>ERZ650311.119-NODE-119-length-49209-cov-12.723847_pt1 | contig 49209 bp, 44 predicted proteins | sample MGYA00376247_ERZ650311 | MGnify/ENA primary metagenome ERZ650311 (study PRJEB26733, sample SAMN07839324) | wastewater metagenome | biome: small river; feature: stream; material: water | place: USA: North Carolina | collected 2016-07-28 ... | reverse complement strand
ACTGGGTCATGCGACCGGCTTCACCCATGCCGGTGATGCAGTTGAGCACCCAGGCAAGTTGGGCGTGCGCCGGAACGTGGCTCTGCACGAACAGGGCGGACTTGTTTTCATCGATGCCGGCGGCCAAATACTGGGCGGCGGTGATGCGGGTGTTCTGGCGAAGCGCTGCTGGTTCTTGAGGCACGGTGATGGCGTGCAAATCGACCACGCAATAGTAGGCGTTGTAGTCATCCTGCATCTTGGCCCAGTTCACTAGGGCACCGAGATAGTTGCCGAGGTGAAGTGATCCGGCGGAGGGTTGCATTCCGCTGAGCAGGTTTGGCTTGGTCATAGCGACAAGTTTAGTTTCCGACCTCGGATGAAGTTGCCTCAACTTGCGCTTCAGGCTTCATTCTTCGGGCCACCGATGCCGCAACCATCGATACCGAAGGCGTTGCAATGATGAACACCCAGTCGAGCAACAAAAGCTGACTCAACATTGAGCCAAGTGGATAGAAACCACTTTGCATCGCGATCGCTGCCTGGTCACTGATTACAACTCCGCCTATCCAGAACACCGGCAGAGCCGCCATGGCAATCAGGTTCGCTCGTCTAGCAGTTTTCAAATGCGTCGCCCAAGGTGACCGATAGAGGTGGCGAGCACGAAGCATTGAAAGCACGCTCCACCCATAAACGAAAATGCTCCAGGCGAGAAGGGTGCCCAGTGCGAACTGAGTTGCATAAGTCACCAGTGAATTTTCATCGGATTGGCTGCGCACGTAGTTGGTGAGAACGAACAGCGCAACCATCGCAAAGAACCCGATTGCCATCGATGCCATCAGGCGAACAAAGTTCATGGTCACCTTTTTCATGGTGCTCGACCACTCGCTGAAGTTTTCAAATTCGGGTGCGCCGCTGACGCGGACGCTCTGCCGGAGACTCTGACGCCACCCGAGGATCACCAAGGGGAACGAGTAGGCGCAGTAGGTAAGGGTGATTAGAACGCTGAGGATGATCCAGACTCCGCGTCCGCTATCCATGAGTTCGACCAGCGAGTCAGACATCCACTTGACGAGTGAAACGTCTTTATAGGGGTCAAAGTCACTCGATCGAACGATGAAATTGCTGTAGAGAGCTCCCGAAATGGCGAGTGTCGCACCAAGTGCTGCCACAACCGCTAGCCCAACGCGTCGAATCACCAGATAGGCCATGCCGAAGGCCTCGTTTCTGAGTTCGAGGTCTCGTTCGTCTAGCGATCCGGCCGGAGCGGTCGCAATTCGAGCCAAAGCCTTTCGCAGCCCGAAGTAGCAGAACAACATCGCGATTAGGGCTAGCCCCTCGTACTTATCGCTGGTGAAGGCGAATCCTGGATCCCACTTTGCCACCGAGAGAATGAAATAGGCCCACGAAGTAACCACCGAACCAACAGTCAAGAACCGCAGCCAGCCTCGTCCGGCAAAGAAATTCCAAGACTGATCGCTCACGGCTCGGTGATAGCGCTCGACTCTGTAGTTTGCGATTCGGTCACTGAGCTTGCTCATTGGTTCCCCCTTCAAAGAAAAACAATTCATCCACCGTGGTTTTTAGGTGGGTTGCGAGTTTGAACGCCAAAGCCAAGCTCGGGCTGTATTCGAATCGCTCGATGTAGCCGATGGTTTGATAATTGACTCCGACCAGCGCGGCGAGTTCTGCCCTCGTCAAATTCGCCGCCGTTCGAAACTCTTCGACGCGATTGCCGACGAATCCCTCTTGCTCGCGAGTTTTGCGTCCCATGTGGTCAGCGTAGCGGGTTTGTTGTATTTATACAACAACAAGTTATTTTGAGCAGATGCGCCTAAAAGGTGTAGTCGACAACCACAGGGGAGTGGTCGGTCCATCGAGTGTCATAGCTGGCAGCGCGGTGAACCTTGTAGTTCGCGGCATTCGCGGCCAGGGCCGGAGTGGCCAGGTGATAGTCGATGCGCCAGCCCGCATCCGTGTCGAAAGCCTGCCCGCGGAACGACCACCAGGTGTAGGGGCCGGGCACATCGGGATGCGCGGCGCGACCCACATCGACCCAGCCCTGTTTGTGCATCATGGTGTCGAAATAGGCACGCTCTTCTGGCAAGAACCCCGCGTTCTTGAGGTTGCCCTTCCAGTTCTTGATGTCGAGTTCGGTGTGGCCGACGTTGAGGTCGCCAACCACGACCACGAGCGCTCCGTCTGCTCGCATCGCATCCATTCGGGCGGTCATCGCTTCGAGAAACTTGTACTTCTCAACCTGCTTCGGGGTATCAACCTCGCCCGAGTGCACGTAGGTGCTGATCACGGTGAAGGTCTTGCCGTTCACATCGAAGTCGACCTCGAGCCAGCGGCCGGCGCTGTCGAACTCGTCTGGCCCGAGCTCGGTGCGGTGAGCGGTCGGGGCAAAACGGCTCAACACGGCAACACCCGCGCGACCCTTGGCACTCGCGGCATCATGCAACACGTGCCAGCTGTGGCCAAGCGCATCTTCTGTTCCACCAAATAGCTCGAGCAGGTCGGTGGTGTCGGCACGCACCTCTTGCAGGGCGATGATGTCTGGACGCTCGGCGACCACCCAGTCGGCCATGCCTTTTCTAAACGCGGCGCGAACGCCGTTGACGTTGATGGTGGCAACTTTGAGTGTGGTCATGGCTCAAGTTTAGGTAATGGTTGTTTGCGCGCCTTTAGCGGAGGTATCTTTTAGCAAGTAAGAGAACAGGAGTAGACCCATGAAGAAATTTTCCGCTGCCCTTGCGGCCTTAGCCCTTGTCGCAGGAGTTGGAGTCTTCGCGGCCCAGGCGGCGACTTCGACAACCTACTTTGCGTGTCTCAAAGGTGGGACTCTCTCTTCAGTGGGGATCAAAAAAACAACCTGCCCGAAAGGCTCGAGCAGTATTTCTTGGGGATCTCAGGGACCCGTTGGGGCAAGAGGGCCTGCTGGACCGAGCTCAAATCTAGAGATTCAATCCGAAGATGGAAAAACTATCGTGAAAGTCATTGATTTTGGGTCTCGACTTGTTCAACTTGCTGACGGTGCAGTTCTGGGCTTGGAGGACGAGAACTGGTATGCCAGGCATGTTGTTGATAATGGAACTTTTTATTACGCGAAACCAAATTGTGTTGGTCCAATAGCCACTGAGTACATGCAGACTTTAGCCCCAATATTTAGCTCAGATCGCGGCTGGGAACTTCATTTGGAGACCTTATCTGTATTTGGCTTTACAAAACAATCTGAAAACGTGCCTGGTCTGGTCGGCGAGATTCCTCCGGGCTTCAGTGGAGACGGGCTTTTCACCGTGTCACAAAAAGCCATAAACAGTTTTAAGTTTGAGAGCTCAGCTTACAGAGAAGATGGTGAATGGTACTGTGACTCCGCCGATGGAACCGTCACGCAATTTCCGTCTGAGCTAATTCCATACGAAGCTCCAGACATGGGATCTTGGGATTTCAAGAAATGAAACTGGGTTTTGTCCGATGAAACTCGAACAGCGCGGTTCAGACCACCTCGACTTTGTGCGCAAGGGACTGATCTATCAAATCTTTCCCGATCGCTTCGCCCGTGATGAGAGCGTGTCGGCCGACCGCCCGTTGGTCGCCTGGGACACCGCACCGACCCCACAAAACTTCTTCGGAGGCAACCTGCGCGGCGTAGCATCCAAGCTCGACTACCTGGCTGGCATCGGCGCAGCCAACATCTATTTCAACCCGGTTTTTCGTGCGCCCAGCAACCACCGATATGACACCGAGAGCTATTTCGAGATCGACCCGTTGCTCGGTAGCAACCAAGATCTCAAAGACCTAACCAAGGATGCGCACGCGCACGGCATCGGAATACTTCTCGATGGCGTCTTCAACCACAGCGGCAAGTCGATGCCGGAGTTCTTAGCGGCACAAGCCGGCGATGCAACCCTGCGCGAGATGTTCACCATCTATGACGACGGCAGCTACCAAACCTTCGGCGGCACCGAGTTCATGCCAAAACTCAACACCTCCTCGCCGCTAGTGCTCGACTATGTCGAGCGCGTGCTTCGCCACTGGCACGAGTTCGGCATCTCCGGTTGGCGCTTGGATGTGCCATACAAGTTTGCCGACGGGTTCATGCTCGCCCTGCGCGATCGCGTGAAGGATCTCGACTCGGCTCGCTACTTCATTGCCGAGGCTTGGAACGAATGGTCGTTCGCCGAAGGTTTCGAGGCGGTGCAAAACTATCGCTCTGGCTATCGCGTGCTCGATTATGTGCACAAGCACTCGGCCGACGCCGAAGACTTCATTCTCGACATCATGCGCTGGGGCAAATCTTGGGGCGACTTCAGCGTGCTGCCAAACTTCATCGACAGTCACGACACCGCCCGATTCGCGACGCTGGTCGAGGGCAAGCGCGAGAGTTGGCAGCTTGGGTTCGCGTTGCACATGCTGATCCCTGGCGTTCCCGTGGTTTTCTCTGGCACCGAGCTAGCTCTCGAGGGGGTCAACGACCCCGGCTGTCGGGCGACCTTTCCGAAAAACTTCGATTTGGCCCAGGTTCAGGCCTTCGAGTTTTCGGCACCGTGGATGCGCCTGCGCGCATCCTCGAAAGCGCTCAGCCATGGCGGTCTCGAGGTGCTCGAGCTCAAGAATCACGCCATCCTGTTTGAGCGAACCCACGAGGATTCGATGGGGCGGGTCGAGCGAATTCAGGTGCTAGCTAACACGGGCTATCGAGACGAACTGCTCGGATCTTCGATCGTTGGAGATTGGCTAGACATTCACCACAAACCAGCGCAACTCGAAAACCGAGTGCCGGCGCGAAGCCTTTATTTCAGGGTGGATAAACCCTAGAAGGTCACCTTGACGCTGGTGCCACTTACGGCAACCTTGAACTTGGTCAGCGCTCGTCTTGCCGGGCCGGCGGTGCGAGCACCGGTGTCGGCGTTGAACTGAGCTCCGTGCTGGTTGCAGACCACGACGTTGTTTGCAGCGCCAGCCACCGGCACGTTTTCGTGGGTGCAGTTTGCGTTGAATGCGCGCCACACGCCCTTGCGCGGTTGGGTGACCAAGACATAGGCGGATGCGCCGGCAGGCCGAAAAACTTTGCCCGAGCCAACCTTCACGTCGGTGGTTTTGCAAACCGTGTAGGTCTTGGCTGCATAGGCTGCGGTTTCACCCAGAGTCGTCAGGCCGACGGCAGCGAGTCCGGAACCCAGAGCGGCTAGAAGTCCGCGTCGCGAGAGCATCCCAGTTTTTGGTTGTGCAACGAGCTCGTGATCGGCCGAGCAAACACCTTCGCAGTCGCTCATCCGCGGCGGCTCTTGCTGGTGACCCAAACCGCGAGAGCGATAATCAGGCCGATTACGGCTACGAGCGAAAGGGTGTCGACCACCCATTTGGTTGCGTCTGGCACCATGTTTCTCTCGCTTTCTTAGGGGCGACCGCGAAGGATCGCCTGCTTGACCTCGGCGATCGCCTTGGTCACCTGGATGCCGCGAGGGCAAGCCTCGGTGCAGTTGAAGGTGGTGCGGCATCGCCACACGCCTTCTTTGTCGTTCAGGATTTCGAGACGGACCTCGGCCGCCTCGTCACGCGAGTCGAAGATGAAGCGGTGAGCGTTGACGATCGCGGCTGGGCCGAAGTACTGACCATCGGTCCAGAACACTGGGCACGAGGTGGTGCAAGCGGCACACAGGATGCACTTGGTGGTGTCGTCGAAACGCTCGCGGTTCTCGGCGCTCTGCAGACGCTCGCGCTCTGGGTTGTCGCTGGCGATTAGGAACGGCTTGATGTCGCGGTAGGCCTGGTAGAACGGGTTCATGTCTACGATCAGGTCCTTCTCGACCTCCAGACCCTTGATTGGCTCGACGTAGATCGGCTGCGAAAGATCCAGGTCCTTCAGCAGGGTCTTGCAGGCCAGGCGGTTGCGACCATTGATGCGCATGGCGTCCGAACCACAGACACCGTGGGCGCAGGAGCGGCGGAACGAAAGCGAACCGTCGTGCTCCCACTTGATCTTGTGTAGGGCGTCCAGCACGCGGTCGGTGCCGTACATGGTCAGGTCAAAGTCTTCCCACTTTGGCTCGGCGTCAACCTCTGGGTTGTAACGACGCACCATCAGGGTGACGTTGAACGATGGAACCTCGCCGATTGCGTTCGACGGTGCGCTGGTGGTAGTTGCGGCAGTCATTAGTACTTACGCTCCATCGGCTGGTAGTTGGTGATGGTGACAGGCTTCCAGCCCAGCTTGATCTTGTCGCCGTTCTTGTAAGCCATCGAGTGCACCATGAACTTCTTGTCATCGCGCTCTGGGTAGTCCTCGCGGAAGTGACCGCCGCGGCTCTCGCGACGCTCAAGTGCGGTGTAGGCCAGAACCTCGGCCAGGTCCAGCAGGAAGCCCATCTCTACTGCTTCCAGCAGGTCGGTGTTGAAGCGCTGACCCTGGTCCTGGATGCTGATGTGCTGGTAGCGCTCACGCAGCTCGGCGATCTTGGCCAGAGACTCCTTGAGCGATTCCTCGGTGCGGTAAACCTGGGCGTTCTTGTCCATGGTGTCCTGCAGTTCCTTGCGCAGAACGGCGACCTTCTCTTTGCCCTTCGAGTTGCGAACCTTTTCGATCATCGCAATTACTTCGGCGGTTGGGTCGGCTGGCAGCGGCACGTGCTTCGCGGTCTTGGCGTACTCGACCGCGTAGATGCCGGCACGACGCCCGAACACGTTGATGTCGAGCAGCGAGTTGGTGCCCAGACGGTTTGCACCGTGCACCGAAACACAAGCGCACTCACCTGCGGCGTAAAGACCAGGCACAACCTTCTTGTTATCGCGCAGCACCTCGGCCTTGATGTTGGTCGGAATTCCACCCATCGCGTAGTGCGCGGTTGGGAACACCGGAACAGGCTCGGTGTACGGCTCGACACCCAGGTAGGTGCGAGCAAACTCGGTGATGTCAGGAAGCTTTGCGTCGATGACCTCTGGCGGCAGGTGGGTCAGGTCGAGCAGAACGTAATCCTTGTTCGGGCCGGCACCGCGACCCTCGCGAACCTCGTTGGCCATTGCGCGCGCAACCATGTCACGAGGAGCCAGGTCCTTGATGGTTGGTGCGTAACGCTCCATGAAGCGCTCGCCGGATGCGTTGCGCAGGATTCCGCCCTCACCGCGAGCAGCCTCAGACAGCAGGATGCCCAGGCCGGCCAAACCGGTCGGGTGGAACTGGTAGAACTCCATGTCTTCTAGCGGAAGACCCTTGCGCCAGATGATGCCAACGCCGTCACCGGTCAGGGTGTGTGCGTTCGAGGTGGTCTTGAAGATCTTTCCGAAACCACCGGTGGCAAACACGATTGACTTGCCCTGGAAGACGTGCAGGTCACCGGTAGCCAGTTCGTATGCGACAACGGCCGATGGGCGCTCTTCGCCGTCAACCTTGTTCATGACCAGGTCTAGAACGTAGAACTCGTTGTAGAACTCGATACCCAGCTTGACGCAGTTTTGGTACAGGGTCTGCAGAATCATGTGGCCGGTGCGGTCAGCTGCGTAGCACGAGCGACGAACGGGTGCCTTGCCGTGGTCGCGGGTGTGACCACCGAAGCGGCGCTGGTCAATCTTGCCGTCTGGGGTTCGGTTGAATGGCAGACCCATGTTCTCGAGGTCGATAACCGCCTGCACCGATTCCTTAGCGAGGATCTCGGCGGCATCCTGGTCAACCAGGTAGTCGCCACCCTTGACGGTGTCGAAGGTGTGCCATTCCCAGTTGTCCTCTTCGACGTTGGCCAGTGCTGCGGCCATACCGCCCTGAGCCGCACCGGTGTGCGAGCGAGTTGGGAAGAGCTTAGAGATGACGGCCGTCTTGGCGTGTGGTCCGGCTTCGATGGCGGCACGCATGCCTGCTCCACCGGCTCCCACGATTACGACGTCGTACTGATGGGTGTGAACCTTTGGGGTGGTCAATCTATTTTCCTAACCCTTACTTACAGATAGTAGGTAGGTAGTTGGTGGCGTTTGGATCGATGCAAGGGTCGAAGGTGGTCAGGGTCAAGGTGCCCAGAACAATCAGTGCGACACAGGTGATAAGCAGTGCGATGTTCAGCACCTTGCGAACGCCCTCGCGCTCGGCATAGTCGTTCACGATGGTGCGCATGCCATTGGTTCCGTGAATCAGGGCCAGCCACAGCATCACGGTGTCGTAGACCTGCCAGAACGGGTTAGCCCACTTGCCGGCGACGAACGCGAAGTCGATTGCCTTCACGCCACCCTCCGGCATGATCAGGTTGACGATCAGGTGACCGAAGATCAGAGCAACCAGAATGGCACCGCTGATGCGCATGTACATCCAGCCGTACTTCTCCCAGTTGGCACCCTTGCGCTTGCGAGGGCTGTTTGGAGTCTCAATAACGATTTCCATGAGTCTTTCCCCGCCTTAGTACTTCAGCATGTGCATGATGTGCACCGGCGCAAAGCCAGCGAACAACACGACCGAAACGATGATTACGATCCAGAACAGCAGGTTCTGGTACTTGGTTCCCTTGCGCCAGAAATCCACTGCAATGATGCGCAGACCGTTCAGGGCGTGGAACAGAATTGCGGCCACCAGGCCCATTTCGCCAAGACCCATGATCAGGGTCTTGTAGCTAGCCATCACCGAGTTGTAGGCCTCTGGGCTGACGCGCACCAGCGAGGTGTCCAAGACGTGGACTAACAAGAAAAAGAAAATGGCTACACCGGTAATTCGGTGCAGTACCCATGACCACATTCCAACTTTTCCGCGGTACAGGGTGCCAGCAGGCATCTTAGGCACTGGAGTTCCTCCTAGAACGGGCGGCCCAGATACGGGCTCAGTCCGCCTTTAAGTGTAAAACCTTTACAGACGCCGTTTAGCCAGTTTCCAGGGTATTCAACTATCGTTTTTTACTATGAGCAATCAGCGGACACCAATCGAACGCTTCCACGCGGTTATCCCGGCCGGAGGCGTCGGTTCTCGACTCTGGCCGCTCTCCCGGGCGTCCGCGCCGAAGTTCCTTCACGACCTAACCGGGTCGGGCCAGACTTTATTGCAAGACACTTGGGATCGCCTCTCGCCGGTCAGCGGTGAGGACCGAATTTTGGTAGTCACCGGCCAGGCTCACCAGGGTGCCGTAGTCGAGCAGATCGAAGACCTGGACCTCAAGAATCTGGTGCTGGAACTCAGCCCCAAGGACTCCACCGCTGCCATCATTTTGGCCGCCGCAATTCTGGCCAAGCGCGAGCCAGACGTAATCATCGGCTCGTTCGCCGCCGACCACGTAATCACCGAGTCGAAGGTTTTCCAGGACGCCGTTCGCGAGGCCATCGAGGTGGCCGCCACCGGAAAGATCGTCACCATCGGAATCGAGCCGAGTTCGCCCTCGGTGGCATTCGGTTATATCAAGACCGGTGCCGCGCTGGATGTTGCCGGTGCACCGAGTGCGCTCTCGGTGGACAAGTTCATCGAGAAGCCCAAGATGGCAACCGCGCGCAAGTACGTTGAGAGCGGAAACTACCTGTGGAACGCGGGCATGTTCATCGCCCCGGCGGCCTTGCTTTTGGAGCAGCTGAAGCAGACCGAGCCGGAGCTGCACGCTGCGCTCATGGAGATCGCTGACGCCTGGGATGGCATGTACCGCGAATCGGTAATGCACCGAGTTTGGCCAACTTTGAAAAAGATTGCGATCGACTACGCCATCGCCGAGCCAGCCGCCGAGCGCGGACTGGTCGCTGTGATTCCGGGGCGATTCAGCTGGCACGACGTGGGCGACTTCGCGGCGATCGCAGAGTTGCAGTCCAATGGTCGTCGCGGCAACCTGGCTGTGCTGGGAGATGCCAAGGTTTTGGCCGATTCCTCGAGCGGCATTCTGGTGAGCGACAGCGACCGTCTGATTGCGCTGATTGGTGTCGAGGACATCATCGTCGTGGACACTCCGGATGCGCTGCTTGTCACCACCAAGGAGCATGCCCAGCGAGTGAAGCAGCTGGTGGATGCACTGAAGGCCACCGGTCACGGAGACCTTCTATAAAGATGAATCTGCGTTCCGCGGCCGTAGCTCTCTCGGCGCTCGCACTGGCTAGCTCTCTGCTTGCCGGTTGCTCCAGTGTGGTCGAGAACGCCACCCCAACCCCGGTAGCCTTCAAAGCTTGTCTGGTCACCACCGCGGCTGGCGTCAACGACGGCGCTCGCAATCAGCTGGCTTACTTCGGGTTGCAGCAGGCCACCGTGGTTAACGGCAGCTCGATGTCGATAGTGCAGCCCAAGAGCGACAGCGTTGACGCGATCACGCGGGCTGGCAAGAAGCTGGTTAGTCGCGGTTGCAACGTGGTCTTTGCTCTGGGGGCCAATGCGGTTGCTGGACTGACGCCGCTGGCTCAGGGAAACCCAGACCGATACTTCCGTGCGATCGACACCGGGCTTGCCAGCTACCTGAAGCTTCAGGAAACGAACACCGTTCCAAGCCCGGCTAACCTCTGGGTGACCCCACTCGATGTGCGCACGGCTTATCTTCAGGCTGGATACTTGGCCGCGGCCGCAACCAAGACCGGAACCGTCGGCATCATCGCGGCGGGGAGCGACCCCGATGCGGTCGACGCAGTCTGGTATTTCCGCCAGGGCGTCTATCAGTACAGCTCCAGGCACGGCCGCCTGGTGAACATTCTGGGTGCAGATCGCGCCGAACCCGGTGCTTGGACTTTTGTCACTCAAGACTCACCTCCGGGTTCGCTGAAGTTGAAGACCAAGGGCCTAATTGCAGGCGGCGCCGATGTGATCCTGCCGGTTGGAGTCAACTACCTTCCGGTAGCCCAGGTTGCCGCGGAAGCCAACGCCCAGGTGATCGGGTCGGATTCCGACTGGGTCAAGCAAGCCCGTTTCTCCACCGTGAAAGGCGCGATTCTGGCCTCGGTGGTGAAGCCCATCGCAGAGGTCCTGGTGACCGATGTTACTAATGCGATGACCCTTGCTGCAGCGGACGGCACGCACGACGCCAACCTGCTCTCACCTCAGTCGGTGACCCTCACCGAAGAGGCCGATGTGGCGTGGCCGACCGGCATCGGCGGCGAACTTCGAGAACTCGCCAGCGACTACTCGGCCGGCAATCTCTCGGTGATCGAAGAGCCCGCCAACAGTTAATCGGGTTAATTTTCCGTCCCATTTGTAACGGCTCTGTTAAAAATTCCTTCTACTTATTTTTCGCTTGTTTAGCAGGAGTAGTGTGAAGCCAACGGCCGATTGACCGTTCTCAAAACAGGAGGAAAAAGTAAGTGAGCTTTATTACTCGCACCACCGCAACGCTCGGCGTCATTGCAGCCGCCAGCCTTGCGCTAGCAGGCTGTGCATCGGCGCCAGCCGAGACTAAGGAAGCATCCGTCGACTACAAGGCCTGCATGGTCTCGGACTCGGGTGGATTCAAGGACGCCTCGTTCAACGAGGAGGCCTACAACGGTCTGCTCAACGCCGAGAAGAACCTGGGAGTTCAGATCGGTACCGTGGAGTCGCCAAACAACGCGACCCAGACCGACTACACCTCGGGTGTTCAGTCCATGGTTGACGCGAAGTGTAACCTCATCGTCAACGTTGGCTTCAACCTGGCTGCCGCAACTCGCGACTCGGCCAAGACCAACACCGACATCAACTACGCGCTGATTGACTCGGCTCTCAGCAACGACGACTACTCGCCACTGAGCCTGGACAACGTAAAGCCAATCCAGTACGACACTGCTCAGGCCGCCTTCCTGGCTGGTTACCTGGCAGCGGGAACCACCAAGACCGGCAAGGTTGCCACCTACGGTGGAATGCTGTTCCCATCCGTGACCATCTTCATGGATGGCTTCAAGCAGGGCGTGGACTACTACAACAAGGCCAAGGGCACCAAGGTTGAGGTACTGGGCGCATCGGGCACCGACAGCAGCAAGTGGGCTGCTACCGGTGACTTCAACGACCAGGCCAAGGGTAAGACTCTGACCGAGCAGTTCTTCGCTCAGGGTGCAGACATCATCCTTCCGGTTGCGGGTCCAGTAGGTATCGGTTCCGGCCAGGCCACCCTTGACCACAAGGGCACTCTGGTTATCGGTGTTGACAGCGACTGGTACGGCATCCCAACCCACGCCAAGTACAAGGGCAACATCCTGACCTCGATCGAGAAGAAGATGGCTGGCGCCGTCGAGTCGATCATCAAGGATGGCGTTGACGGTAAGTTCACCGGTGGCGACGCCAACCAGTACGTTGGCACCCTGGCAAACGGCGGCGTGATGATTGCGCCACAGCACGACGTTGCCTACCCATCGGGAATCCAGGCAGAGCTTGACCAGCTGCAGGCAGACATCATCGCCGGCAAGGTCAAGGTCACCTCGATGTACAACAAGTAGCACTAGCGATAGGGGGTCGCCTTTTCGAGGGCGGCCCCCTTTCACTTTCTAAGTAGACTTCAAACAAGCACGCAGTCGTCGCCGACTGCGACTTGAAAGGCGATGTCAGAGCGATGAAGCTTGAACTGAGTGGAATCACCAAAAAGTTCGGTGCCCTGGTGGCGAATGATTCCGTAAATCTGACGGTAGAGCCCGGCCAAATCCACTGCCTCCTCGGCGAAAACGGTGCCGGCAAATCCACTCTTATGAACGTCTTATACGGCCTTTACCAGGCTGACGCCGGCGACATTCTCTTAGACGGCAAGGCCGTCAAATTCTCTGGTCCAGGAGATGCCATGGCCGCTGGAATCGGCATGGTCCACCAGCACTTCATGCTCATTCCGGTCTTCACCGTTGCCGAGAACGTGGTCCTGGGACACGAGCCGGTCAAGGCAGGTGGCTGGCTGGATCTGGCTGCCGCCCGCGCCAAGGTAAAAGAGGTCTCTGACCGCTTTGGTTTCGATGTCGATCCCGATGCGATCGTGGGTGACCTTCCGGTCGGCGTGCAGCAGCGAGTCGAGATCATCAAGGCCTTGATCGGGGACGCCCAGGTGCTGGTCTTCGATGAACCGACCGCGGTGCTGACACCGCAGGAAACCGACGAGTTGATGCTGATCATGAAGCAACTCCGTGACTCGGGTCGAGGAATCGTCTTCATCACTCACAAGCTGCGCGAGGTTCGCGAGGCGGCCGACAAGATCACTGTGATGCGTCTGGGCAAGGTGGTCGGCGAGGCCAAGCCAACCGACTCTGCCGAGGAACTGGCATCGCTGATGGTGGGTCGTCAGGTGGACTTGGATGTTTCCAAGGCGGCGGCTAAACCGGGACCGGTGGCGCTGCAGGTGCGTAACCTCTCGGTGTGGGATCACGCCGGCACCAAGGTGCTGGATGACGTCTCGCTGGATATTCACGCGGGCGAGATTCTGGTGATCGCGGGAGTTCAGGGAAACGGCCAGACCGAGTTGACCGAGGCAATCCTCGGCACCCAAAGTAAGACCAGCGGATCGATTGTTCTTGCCGGTACTGAAATCTCCGGCAAATCGGTGAAGCAGCGCCTAGATGCCGGGCTCGGTTTCGTCCCCGAGGACCGCACCGAAGACGGACTGGTCGCCGACTTCACAATCGCCGAAAACCTGATGTTGAATCGCAGTGACCGCGAGCCCTTCGCCAAACGTGGCGTCCTGCAACTTGGCTTCCTGAAGGACTTTGCACTGCAGAAGGTCAAGGAGTTCGACGTTCGGGCACAGGGTATCGAGAGCACTGCCGGTCAGCTTTCCGGTGGCAACCAGCAGAAGGTGGTGCTGGCCCGCGAACTGAGCCGCAAGCTGAGCCTGCTGGTCGCATCGCAGCCGACCCGCGGCCTAGACGTGGGTTCAATCGAGTTTGTTCACGAGCAGATTGTGGCCGCGCGAGATGCCGGCACACCGGTGCTGATTGTGGCCACCGAATTGGATGAGGCCACCCAGTTAGGCGACCGCATCGCGGTGATGTATCGCGGGCGAATCGTCGGGGTCGTCCCACCGGACACCGACCGAGCGGTCTTGGGCAAGATGATGGCGGGGATCACCGAATGATCGCAAAATTCTTCCGTGGCAACGTCGGCCTATCGGCTCTGGCGGTGCTGGTTTCGTTCGTGGTCGGCGGCATTCTGATCGCGGTATCTAATCGAGACGTTCAGGTGGCCGCCAGCTACTTCGCTTCGCGCCCGACCGATGCGCTCAGTGCGATTTGGAACTCGGTGTTTGGTGCCTATGACGCACTCTTCCGCGGTTCCATCTTCAACTACCAGGCTTCGACTCCCGCCGGGATGATCAAACCGATCACCGAGACCCTGGCCTACGCCACCCCCATCACGATGGCGGGACTGGGAATGGCGGTCTCGTTCCGCAGCGGCCTCTTCAACATTGGTGGCTCCGGGCAGATTATCTTCGGTGCGATGTTTGCCGGTTGGGTCGGCATCAACGTTGACCTGCCGTGGGCCATTCACTTCCCGCTGGCGGTACTGGCCGGAATCCTCGGTGGCGCACTTTTCGGCGCGCTGGTCGGTCTGCTCAAGGCAACCACCGGGGCCAATGAGGTCATCGTGACCATCATGTTCAACTACATCGCCAGCCTGCTGCTTCAGTACCTGCTGAAGACCCCGTTCCTGCAGGCGCCGCACAACATCAACCCAATCTCCAAGCCGATCCTGGACAGCGCCAAATACCCGGCATTCCTGGGTCCGCAGTTCCGCCTGCACGCCGGTGTCTTTGCCATGCTTTTGGCGGTCTGGCTGGTCTGGTGGTTGCTAAACCGCAGCACCATGGGCTTCCAGTTCCGCGCCCTGGGTCACAACCCCTCGGCTGCCAAGGTAGCCGGAATCAACATCGGCCTCAACTACGTTCTGGTCATGGCTGTCGCCGGCGCGCTGGCCGGTCTTGCGGGAACCTCGCAGATTCTGGGCACCGAGGGGCAGCTCACCACCGGTGTCGCGGCATCCTTCGGATTCGATGCGATCACGGTCGCGCTGCTGGGACGCAATAATCCACTCGGTGTCCTGGCTGCCGGCATTCTCTTCGGCGGGCTTCGTGCCGGAGCCGTCACGATGCAGGCCAGCGAGGGAGTGCCAATTGACATCGTGCTGATCGTTCAGTCGATGATCGTGCTCTTCATCGCTGCTCCGCCGCTGGTGCGTGCCATCTTCCGGATTCGTGCCCAGCGAATGGAGGTAGCGAAGTGAGACCGGGAATCAAGAGCTCGGTGCTGCTGAGCGTCATCGCCCTGCTGGGTCTGCTGCTGGCCGCACTTGCAAAGCCCAACCAGACCCAGATCCGACTTCACGCCCAGAGTGATCTGCTGGCAATCCCGGACTTCAACGTGCCAACCCTGCCGGTTGCCTGGGTCGCGGTAGCGCTGCAGTTGGCGCTAACCGTAATCAGTTGGATTCACTACGTTCGTCGCCTGAAGAACCCGCGGGCCTTGGTGCCGGTGTTCGGTCTGCTGTTCGTGGCGCAGGCCTTGGTGGTGTTCTACGAGGGCAAGACCCTCACCCTCACCGCGCTCCTGGCCGGTTCGCTGGCGCTCGCGGTTCCGCTGATTTTTGGCTCGCTGGCAGGCGCTCTCAGTGAGCGCTCCGGTGTGGTCAACATCGCAATCGAGGGTCAGCTTCTCGCCGGTGCCTTTGTCTCGGCCCTGGTCGCCTCGCTCACCCAGTCGGTCTGGCTCGGTGTGGTGACCGCGGCGGTTGCCGGCGCGTTGGTGGCCTGGATCTTGGCTGTCTTCGCCATCAAGTATCTGGTGGATCAGATCATCGTCGGTGTGGTGCTAAACGTCCTGGTGGTCGGCCTGACCAACTTCCTGTTCAGCACCCTGATGACCGACCTCGGCACCTACAACTCGCCACCGAGATTTGATGCCTTCGCGGTTCCACTGCTGTCGCAGATACCCGTGCTCGGTCCGGTGCTGTTCAACCAGACACCGATCGTATATCTGATGTACCTGGCGGTTGCCGCGGTCTGGACCGCACTGTTCAAGACTCGCTGGGGCCTGCGGGTTCGCGCGGTCGGTGAATACCCCAAGGCCGCCGACACGGTTGGCATCAAGGTGTTCCGGACCCGCTACATCGCGGTGCTAATCGGTGGTTCGCTGGCCGGTCTGGGTGGCGCTTTCTTCACCCTCGGGCAGGTGGGCGCCTTCGGCAAGGAGATGACCAACGGTGCCGGTTACATCGCCTTGGCCGCGCTGATCTTTGGCCGCTGGAACCCCATCTACGCCGCCGCAGCAGCGCTGCTCTTCGGCTTCAGTGAAAACCTGCAGTTTGGTCTGGCAATCATCGGAAGCGGAGTCCCGAGCGAGTTCCTGTTGATGCTGCCTTACCTGCTGACCGTAATCGCGGTGGCCGGCCTGGTGGGACGCGTGGTTGGACCCGCGGCCTCCGGCAAGGCCTATCTCAAGAGCTAAGAAAGTTAGGTTCGTTTTGTCGATTGATTGGGATGCCCTGAAGGCCGAGGCCGCGAAAGCCGCAAGCAACTCGTACTCGCCCTATTCCAAGTTCCCGGTGGGTGCGGCAGCGCTGACGACTGACGGCCGACTGGTATCCGGCTGCAATATCGAAAACGCTTCCTACGGCATGACCCTGTGCGCGGAGTGCTCACTGGTATCCGACCTGTTCCGACTGGGTGGCGGAAAGCTGGCCTATTTCGCCTGCGTCAACGGTGCCGGCGAGGTCCTGATGCCGTGCGGGCGCTGCCGCCAGTTGCTCTTTGAACATGCCGCCCCTGGCATGAAGCTGCTCACAGTTTCCGGGATCAAAGACATCACCGAGGTCCTCCCGGACGCCTTTGGCCCGACCCAGCTTGAGGAGTATTCCAATGACTGAGTTCAGTGCGGTCGAACTCATCATCGCCAAGCGCGAGCGTGGCGAGCTTTCCACCGAACAGATCAACTGGCTCATTGCCTCCTACACCGCTGGTGCTGTAGCCGACGAGCAGATGTCGGCGATGGCGATGGCCATCCTGCTTAACGGCATGAACCGCCGCGAGATTCGCGATATGACGGCCGCGATGATTGCCTCTGGTGAGCGCTTGGATTTCAGCTCGCTCAAGGCGCCGACCTCGGACAAGCACTCCACCGGAGGCGTGGGCGACAAGATCACCCTGCCACTGGCCCCGCTGGTCGCGGCGTTCGGCGTCGCCGTCCCGCAGCTTTCCGGTCGCGGCCTCGGTCACACCGGCGGAACCTTGGACAAGCTGGAGGCCATCCCTGGTTGGCGGGCGTCGCTCTCCAACGCTGAGATGCGGGCACAGTTGGACTCGGTGGGTGCAGTGATCTGTGCCGCCGGCAGCGGGCTGGCCCCGGCCGACCGCAAACTCTATGCCCTGCGCGATGTCACCGGAACAGTCGAAGCCATCCCGCTGATCGCATCCAGCATCATGAGCAAGAAAATCGCCGAGGGAACCGGAAGTCTGGTGCTGGACGTCAAGGTGGGTTCCGGCGCCTTCATGAAGGACATCGATCGCGCCCGCGAACTGGCCCGCGTCATGGTTGACCTGGGTAATGATTCCGGGGTCAAGACCAGCGCGCTGCTGACCGACATGAGCACCCCGCTGGGCCTCAAGATTGGCAACTCGCTTGAGGTCGAGGAGTCGCTCGAGGTCCTGGCGGGCGGCGGTCCGGCGGACGTGGTCGAGATCACAGTCGAGCTGGCTCGCGAGATGCTGCGCCTTGCCGGACAGCCTGAGGCGGATCCGGCCGCAGCCCTGAAAGACGGCCGCGCCATGGACAAGTGGCGCCAGATGATTGCCGCTCAGAGCGGCGATGTGGACGCAGCGCTACCGGTGGCGAAAGAGAGCCACATCATCACCGCGGCCCAGACCGGATACCTCACCAAGCTGGATGCGCTTTCCCTCGGAGTCGCCTCCTGGCGTCTCGGTGCGGGAAGGGCGCGCAAGGAAGATGCGGTGCAGTTCGGTGCCGGTATTCAGCTGCACGCCCAGCTTGGCGATAGGGTAGTGGCAGGTCAGCCGCTGTTGACGCTCTTCACCGATGAGGCGGAGCGCTTCGAGCGAGCCGAGGACGCGCTAGCGGGCGGAATCGAGTACGGGCAGAACCCGGCCGGCGACCGCAAGATCATTTTGGAGAGGCTAAACCATGGCTAACTTTGACGTTCGTACCCTGCCGAAGATTTCGCTGCATGATCACCTGGACGGCGGCCTGCGTCCGCAGACCATCATCGATCTAGCCGCCGAGGTTGGTCACCAACTCCCGGCCGACAACGCAGCCGACCTGGCGAAGTGGTTCTTCGAGGCCGCCGACTCAGGCTCGCTGCCACGCTATCTGGAGACCTTCGACCACACCATCGCGGTGATGCAGACCAAGGAGGGGCTCAAGCGCGTGGCCAAGGAGTTCGTTCTGGACTTGGCTAACGACGGCGTGATCTACGCCGAGATTCGCTGGGCGCCGGAGCAGCACCTCAAGGCCGGCCTGACCCTGGACGAGGTCGTCGAGGCGGTTCAAGACGGCCTGGAAGAAGGCATGGAGCGCGTCGAGCAGCAGGGCGGCTACATCCGAACCGGTCAGCTGGTAACTGCGATGCGTCACGGCGACCGCGGACTTGAGATTGCCGAACTTGCAGTGCGACACCGCTTCAACGGCGTGGTTGGTTTTGACATCGCCGGAGCCGAAGCGGGATTCCCACCGAGCAAGCACAAGGTTGCCTTCGATTACCTGGCCACCGAGTTGATGCCGGTCACGGTTCACGCGGGCGAGGCCGATGGCGTGGACAGCGTAAAGGACGCACTGGTAAGCGGCCGCGCGCTGCGCCTTGGTCACGGGGTGCGTGTGAGCGAGGACATCATCCTCAGTCGTGAAGAGGGCGACACTGACTTCGTGACTCTGGGTCCGGTTGCCCGCTGGGTCTACGACCGCGGTATTCCGCTGGAGCTCTGCCCGAGCAGCAACCTCCAGACCGGAGCCATCCAGTCCTGGGGTGAGACCATCGAGGACCACCCGTTCGACCTGCTCTACGAGCTTGGTTTCAAGGTGACCGTGAACACCGACAACCGTCTGATGAGCGGCACCACGCTGACCCGCGAACTGGAGCTGCTGGTGGATGCCTTCGGATACGGAATCGGTGACCTGGAGCAGTTCCAGATCAACGCCGCCATGGCGGCATTCCAGGACCTGGAAGCACGCGAAGAGCTGGTCGAAATGATTGGTGAGGGCTTCAAGCGAGCCCGAGGCAACCGCCGCTAATGTCCCTGCTGCAGCGGGCACTTGGGGATGGCTCGATTCTTCTCAATCAGTCTGCAACCGAATGGCGGCAAGCGGTGCGTCTGGCAGGCGCTGGGCTGGTTGCCAGCGGCCGCACCACAGCCGAATACACCGAGGCGATGATCGCGACCATCGAGGAATTGGGTCCGTACGTCGTGATTGCACCCGGGCTGGCAATGCCGCACGCCCGCCCCAATGACTCGGTGCTGGAGACCGGCATGAGTCTGGTGACGCTGGCCGAGCCGGTCAGCTTTGGTCACACGAAAAATGACCCGGTGCGAGTGGTTTTCGGTCTTGCCGCCCTGGATCACGACAAGCATCTGGAGCTACTGAGCGAGTTCGCCGCACAATTCAGTCACCCGGACTTTGTAAATACCCTGTTAACTTCTTCCACCGAGGGCGAAATCCGTAGTTTGTTCTAATCCGGTTTGGCAGACTAGAGGCATGAAGATTGTTGCCGTTTGTGGCGCCGGAATTGGCACTTCAGTTCTGCTGAAGATGAATGCCGAGAAGGTGTTGCGCACCCTGGGGCTAAGCGCCACGGTCGAGGCAACCGACATCGAAACTGCTCGTGCCGCGCGCGATGCGCAGATTCTGCTGACCACTCCGGAAATCGTTGACAAACTGCAGGGTCTTCCAGCCGAGGTAATCGCGATTGACCACGTCTTCGACCTGGCCGAAATCACCGAGAAGCTCTCGAAGGCGATGCTCTAGGGCCTTCGCCCTGCTGGGTTAGCCGCCCAAAATTCCCCGGAACGCCAGCTCCAATTCGGCCAATGCTGCCTGTGCTTCCTGTGTGCTTGAGCCCGTGGACTGCAGATAACACTTCAACTTCGGCTCGGTTCCGCTCGGGCGAATCAACGCCCGGCGACCATCGGCTAGTTCGAAACGCAGCCCATCGGTGGGTGGCAACTCGGTGGTGCCATTTGCCAGATCCTCAAATCCAAGCGCCTGCCCCAACAACTGTGTTGGAGGTGACTGGCGGACTCTTTCGACGATTGCCGCGGCCTTGCTGACGTTGTCGAAACGCAACGTGATCTGGCTGGTGGCGGTGTGACCGAACTGGTCTTCGAGGGCTGCCAAGTGATTGGCGAGGTTGGTTCCCTCGGTGGCCAGCCGACCCGCCAGCGCGGCGATTGAGACCGCTGCCGAGATTCCGTCTTTGTCCGGTGTGGCCTGAGGGTCCAGGCAATACCCGAGGGCTTCCTCATAGCCGAAGATCAACCCCGGAACTTTGCTGATCCACTTGAAGCCGGTGAGGGTCTGCGTGAATCCCAGGCCAAAGTGTGCAGCAACGGCACCGAGTGCCGAAGATGAAGCGATGCTGCAGGCCAATGAACCCTTGACCCCGTTTGCTGCGGCCCGCTCCGCGGCCAGGCAGCCCAGCACGAAGCCCAGCTGGTCGCCGGTGAGTTTGCGCCAGCCGGTTGGGTCGGTCGCATCGGGAACCGCTACCGCCAATCGGTCGGCATCCGGATCAACCGCCAGAATCAGGTCGCTGCCGTGCTCTGTCGCCGTGGCGATTGCCAGGTCCAGCGCGCCGGGTTCCTCGGGGTTGGGGAAGGCGACGGTGGGAAAGTTGCCGTCTGGCGTTATCTGCCGTGACACAGTCGCGGGTTCATCCAGACCGGCGGCCGCAAAAACAGCCTTGGCGGTCTGCCAGCCCACGCCGTGCATCGCGGTGAAGGTGATCTTCACCGGATTGCGAGGCTGATCCGAGTCAACCAGCGATGCGGTCCGCGTCACATAGGCCGACCGAATTTCAGCACCGCCGGTTGCAAAATCGTCCGATGTCGGGATCTGGTCAAAAGTCAGGTTGCCGGCAACCCTGTCGATCTCGGCGGCAATCTGCTTGTCGATCGGCGAGATGATCTGACTACCCCCGAGCGATCCGGCGTACACCTTGTAACCGTTGTCGCGCGGCGGGTTGTGGCTGGCTGTGACCATCACACCGATGTCGAATGACCGACTGGTTCCGTCTGCTTGCCTGGTTCCGTATTTGGTCGCAAAAGCCAGCACCGGAGTCGGAACATAGTCATCGAATAACAAAACTTCGAAGCCGGCACCCGCAAATATTCGCGCCGAGTCTCGCGCAAAGACGTCGCTGTTGATGCGACCGTCGTAACCAATTACCACCGAGGGACGGCGGCCCTCACCAACGGTCGCGGTCAGGAAGGCGGCGATGCCAGCCGCGGCCTGGGCCACCAAAACTCGATTCATCCGATTTGGACCTGCGCCCAGTTCGCCGCGCAGTCCGGCCGTGCCGAAACCGATTCGGGCATCGAACCGGCTGCGCAGACCTGGCTCATCGCCGGCTGCAATCAGCTGGGAGAGCTCGGTGCGGGTCTCGGTGTCCGGATCCTGTGCGAGCCAGGCTTGGGCCTTAGCCAGTAGGTCGGCCGGAAGCGGAGTTTGGTCTTGAGGCATGGCGGAACCTAGGGCAGGCGATTCACAATCGTGGCAAGCAGTTCTGCTAGGCGACCCTCGGCCTCGCGGCCGGCTTCCAGGACCTCGGCGTGACTCAGCGGGGTCGGGCTGATGCCGGCTGCCAGGTTGGTGATCAGGCTCAGGCCAAGAATCTTCATGCCGGCCTCGCGACCCGCGATCGCCTCCAGGGCCGTGCTCATGCCAACAATGTCACCACCGATGGCCTTGGCCATCTGGACCTCGGCGGGAGTTTCGTACTGAGGGCCGCGGAACTGCACATAGACGCCATCGTCCAGGGTCGGATCCACCGATCGGGCCACCTCGCGAAGGTCTCGCGAGTAAACCTCGGACATGTCGATGAAGGTCGCGCCGCGCAGTGGGGTGGTAGCGGTTAGGTTGATGTGGTCTCGGATGATAACGGGCTGTCCCGGTTTCCAGGTGGACTTGATGCCGCCGGCGCCATTGGTCAAAACCAGGGTCTGCACGCCCAGTTTGGCGGCAACTCGAATTGGGTGAACCACGGCCTCAACGCCCAGGTCTTGGTAGAGGTGAGTGCGCGCACCCAGGATCAGGACATTGCGCCCGTTTTCAAGTTGATACGAGGAGATGGTTCCGCTGTGACCAACCACTTCGGACTTGTGAAAGCCGGTCAGCTCCGCGGCCGAAATGACCGCGCGCGGCTGGCCAAAGTGCTTTGCAGCACCGCCCCAACCGGAACCCAGGGTGATGGCGATGTCGTGGTTTTCGACGCCGGTGATTTTGCGAATCTGCTCGGCTGCCGACTGCGCCGTTAAGTCTGCGTTAATTAGCGTCTTTTCTAAGCTCTCGACCATGTTTTTGAGTCTAGTTGTCGGCAGAATAGGAAGGTGGACATACAGCAGAAACCGCATCACATCGTAATCATCGGCGGTGGCCCTGGCGGCTACGAAGCAGCACTCTCCGGAAAGCAGCTCGGTGCCGACGTTACCCTCATCGAAAAGTCGGGCATCGGTGGTCACGCCGTGCTCACCGATGTGGTTCCATCCAAGACGCTGATCGCCACCGCGGAGGCCGCCCAGCGCGTTGCCCACGCGACCAGTCTCGGTGTGAAGTTCACCTTCGCTGGTCAGCCGGTGAAGCCAAAGATCGAGATCGATCTAGCGGTGGTCAACCAGCGCCTGAAGGACCTGGCCGAACACCAGAGTGCCGACATGCTGGAGGAGCTGGTCAAGGCCGGCGTGCGCGTGATTCACGGCACCGGAAAGCTGGACGGCAACCACCACGTGATCGCAACCCCGAGTGACGGCGGCAAGCCGGAACGTCTGGAAGCCAAGACCATCATCGTCGCGGTTGGTGCCACCCCGCGTGAACTACCGGACGCCAAGCCGGATGGCGAACGAATCTTCACCTGGACTCAGCTCTATAACCTCACCGAGTTGCCGGAGCACATGATTGTGGTGGGTTCCGGTGTTACCGGTGCCGAGTTCGCCAGCGCCTACTCGTACCTGGGTTCCGAGGTCACCCTGATCTCGTCTCGTGACACCGTCCTGCCGAGCTCGGATGCCGACGCTGCCGCGGTTATCGAGGATGTTTTCAAGCGAAACGGCATCAACATTCTTGCCAAGAGCCGCGCCGACAAGGTGGTCAACACCGGTGAAGGCGTTGAGGTCACCCTGGCTGACGGCTCGGTGATCAAGGGCTCGCACTGTCTGATGGCGGTTGGTTCTATCCCAAACACCGCAGGTCTGGGCCTGGAAGAGGCGGGTGTGGTGCTCACCGAGAGCGGACACATTCAGGTCAACAAGGTGGCGCGAACCTCGCGTGCCAACGTCTACGGTGTGGGCGACTGCACCACCTTCCTGCCGCTGGCTTCGGTAAGTCAGATGCAGGGTCGCACCGCCGTCTTCCACACCATGGGTGACGTTTCGGCACCGACCAACCTGCGCAACGTGGCATCGAACGTATTTACCGCTCCAGAGATTGCAACCGTTGGCTGGGGCGAAGCAGACATCAACGAGGGCAAGGTCAAGGGCTTCGTAAAGAAGATTGATCTAGCAAACAACCCGCGCGCCAAGATGCAGGGAATTGAAGACGGTTTCATCAAGCTGATCTGTTCCACCGGTGGGACCGTCATCGGTGGCGTCGTGGTTGCTCCGCGTGCCAGCGACCTGATTTACCCAATCGCGTTGGCGGTTGAAAACCGACTCACTGTTGATGAGGTCGCTCGCACCTTCACCGTCTACCCGTCAATCTCCGGTGCCATTCAGGAAGCAGCCCAAGACCTGCACATTCCGACCGCATAGTCACATATATTCGATACGATTCTGATTGCAAGTAAGAGCAGAATGCGAACTAGGCGCGAAGTTTTCACTTGCACCCTCCTCTCTCTGCAGAGCAGAGAAAGCCGCAAGTACTCCGGTGGGATAAGCCTCCAGGAGCGATTTCAAAGGGGCTAAGCTTTGGAATCTAGATTTCCGCGGCTCTCTCTGAAAAGTAAAGCCTCGGGATAAGACGAGGCTTTTACTTATTAATGTGAAAAACCCCGGCTCTGGAAATCCAGAACCGGGGTTTTCGCTTAGCTGTTTACTCGAACTCGATCAGAACGGTTCCGGCAGGAACAGTCTCGCCAACCTTGGCGCCAATGCTCTTGACCTTGCCGGCCTTGTGCGAGTTCAGGGGCTGCTCCATCTTCATGGCCTCTAGAACCACGACCTGGTCACCCTCGTTGACCTCCTGGCCAACCTCGACCGCAATTTTCACGACAGTGGACTGCATCGGAGCCTTAATAGAGTTGCCGGTGCCACCGGCTCCGGCAACGGTGCTCGACTTCTTGCGCTTTCCCGCGGTTGCTGCGGCTGCTGGAGCAGCCGAGGCACCGGCGAACAGGCTTGCCGGCAGGCTAACCTCAACGCGCTTTCCGCCAACTTCGACCACAACGTTCTGACGTGGGCCGACCTCTTCACCCTCGCTGCCCTCGGCAACGTAGGCGGGAATGTCGTTGTTCCATTCGGTTTCGATCCAGCGAGTGTAGACGCCAAACTTGCCGTCGGCGCCGATGAAGGCTGGCTCGTTCACGATCTTCTGGTGGAACGGCAGGACGGTCGGCAGACCCTCAACCTTCATCTCGGCCAGAGCGCGACGACTGCGAGCCAGTGCCTCCTCGCGAGTGGAACCGGTGACGATCAGCTTCGCGACCATGCTGTCGAACGATCCCGAAATCTCATCGCCGGACTCGACGCCGGTGTCAACGCGAACACCCGGGCCGCTCGGTGCCTTGAATAGCTTTACCGGTCCAGGTGCTGGCATGAAGTTGCGTCCGGCGTCCTCGCCGTTGATGCGGAACTCGAAACTGTGGCCCTTGATGATCGGGTCCGGGTAGTCCAGCTTGCCGCCCTCGGCTAGGCGGAATTGCTCGCGAACTAGGTCGAGGCCGGTTACCTCTTCGGAGACCGGGTGCTCCACCTGAAGGCGGGTGTTTACCTCGAGGAACGAGATGGTGCCGTCCTGGGCAACTAGGAACTCGCAGGTTCCGGCGCCCTGGTAGCCAACCTCCTTGAGGATGGCCTTCGAAGCTTCGTAGAGACGCTTGATCTGTTCCTCGGTGAGGAATGGGGCCGGAGCCTCTTCGACCAGCTTCTGGTGGCGACGCTGCAGCGAGCAGTCGCGAGTGGAAACAACCACAACGTTGCCGTAGGCGTCGGCCAGACACTGGGTCTCGACGTGACGTGGCTTCTCGAGGTACTTCTCCACGAAGCACTCGCCACGACCGAAGGCTGCGATGGCCTCGCGGGTGGCACTCTCGAAGAGTTCGGCCACCTCTTCCTTCTTGTAAGCAACCTTGATGCCACGACCACCGCCACCGTAGGCGGCCTTGATGGCTACCGGAACGCCGTGCTGTGCCACGAAGTCCAGAACCTCGTCTGCACCCTTCACCGGGTTCAGGGTTCCGGCGGCCAGTGGTGCGCCAACCTTCTCGGCTACGTGACGGGCCGAAACCTTGTCACCGAGCATTTCGATCGCGGTTGGGCTTGGGCCGATCCAGATCAGGCCGGCGGCGATAACCGCGCGGGCGAAGTCGGCATTCTCTGCCAGGAAGCCATAGCCGGGGTGAACGGCGTCGGCGCCAGACTGGGCGGCAACTGCCAGAATCTTCTCGATGACCAGGTAGGTGTCGGCGCTGGTGGTGCCGTTCAGTGCGTAGGCCTCGTCTGCCAGCTTGACGTGCATTGCATCGCGATCCTGGTCCGCGTAGACAGCCACGCTTCCCAGACCCGAGTCCTTGGCAGCGCGGATGATTCGCACCGCAATCTCGCCTCGGTTTGCAACCAGTACCTTGGTGATTTTCTTGGCAGTAGTCATAGTTCTTCTAGCCTATTGGCGGTTTGGCCCGCAGAGCGGTTGGGGAATAACAAAAAATCAACGATTCCAGAGGCTCGGGTACTCGATTCCCAGCTCGATAATCAGCTCGCGCAGGGTTGGCAGGCTGAGGCCGATCACGGTGTGTGGATCGCCCTCGATGCCGGTTAGGAATGCCCCACCGAGTCCATCGATCGTGAATGCGCCCGCCACCTTTAGCGGTTCTCCGGTAGCCACATACGCTTCGATCTCGGTGTCAGACAGGTTTGCAAAGTGCACCACCGAGCTGGAGGCGCGCCCGACCGCCTTAGGGTTTTCGGGGTCGCGGTTGTCGATCACCCAGTGGCCGCTGAAGAGCTTGCCGGAGTTGCCACGAAGCGCCTGCCAGCGCTTGAAAGCGACCTCGGGCAGGTGCGGTTTACCAAGCGACTCACCCTGGAACTGCAGTGAAGAATCACAGCCGATCACAACAGCTCCCGCGGTTTCTGGGCGATGCAGGACGGCTTCCGCCTTGGCGCGAGCCAGCAGCAGAACCATATCCTCGGTGGATTTAATCAGCCCCTGGGCGGTGGCTACGGCGGTTACCTCGTCTTCGTCCACGGCCGGTGCGATGGTCTCCGGTTCGATTCCGCCCGCGCGCAACAGGGTTAAACGGGCAGGGCTGGTGGAGGCCAAAACAACTCGGGTCATGCCTACAAGGATATTGTGGAAAACTTGTCAGGTGAATAAAACCATCAACTGGACCGGTCAGCAGCTCACCCTTCGAATCGAGAAGGTGGCTCACGGCGGCATTTTCGTAGCCCGCCACGACGGTCGCGTGGTTTTCGTGTCACACGTTCTCCCCGGCGAGTTGGTCAAGGCTGTGGTCTTCGAAGACCGTGGCGGATCGTTCTGCCGAGCCGAGCCACTGGCAATCCTGGAGCCTTCGGCCGACCGCGTTCCTCACTTCTGGAAGGAAGCGAGTGCACCGGAGAGTGACCGCGCCCTTGGCGTTGGTGGCGCCGGCGGCACCGAGTTCGGCCACATCGCCCTGCCGCGTCAGCGCGAACTGAAGGCCGATGTCATCGAAGAGGCACTGCAGCGCATGGCCGGCATTGAACTGCGCCCGACCGTCGAGGCGGTTGCCGGCGACGACGATGCCAATGGCCTGGGTTACCGCACCCGAGTGCAGCTGCACGTGGACGAGGCTGGCGAGCCTGGTCCTTACCGCGAGCGCAGCCACGAGGTAATCTCGGTGCGCAACCTGCCGCTTGCGGTTGAAGAGGTTAACGAACTGAACCTGCACCTAAAGAACTGGCAGGGCGTCAAGAAGATCGAGATTGCGGTCAGCAACACCGGCCAGGTTCAATACTCGGTGGACAAGAAGACCAAGGGTGACGCCAAGCTGGTGGAGCGCGCCGGTGGCCGCACCTTCCGTATTTCCAGCGGCGGCTTCTGGCAGGTGCACCGCGGTGCGGCCGAGGTTCTGACCAGCTGCGTGAATGACATGGTGGCCGAGGTTGGCATCGACCTGAACGCGCCCAACCTAGACCTCTACGGCGGTGTCGGCCTATTTGCCGGTTCCCTGGCTGCGCGTTTCGCCAACCGTCTGAAGATCACGACGGTAGAGGCCATCAAGCAGGCCACCGAGGACGCCAAGCTGAACCTCGCCGATCTGCCCGCCGTGCGCGCGGTCTGCGCCCCAACCGAGCGATTCCTGGCCGAGCAGGTCACCAATGCCGGCAAGGGTGAGATTGATTACACCGAGGCAACCATCGTGCTGGACCCACCGCGTTCCGGCGCCGGAGACCGCGTGGTCAAAGATCTGCTGAAGCTTAAGCCGAAGCACATCGTCTACGTTGCCTGTGACCCGGTCGCGCTTGCCCGTGACCTGAAGGGTTTCTTCGCCGGTGGCTACCAGCTGAAGCAGCTTCGGGCATTTGACCTGTTCCCGCACACCCACCACGTCGAGACCGTGGTTTCGCTGGTTCGCGCATAACGCCGCATTACGTTCGCAAAACGTCACAGCCCCAAGGCAAAGTATCTTTATTAGGTACCTAAGAGGGGAGGCGACATGGAGATCCAGGGCACTTTGGCTCGCATCTTCGCCGAGCGCGCCTCTACGGTCACAACCCGCCGGATGGACACCATCATCGGCCGCGCCTATGCCTTGGCTTTGGCGTCATCACTCCCTGAGGTAATCACTAACGGCCTGGGGCAACAGGGGTTGTTGAATCCAGTCCCGCTCTACCTCTTGCTGGCCCTAAACGTCGGATCCATTCTTGCCCTGGCTGTCGGCAACTGGTTTTTCGAGGTTAGGAACCGCTGGTACGTCATTCATGCCCTGGTGGTGCTATTCGGTCTCCTAATTTGGCCGATAGTTCCGTCTGCCGGGGTTGCCCTGCCGGCCGGCTACACCCCCTTCATCTGGTGGACCATGGGTTGGGGCGCAATCAGCGCCGGCCTTGGCCTCAATCGCCTGCTGGCTGCGCTTTACATAGTCGTGGTTCCGGCCTGGTGGGCCATCACCGAGTTCCTGCCGACCGGCGGTGCGGTAAGCATCGGCATTGCCGCCCAGAACGCGATCTACACGTTCCTGATTTCGGCCTCGACTGCCGCGATGGTGGGGCTACTTCGCTATCGGGCACTGCTGCAAGATCAGGCGGCCGAAGCGGCTGCTCGGGCCGAAGCTCAGAACGCGGCCACCGAGGCCGTTGAAGGCGAGCGACTGAGAATCAGCTCGGTGGTTCACAACCAGGTTTTGACCGCACTCAATGCCGCGCTCGAGGCAGACACGGCAGACCAGCGCCGAGACGCGGAAGCGCTGGCGGTCGCGGCGATTGAGCGGCTCTCGACTTACGAATCAAACGCTGGAACGGAAGACAATCAGGTGTCAGTGGCCGCGTTCTTCGAGGCACTGACGAATCTGGTACACAAGCAGTCGGACGAATTCGCCGTTTCGGTTTCAGCCCAGGGCACCTTTGACCTACCCTTCGATGTGGCTAGTGCTCTGACCGAAGCCACCATTCAGGCGGTCAGTAACTCGCTGCTGCATGCTGGTCCAAAAGCTACCTCCCGAAAGCTAAGTTTGCGGTCCACGGATACCGAGCTGAAAATAGCGATCATCGACAACGGAATCGGTTTTCGGCCAAGTCGAATCCCGCGCAATCGCCTGGGAATCCGGGCCATCATCTTCAAGCGAGTGCAGCAGGTGGGCGGAACCGCGTACATTAACTCCAAGCGCAATGAGGGCACCACGGTGATTCTGGAGTGGGGTCAGCATGAATAAAGCTGCGGAAGCCCTGCTGCTAGGTCTGATTCTGGCCCTAGGTCTAAACCACTTCGTGCTTGGGCTGGCATGGCTGCCTTCTTACCGCGATCAGAACATCGCGTTGCTGGCGTTTGGTCTCTACCTAGTGGCTTTGGTTTTCAGCATCTACGGTCAGCCAAAGTTGAAACTGACTCGCTTCCAGGCGGCTCTAAACCTGGCCATCACCATGGTGGTTCCAGCGCTGGCCTTGAGTCAGCTGAATGTCAACAAAGTCCAGCCAAATGGTTCCTATGAGACCTGGTTCATCGCCGGCGTCGGCCTCATTCTCTCCATCACAACCGCGCGCGGCTGGCCAATTGTGGGTTGGATCGGCCTTGCCTCGCTTTGGGTACAGGTATTGCTCTGGGGTGGTTTGCCGGTACTCACTACCAGCGGTCTGATTGGCGCAGCCATCACGGTTGTAACTGCTTGGGGCCTGGGAAGAGGTCTTCGCTCGACAATGCAGGCGGCAGAGTCGTACCACCGCCAGGCCGCCGACTTCCAGAGTCGTTCTACCCGCGCTATTGCAGTCCGCGAAACCCGCCAGGCCATGCTTCAAAGTACGCTGCTTACTGCGTTGCCGATGTTGGAACGCATTCGCGATCAGCATGGCACGCTCAGTAGCAGCGATCGCCAGGACGTTGCACTGCTGGAGCTTCGACTCCGCGATGAGATTCAGGGTCACCACATCCTGAATGATGGAATCCGCCTCGCTACGCGTGAGGCTCGTAAACGCGGGGTAGAGGTCGCCTTCAATGATGAAGGTGGTTTGGACCACGTCGATGCCGCCGAGCGCAGCGCAATTCAGCAGAGCATCGTTCAGGCAATCAACGGAACGGAATCCGGCAAGATCCTGATTCACGCGCCTAAGGGCGAAAAGTATGCGGTCAGCATCATCGCCACCAGGCCAGAGGCCGCTGCCCCTGACCTTTGGCTACGACTGCCCTAATATCTGCAGGCTCTAGAGACTTGCTCTAAAGGCTCAGGGCGTAGCGCAGGGTATCCAGCGGCAATCCACCGAGGTTCAGCGCACGCTTGTGCCAAGCCTTGATGTCGAAGTTCGCCCCGGCCTTCGCCTTGGCTTCGTCGCGCAACTGCTCCCAGATTCGCTGGCCAACCTTGTAGCTAGGTGCCTGTCCCGGCCAACCGAAGTAACGGTTGGTCTCGAAGTGGATGAATTCCTTGCTCATGTTGACGTTCTCGGTCATCTGCTGAATCGCATAATCGAAGTCCCACTTGCCGGTTCCGTCCAGGCGTGGCTTGCCCAGGTGAACACCGATGTCCAGAACCACTCGCACTGCTCGCATCCGCTGGCCGTCCAGCATACCCAGGCGGTCGCCCGGATCTTCTAGGTAACCCAGCTCCTCCATCAGGCGCTCGGCGTAGAGGGCCCAGCCCTCGCCGTGGCCCGAAGTCCACGAGGCCAGACGACGCCAGGAGTTCAGCTCTTCGCGGTTGTAGACCGCCTGGGCAACCTGCAGGTGGTGTCCGGGAACACCCTCGTGATAGACAGTGGTGGTCTCGCGCCAGGTGTCAAACTCGGTGACGCCTTCCGGAACGCTCCACCACATGCGGCCCGGACGACTGAAGTCGTCACTCGGTCCGGTGTAGTAGATGGCACCGCTGTTTGATGGCGCAATCATGCACTCCAGTTTGCGCAGCGGAGTAGCGATGTCGAAGTGGGTCTTACCCAGTTCCTCAATCGCACGGTCGCTGAGCTTCTGCATCCAGCGCTGCAGCTCCTCTGTGCCGTGAAGCTTTCGCTTGGGGTCGCCGTTCAGGTGCTCGATGGCCTCCTTCACGCTTGCGCCAGGCTTGATCTCATTTGCAACCGCGGCCTGCTCGGCTGCTACACGCGCCAACTCCTCGCGACCCCACTCGTAGGTCTCGTCCAGGTCCAGCTTGGCTCCCACGAAGGCCTGGCTCAGCAGCGCGTAGCGCTCGCGACCGATGGCGTCCTCGGGAGTGGCGGCCGGAAGGAGCTCATACTCTAGGAATGCGGCTAGCTGACCGTAGGCATCCGACGCGCTCTGGGCGGCACGGTCCAAATCGGCCTGCAGGGCAGCCGGCAGGGTTGCCTCGCTTCCATCGGCACCAGAAGTCCTGGCGCCGGCAGCGAAACTCTGGAAGAACCCGTCCTTTGCGGCCAGCTTTTTGGTCTGCTCCAGCACCTGCTCTACCTGACGGCGAGCGGGAGTGTCCTTGGTAGCGATACCGGTTCGAAGCGTTTCGATGTAGCCGGCGACCGCACCTGCCACGGCATTGTTGCGGCCGACCAGGTTTACCCAGTCCTGCTCGGTGGCGGTGGGGGAAAGGTCAAAAATCTCACGGATGCCCTGTGCAGGGGACGCAATCACGTTTATGTTGCGGCGCCAGAGACCAGACTCGTGGGTCTCGATGTCCAACTTGAGGGTGCGCTGCATGGCGTCTTTGGTGACGCGGTCGGTGTCGTCCACCGCAACGGCCTGGTCCAGTTGCTTCAGGACTTCGGCGGCCTTTTTGGCTGACTTCTCGTGTGCCGCAGGGGATTCGTCATCCAAGCGGTCTTCGCCACCGGGGCGACCCAGGTAGGTGGCATAGCTTGGGCTCTGCTCGACCATCCAGTCCAGGTATGAGTCGGCGATTTTGTCGATTTCGCTAGGGTTGCGCGACATTGCGTTCCTTCGGATTCGGCCCGTCAGTGCGACAGGCAATTGGTTGAATCCTAGCGAGAATTTGGAAAGTTAAATTAATCCTCGGCGAACGCTTGCCGCCCACTGGCCGTGACCCGGAGTGATCGGTGCCCGCAGGATGGTTCCGTTGCGGTGCCAGCTGGCAACTCGTCGACTCTCGGCCGCGCTGGCCGCAGCAGCGGCACTGGCCGCCGCGGCCTGCAGCACAGCCACCACCACGGCAAGTTCCTCCGGAGTTGGATTTCCGGAGACCACCTGCAGGTGCGGAGTCGGGTTCGAGTTTTCAGCCATCTTGAGCGCGCCTTAGAGCGGAATGTTTCCGTGCTTCTTCGGTGGCAGGCTGGAACGCTTGGTGCGAAGTGCGCGCAGCGCCTTGATCACCGAGATTCGGGTCGCGGAAGGCTCGATGATGCCGTCCAGCTCTCCGCGCTCTGCGGCCAGGAACGGGCTGGCAACGTTGTAGGTGTACTCGGCGGCAAGCTGGGCACGCACGGCGCTAACATCGGCACCGGAGGCCTCGGCTTCCTTGATCTTGTCGCGGAACAGGATGTTTACGGCACCCTGGCCACCCATTACGGCGATCTCGGCGGTTGGCCAAGCCAGGTTGATGTCCGCGCCCAACTGCTTCGACCCCATCACGATGTAAGCGCCTCCGTAGGCCTTACGAGTGATCACGGTTACCAGCGGAACGGTTGCCTCGGCGTAGGCGTAGAGCAACTTGGCACCACGGCGAATCACGCCGGCCCACTCCTGGTCGGTACCAGGTAGGTAACCAGGTACGTCCACCAGGGTAAGGATTGGAATGCTGAAGGCGTCACAGAAACGAACGAAGCGAGCCGCCTTTTCGCCGGCTTCGATGTTCAGGGTTCCGGCCATCTGCTGTGGCTGGTTGGCAATGATTCCCACCGAGCGACCGTCCACGCGAGCAAAGCCGATGACGATGTTTGGTGCGTACAGCGCCTGAACTTCGAGGAACTCGTTCTCGTCGACGATGCTCTCGATCACGGCGCGCATGTCGTAAGGCTGGTTAGGCGAATCTGGAATCAGAGTGTCCAGTTCGCGGTCTTCCTCGGTGACTTCCAGTTCCGCAGCCGGCGCGTAGGCGACGGTCTCGGCCAGGTTGTTCTCGGGCAGGTAGCTCAGCAGCGAACGCGCGTAGTCGATCGCGTCGTCTTCGTCGGAAGCCAAGTAGTGGGCGACACCCGAGGTCTTGTTGTGGGTGAGTGCGCCACCCAGTTCCTCCATGCCCACGTCTTCGCCGGTCACGGTCTTGATTACGTCTGGGCCGGTCACGAACATGTTCGAGGTCTTGTCGACCATGATCACGAAGTCGGTCAGAGCAGGGGAGTAAACGGCACCGCCGGCGGCCGGGCCCATGATGATCGAGATCTGCGGGATGACACCGCTGGCCATGGTGTTGCGCTTGAAGATTTCGCCGTACTTACCCAGGGCGATTACACCCTCCTGGATGCGGGCACCGCCGGAGTCGAGCATTCCGATTAGAGGGACACCGGTGGCAATCGCCAGGTCCATGACCTTGATGATCTTGTTTCCGGCTGCCTCACCCAGCGAACCACCGAAGATGGTGAAGTCCTGGCTGAAGATTGCAACCTGGCGGCCGTTGATGGTTCCAACACCGGTTACCACCGAGTCGCCGTAGGGGCGAGCCTTGTCCATGCCGAAGGCGGTGGAACGGTGACGAACAAACTCGTCTAGCTCTTCAAACGAACCTGGATCCAGAAGCATTTCGATGCGCTCGCGGGCGGTCTTCTTGCCCTTGGCGTGCTGCTTCGCGATTGCTGCCTCACCGCTGGCGGTTACGGCCTCGTGATAGCGGCGGCGCAGGTCTTCAAGCTTGCCGGCAGTGGTGGATAGATCCGGGGTCTGATTCTCAGCGGACAATGTTCACTCCAGGTTCTAGATACTGAGAAACAGACTACCGCTGGATACCCCAATAAGCCTGCGTTGTTATGCGATTGGAAAACGCTAGTCTGCTCTCATGCAGCTTCCGATGAGTGCCAAATTGACCCCGCGTCTAGAGTGGCGTGACCAGGCTGGAAGCACCAACCTGGAACTGGTCCAGTTGGCGCAATCGGAATCACTTCCCGACTTCACCGTCATGGTGACCGCAAATCAGGTTGCCGGCCGCGGTCGCTCCGGCCGTACCTGGCAGGCTCCGGCCGACACCTCTTTGGCGATAAGCGTGCTGCTTCGACCCCGGATTGAAGACCAAGCGGACCTGGGAAAGCTTGGATGGCTGCCACTGCTCGGCGGGTTGGCCATGGCTCAGAATGTGCAGACTCTGCTGGGCACAGCAGGCGGCAGCCAAGACTCGGTCGGCGTGAAGTGGCCCAACGACGTGCTGGTGAACGAGCGCAAGATCAGCGGAGTGCTGAGCGAACTGGTCCCGCTGAACCAGTCCGGTTCGGAAGGCGCGCAGTTCGGCCCCTCGGTGGCAGTGGTGATTGGGGCGGGAGTGAACCTGACGATTGCCGAAGCGGACCTACCGGTTCCCACCGCAACCTCGCTGACCCTGGCTGGAGCACAGTTGCCATTTGCGCTCGATGACCGACTCGATCTGGTGTTGTCGGGCTACCTGCAGCAACTTTCGCACTGGTATCGCCGCTTCACCGAGGCGCGCTTCAGCGCAGTCACCAGCGGCCTGCGGCAGGCGGTCATTGAAAACTGCGTCAGCCTGAACCGCGAAGTCAGGGCAATACTGCCCGGCGACACCGAGCAGGTGGGGCGCGCGGTCACCATTGACGACACTGGGCGACTGGTTCTCCAAGTTAGTGGACAGCCGATTCCGGTTGCAGCCGGCGACATCGTGCATTTAAGGCACAATTGATTCGTGAGCTTTGAATCCGAAATTTTGCTGGGCCGTTTTCGCGCCCGCGGTTCGCGCTTACTAATCCCAACTCTGCTACTTGGCCTGGCAGCATTTCTGCTCAGCTTTTTATACGGCAGGCTCACCGAGCAGTGGCAGCTGATCGCACTGTACGTTGTTGCCGGGCTAATCGCCCTCTTCGGCTTCCTGATTCCCCTCCTCCGTTATGTCACCACCTGGACCGACGTCACGACCGCTCGCGTGGTCAGTCGTTCTGGTCTCTGGGGCCAGCGCTATCGCTCGGTGTCGCTGGCTTCGGTGGAGCGCGTTGAAACCGCCGCCGGCGTTATTTCGCTTTACATCCCGGGGGAGGAAGCGCTGGAACTGCGCGGACTTCCGAAGGCCAAGCTGATCTCGCAGGAGATCTCCAATCTGGTGGCTAAGAATGCCGCCAACAAGACTTTCTCTAACTCGGTTCTCGGAGGACTATAAATGACAAGTTTTCGCGTCGGTGTAATCGGCGGTGGCCAGCTGGCACGCATGATGACCCCTCCGGCAATCAACCTGGGATTGACTCTGAAGGTTCTTGCGGAAGCCGAGGGTTCTTCGGCGGCGCTCGCCACCACCATGGTCGGCGACTACACCCAGCTCTCCGTTGTCGAGGCCTTCGCCCAGACGGTTGACGTAATCACCTTCGACCACGAGCACGTGCCGCTTCACATTCTGGAGGCACTGGAGGCCAAGGGGGTCAGCGTTCAACCACCGAGCAAGGCCCTGGCCTTCGCGCAGAACAAGTTGAAGATGCGCGAGCGCCTCGGTGCCCTGGGTCTTCCGATGCCCGACTGGGCCGAGATTCACGACGCCGATTCGCTGGATTCCTTCATCGAGGCACACGGCGGTGTTGCGATTCTGAAGACCCCAATCGGTGGCTACGACGGCAAGGGTGTTCGTGTGGTTTCGTCGGCGGCAGACGCGGCCGAGTGGCTGAGCCCCGAGGGTCTTGCCAAGGTCGGCGGGCACCTGCTGGCCGAGGAGAAGGTCGACTTCACTCGCGAGCTGGCGCAGCTGAGCGCCCGCACCCCGAGTGGTCAGTTCCGCGCCTGGCCGCTAGTTCAGACCGTCCAGCAGAACGGCGTCTGCGCCGAGGTTTTGGCTCCGGCTCCGGATGCCAGCGAGGCAACCCTGGAGCTTGCCGCCGAGATTGCCCGCGGTGTCGCCGAGGGGCTAGGCGTAACCGGTGTAATGGCCGTGGAGATGTTTGAGACCACCGACGGCCGCCTGCTCATCAACGAGTTGGCAATGCGCCCGCACAACAGCGGCCACTTCAGCATCGAAGGCAGCGTCACCAGCCAGTTCGAGCAGCACCTGCGCGCGGTTTTGGACCTTCCGCTTGGATCCACCCAGGCCACCGATGCTCACGCCGTGATGGTCAACCTCCTCGGTGTAGACGACCAGAATGACTTTCTGCCGCACTATGAGGCAGCCCAGTCGGCTCACCCAGCCGCCAAGATCCACACCTACGGCAAGGGCGCTCGCGCTGGTCGCAAGATGGGTCACGTCACAGTGGTCTCCGGCAATTCGGAATGGGCAATCGCCGAGGCGCGGGCTACCGCCAAATTGCTGCGCAACGAATAAAATTTCCTTGTACTGGTCGCCCAGTACTGGCGCGCTTAGCGCCCGAAAGAGGAGTGCGAGATGGCAAGTCCACTGGTTGGCGTAATCATGGGTTCGGATTCGGACTGGAACGTCATGAGCGAGGCAGCCGCAGTCCTCAAGGAATTCGGAATCGAGTTCGAGGTTGAGGTGCTCAGCGCCCACCGCACCCCAGAGCGCATGGTCGAATGGGGCAAGGCCGCTGCCGGTCGCGGCATCAAGGTAATCATCGCCGGTGCCGGCGGTGCGGCTCACCTGCCGGGCATGGTCGCTTCCGTCACCACCCTTCCAGTTGTCGGAGTTCCAGTTCCGCTGGCTCGCCTCGATGGAATGGACTCACTGCTTTCGATCGTCCAGATGCCAGCTGGCATTCCGGTAGCTACCGTTTCGATCGGCGGCGCTAAGAACGCCGGCATCCTGGCGGCTCGCATCATCGGCGCTCACGACTCCGCAATCAGCGCCAAGCTGGCCGCCTTCGCCGAAAACCTCAAGGACCAGGTCGCCGAGAAGAACGCCAAGCTGAAGGCATCGCTCTAAATCCAATGAGTTCAATCAGCCCGTTCCGCAATATCGACCGCGCCAGCGGCGAGCACATCGCCAAGCGCGCGTGGTGGCTGATTCTGCTGACCCTATTGATTCCGGGGTCGGCACAGCTGATGGCTGGTAACCGCAAGCTCGGTCGCCTGGGAATCATCGCAACGCTGGTTTACTGGGCTCTGTTCGTGGTCGCTGCACTGCTTTATGTGGTCAACCGCTCCTGGTTGTTCTTCGCGGTAACGTTCCCGATCCTGTCTGGAATCCTGGCTGGGTTCCTGATTCTCTACTCGGTGATTTTTGCCTTCTTGGCCCTGGACACCCTTCGACTGATGCGCATCGGCCGCATCAACGGTCGCCTGAAGTGGGTGACGCTGGCCGGCATCGTGGCGGTCGGAATCCTCGGCACCAGCACCATCGGCTACGCCGGAAACTTGGCCGGCGTGCAGTCCAACATGATCGGCGGCATCTTCACCCAGCAGGGAATCACCCTTCCGGAGAACGGCCGCTACAACATCTTGCTGATGGGTGGCGACGCCGCACGTGACCGCCTGGGTCTGCGCCCAGACTCCATGTCGGTGCTCAGCATCGATGCGGTCACCGGTCAGGCCGTCAACATCGGTATCCCGCGTAACCTGCAGCGCGCCCCATTCGTGGCCGGCTCACCGATGCAGAAGCTCTGGCCAGACGGATACAACTGTGGTGACGTCTGCCTCATCAACGCCATCTACAAGGACGTCACCGATAACCACGCCGACCTCTACCCGAAGGCCGAGGAGCAGGGTTCGAACCCTGGAATTGAAGCCACCAAGGAAGCCGTCGAAGGCGTCACCGGTCTGAAGATCCAGTCCTATGTTCTGGTGGACATGGCGGGCTTCAAGGCCCTCATCGACGCCCTCGGTGGAATCACCATCACCGTGAAGGACCGCCTGCCCATCGGCGGCCAGGAGGACTCCTTCGGTCAGCCGATTAACGTCAAGGGCTGGATCGAACCAGGCGTTCAGCACATGGACGGCAAGACTGCCATCTGGTTCGCTCGTGCTCGCCACGGTTCCAGCGACTACGCCCGCATGCAGCGTCAGCGCGAGGTCGAGGATGCGATGCTGGCACAGCTCGATCCAGCCAACGTACTGACCCACTTCAAGGACATCGCTGCCGCCGGTCGCCAGCTGCTGAAGACCAACATCCCGAATGGTCAGGTTGCCATTTACATCGATCTGGCCCTCAAGGCCAAGAAGTTGGGCATCCAGAAGCTGGAGTTGATCCCGCCGACCATCGACGTGGTCCACCCCGACTACAAGGCAATCCACACCATGGTGCAGAAGGCATTTACTCAGACTTCAAGCGCAAAATAGAGCCAGGCGGAAAGGAACCAAATGAAGCCTTCTAAGTTCACGATCCTCGCGGCTGCGACCCTCTCGGTCACCATGCTCTCCGGCTGCAGCGTGCTCTATCCACACTGGGGCGCCACCGACTTCCCAACCGATGGCCCTTCCAGCACCTCCAGCGCGGCACCGAGTGCCACAGCTACAGCCAGTGCCAGTCCATCGGCTACGACCAAGCCGGTACAGGCCGCGAAGGTGCAGATCATGCAGCTCAACGTCGATGCCACCAACGGGGTTGTTGACGCCGTCGCGCAGATCTCAAACGTCGCCGAAGATGGCGGTCAGTGCGTGCTCACTGTTACCAGCGGCAGCACCAGCAAGCAGCAGATTGTGCGAGCCGAAAGCAACGTCGACACCACTCAGTGCTTCCCGATGGAGGTCAGTCTGTCCGGCCTGGCCAAGGGTTCCGCCTCGGTGGTCGTCAGCTATAAATCCGCCGGCTATGTCGGCAGCAGCCCCAGCGAGACGATCAACATTCAATAATGTCCAAGAAGACTTCGCGAGTCTGGGCCTTCATCACAACGTTGATGTTGGCCCTTTCTGGCGTTGTCGGGCTTAACCTTCCGGTGCAACCAGCCAAGGCGCTTTCCGGTTCCATGTTCGATCCGGGTCTGATTATCGGAGACAGCGTCTTCTATGACTTCGGAACCATGGACGCCCCCGAGATCCAGTCGTTCCTGGATCAGCAGACACCGAGGTGCAAGCTGGCGCCGGCCGCCAAGGTGGGCGATTTCACCTGTCTGCGCTACTACCGCACCGACATTCCCGCGATGGCAGCTTCCGACGGCCGATGCAACGCGATCGATGCCAAGAGTGACGTGCTTGCCTCGGAGATGATTGCGATCATCGCACGCGCCTGCAACATTAACCCGCGCGTGATTCTGGTGACCCTTCAGAAGGAACAGGGTCTGGTCACCAGCACCAACCCGTTCTGGCCCGATTCCTCGGGTAAGCCGAGCACCACCCGGCCGGCAGATTATCGCTATCAAATTGCGATGGGATTCGCCTGCCCGGATACCGGTCCCTGCACCACGTTTGGCTTCTTCTACCAGGTCTACAAGGCCGCCAGCCAGTTCCACTGGTACGGCAACCCCGGTGGCTCTTTCACCTATCTGAAGGTGGGCAAAAACGTCACCATTCACTACCAGGTGGCTTCGGTTTCCAACTGCGGCAGTCGCACCTTCCAGCTGAAGAGTCAGGCTACCGCGGCTCTCTATTACTACACTCCCTACACCCCTAACCAGGCCGCGTTGGACAACCTCTACGGCTCGGGCGACCGCTGTAGCGCGTACGGAAACCGAAACTTCTGGCGCTACTACTGGGACTGGTTTGGATCGCCAATCGGTGGTGGCTTCCTGCTGAAGTCCGAGACCAGTGGCACCTACCTGATCGTCCCGAACACCACCGGCGGCTTCAACAAGTACAAGGTCGCGGACGCCAGCCTGGTCGCTGCGTTCTCGCCACTGGGTCCGGTCGGAAAAGTCTCGCAGGACTACCTCGATACCTTCCCGGATGCCGGCAGCATGGCGCGGATTGTGAAGTCCGCCACCAACAACTACTACTTCGTCGACAACGGCACGAAGTACGCCTTCAGCTCCTGCACGCAGGCTGCAATCTTTGGATTGAAGTGCACCGATGCCGTGCAGCTGACTTCCTACCAGTTGAATGCACTTGCCACCGGTGACCCGATGTCGGCACTCGTGCCTCAGACCTCGGGCCAGACCTCCGGTCCGCGCTATTGGATCACGGGAGGAGTCAAGCATGAGATCCTCGACGACGCCTCGGTGACGGCCGCTGGCCTCACGCTTCCGGCCCTTGGTGATGTGCCGATTTCGGCTTTCGATTACCTGCCCTGGGGTGGTCCGATCGCCAAGAGTGGTGTGCTGTTCACCAACCGAAGCTCTGGAAACTACGGTCTGGTCTTTGGCGACAAGTACTACGAAATTGAACCGGCCACCAGCGCCGACATGGACTTCAAGACCTGGTTCCCGTTCAGCACCGGCACGCTTAGCGACCCGGCCGTGGACTCGGTTCGCGCCGACACCTCGGTGCACAGTCTGGTCACCGACGAGACCCTCACTACCTACGCGCTTACTCCGGCCGGCAAGCTACCGCTGGCCCCGAACACCGCGCTGACCACGGCCACCTACTCGGTGCCCAACGCCTTCACCAAGGCCATACCTTCGGTGAACGCGCTACTAACTGCGCCACTTTTGGCTAAGGCAAGCAACGGCAAGGCCACCTACTGGATCGACCTGGGCACGCGCCGGGCAGTGGTCAATACGGCCTCTCAGGTGAAGCTCGGTGCCCTGGCTAGCAGTCCGGTAATCCAGACTCTGCCAGCCAGCGTGCTTTCGGAGGTCAACCTGGGCAGTCCGGTGCTGGCCTCGGGAAGTTTTGTGACGGATCCGGTTGGCCGCCTGCTGCTGACCGATGGCCTGGAGAGCTACCTGACGGTTGCGAACCAGGACCTGGCTACGCTCTATGGCCTCGGCAAGAAACCCGCCAAGGTAGCGAAGTCGGACCTGGTCGGTTACACCTCGGAGGGTGCGCTCGGTATCAAGGTTCTCTGCGCCGGTAAGCAGTACCTGTCGGTGGGTGGCGCTTGGCACCCAATCAATGAGGCCTATGCCAACGCGTTCCCAGGCCTTGCCACCGTGCTGGATGCCAGCACCTGCAATTCGCTGAAGTTTGGAACCACCGAGTTGGGACGCTTCGTGATTTCACCCGCAAAGCTGACCTACCTGATCTCCAACGGCAAGCGCCGCCTGGTCAACGAGAAGCAGTACGCACTGATCCGCGGCACCACTCCGGCTGCCTTCAAGATCGATGCCACCCTGGCTAACCTGCTGCCGATTGGCACACCGATGCCGGCCAACTACAAGACCGTTCTGGCTAACCCGCTGGATGCAATCACGGCGTCACCGAGCCCGAGTCCGTCGGTTAGCGTGTCGCCGAGTGCTTCCGCCAGCCCGAAGCCTTCGACATCTGCGAGTCCAACAACGAAGCCCTCGGCTTCGGCGTCACCAAGCGTGAAGCCCTCGGCTTCGGCGTCACCGACAGTTAAGCCTTCGCCTTCGGCGAGCCCGAGCATCAAGCCGTCACCTACTCCGACTGCAACGCCAACCGCAACCCCAGCTCCGACAGCCAGCGCCAAGCCGGCAAGCTACATCGTGGTTAGCGGAGATACCTTGACCAAGATCGCCAATCGATTCTCGGTGACTGTAGCTGCCCTAAAGTCCGCAAACGGCCTGACCAGCGACGTGATCAAACTGGGGCAAAAACTGATCATCCCTTAGGGATGCGGTTACTTTTCTTCGACGACACCGGACTGCGAAACTCGGTTCAACAGCTTTCCGAACAGGCGCATCCGGAGTCGTTTGGGCGCTTGACCACGAGGCTCCAAGAGCTCGGCTGGTTCGTTGACTTTGATGGCAAAAATGAGCACAAGGACCCAGCCCAGCTCGACAATCATGCGGCTCTCGGTGAGGTTTTGAGCCAACAGGGCCACAAATACCAGGACCGGCCAGAGGTAGAGGGCGCTGGTGTGGCGGACTGCCAATCGCCAAACCTTGACGAATGTCAGGGCCAACATCCCGACGAACAGCAGGAAGCCCACCACTCCAAGCTGCAGCCAGACGTCTAGGTAAGAGTTGTGCGCCTGATAGTAGGTGACGTTGTCGCGGACAATAAGGCCCTCGTATGGCTTTACCCCGGGCATCCAATAGCTGATCCAGCCCCAGCCCTGGAGTGGTCGTTGTCCGATCAGACCCAGTACGGCCTTCCAGATGTCCAGGCGGCCGGTCATGTCGGGGCTCTTGCCAATCAGCACGAACAACTGCGAGCGATAGACCAGTACGAAGAAAGCGGCAATTCCAAATGCGGTCCAGGCCAGGCGGTAGTAGCGGTGGCGGGTCTCGCGGTCGTGCCCCTCGGCAATGAGTGCGACCAGTGCAACGGCCGCGGCACAGGCCATCGCGAATCCGATTCCCGCCGAACGCGTAAGCGCAAATGCGGCGGTTGCCATCAGCAGGCCGGTGAGGTTGGTCACTCGGTGACCAGACTTAATTGCCAGGCGAATCGCAAACATGATGAAGCCGAGCATCGCCACGTAGGCCAGTAGGTTGGCGTTACCCACGATGCCCTGAATGCGCGATCCCTTCAGCAGCCAACCCTGGGTCCAGTAGTAGGCCCCCGATGGCGGGTTAGGAGTTGTGTAGTTCTTGAAAATCGGCGCGATTGGCCCGTGGACTACCAGCGCGGCATAGAGCTCGAAGGCGAACGATGCGGCCAAGATCACCCAGAAGACCCTGGCGAAGAGTGCCAGCAGATCGCGCCAGGAGTAGTTAGCCACCAGGAAAAGCGCGAACACCGTGGCCACCAGCGTTCCCAAATATCCCAGCAGAGTGAACGCCGGGTAGAAGGACCAAAGGGTGCTCAGCAGCATGAATCCCAGCAGTCCGTAAAGGGTGAAGGGGACTCGCGACAGGGTCGCCCTCGGTGCAGAACGGAAGAAAAGCACGCCCACCAAGATGGCAAGCGCAACACAGACGGTGCCCCAGGCGAAGAATCCCACCGAGTAACGCACCGAGTCGCCGGCCGAGATGATGTAGATGCCGATGTAGGCGAGAGCGTTCCGCAGATTAAACGGGCTCAGCTTCGAATCCACCGGGGTGGATTGCAGCTTTTCGCTCATCTCGGGCCTTGCCTTTGGTTTCGTTTGAAGAGTCTTCAGTCTATTGAAGGCGGTGGCGAATGGCTAAAGCCGCAGACCCCTTTGCTACCCTTGAAGGCAGTGCCAACAACAGAGGTTAGGGTCGGATTGATTCGCAAAATCAGCAACTCAGCGCGTGACTACGCCTGGGGTTCTGACAACTTGATTCCGGATTATTTTGGCACCGAGGCAACCGGCAAGCCGATGGCGGAAATCTGGTTCGGTACCCACGAAGGATCACCCACCACGGTCTTAGCTGCCGACGGCGGTCCGGCTGGCACTCTGCTAGAACTCCGTGAGGGCAGACCGCTCCCATTCCTCCTAAAGATTCTCGCTGCGGGTCAGCCGCTATCGATTCAGGCTCATCCGAATAAAGAGCGGGCGGTCGAAGGTTTCGCCCGCGAAAATGCCGCCGGAATCTCGATGGACGACCCGGCTCGCGATTACAAGGACGATCACCACAAGCCGGAAATGATTGTCGCGTTGACGCCGTTCCGTGCCCTGATCGGTTTCCGCCCAACCATGGACACCGTTGTCGCTCTGCAACGTTTGGCGATGCAGGCCCAGGCACTCGACTTCCAGGCGCTGGAGGCAACTCTGGCGGAATCAATCCAGGCACTTCGCGTCGGCGGACCCGAAGAACTCATCCAGTCACTGCTGGCCAAGCGCGGAGAGCTGGCCGAGGTCACCGCCCAGCTGGCGGAACTGGCAACGCTGTCGCGCTCGGTGGACAACATCGAGAGCGCCAATCTGGCGTTGGTCCCGCAACTGCAGCAGCTGTACCCGGGAGATCCGGGAATCTTGATCACCCAGCTGATGAACCTGGTCGAGCTTGCCCCGAATCAAGCCGCGGAACTTCCAGCCGGATGCATTCACGCCTACGTCTCGGGCCTCGGTGTCGAAATCATGGCCAACAGCGACAACGTGCTTCGCGGGGGTCTCACTCCGAAGCACATTAACACCGAGGAACTCCTGCGGGTGCTGGACTTCAAGGCCTCGTTTGACCCTGCGATGGAGTCAAAGCAGCTGGTTTCTGGGCTGTACCAGTACCCGTCTGTTGCCAGCGACTACCTGCTTTATCGAATCGAAGTTAGCGGCAGCACTCTGCTTGCCGATCTGGAACTTCCAAACCCGGGAATCGTGCTCTGCACCGCGGGTGAAATCGCCGTGGGGGACAGCAAGGAAGAACGCCAGGTTCTGCGAAAGGGCGAGGCCGCCTATCTGGCTGATGCTCGCTTCTATTCCTTCAGTGGCTCCGGAACTGCGTTCCTGGCAACCAACTAGGCCAGTGCGCTCCAAGCGCTCTCTACAATTTCGGCCAGCCCCTGCTTTGCCTGCCAACCCAGCACACTGTTGATGCGCGAGACGTCGGCGCAGAGGAATGGTGGGTCACCGGCGCGACGCTCCGAAACCTCGACTTCGAAGTCGATGCCACTGACGCGACGAATCTCGCTGAGAACCTCGAAGACGCTGCTACCGGAACCGGTGCCCACGTTGAAGGTGTCGAAGTCGCGCTGATCGCGGTCTAGGTACTCCAGCGCACTCAGGTGAGCCTCGGCTAGGTCCAGCACATGCACGTAGTCGCGGACGCAGCTGCCGTCCTCGGTGTCGTAGTCGTCACCAAACACCTTTGGCTTGTTGCCAGCCTTGATGGCGGCAAAGACAATCGGCACCAGGTTCATGATCGCGGTATCGGCCAGATCGCTCCAGCCGGCTCCGGCAACGTTGAAGTAGCGCAGGTTGGCCACGCGTAGACCCCAGGCGCGGGCGCCATTGCGGGCCATCCACTCACCGATGAGCTTGGTCTCGCCGTATGGATTGATAGGCGCACAGAGAGTGTCCTCGGTGACCATGTCGACATCGGGCATTCCGTAGGTGGCCGCAGAGGAGGAGAAGACCAGGCGGTCAACGCCGGTGGCTCGCATGGCGGTCAACAGGTTATTCATGCCGCCAATGTTCTGGTGGTAGTAGAACTCTGGTTCTAGCACCGAGACACCGACCTGCTTCTGGGCGGCGAAGTGGATTACGGACTCGATGCCGTAATCCTTCATGGTCTGGGTCAGCACCTCGACGGCGTTGGGGGCCGAAAGATCAGCGCGCACCACCTCGGCGTTGCCAATGCGCTCCACCAGGCCACTGCTGAAGTTGTCAACGACCACAACCTTGTCACCCCGCTGCTGCAGCAGACGAACGACGTGCGAACCGATGTAGCCGGCTCCGCCGGTGACCAAGACACTCATGGGCACAAGTTTAATGTCTAGGGTCCGGGGTCCCTGCCTCTAATCGGTGGGCATTCCCTGGGCACGGTAACGGTTTGGCAACAACTTGCCAAACAGGTGTCTTATTCACTAGTCTCAACTTGACTTCATCCGAATAACAACGGTGTAATTACAACGTTGCAACATGGGGATTGCTTGAAAGGCGTAAGACATGGAAACTCGTAACCGAGTACCGGAGAACTGGTTCGTAGACCCAGTGCTCCTCGGCATCGTCGGCGCCTATTCGGAGCAGGACAACGATCCACTGGCTTGGCAGGCAGATGCACTCTGCGCCCAGACCGACCCAGAGGCATTCTTCCCTGAGAAGGGCGGCTCGACCCGCGATGCCAAGCGCATCTGCAGCGGTTGCGACGTCAAGGCTCAGTGCCTGGAATACGCGTTGGCAAACGACGAGCGCTTCGGTATCTGGGGTGGCCTTTCGGAGCGCGAGCGTCGCAAGCTAAAGAAGCGCGCCTAACCCTAGGGTCAGCTGCATGGCCGTCGCAGCAATAATCGTCGGCACCGACGAATCACAAATTTTAGAAACCCGCCGAGCGCTGGACTCACAGTCACGCCCGGCGGATTTCGTCTTTAACTTCCAATCGCTGGCTTCGGCCGAGCAATCCCTGCGTGATTCGGTGTCCGCCGAATGGGTCTGGATACTGGCCGCTGGAATGGTTCCGCACCCCGATGCCTTGGCCGGATTGCAAGAGGTAATCGAACGCTCACCCTCGGCTACCTGGGTAGCGCCAAAACTGGTTTCGGCTTTACGAAACCGAGAGATCGAAGAATACGGTCTGACGGTCACCCGCAGCTGGGCGCCGCTATCGCCGGTTTCTGGAGAACTGGACCAGGGGCAACACGACCACAAGGAAGACCTCCTGGCGGCGGCGACTTTTGGTTCGTTGCTGCGTCGCGATGCACTGCTTGACGCCGGCGGCTTCGACCACGGCGGCAACCTGCTTGGCAATGACTATCGCCTGGCGATTTCGATGAGGCTCAGCGGGCATCGCGTGCTTGCCGGTCCCCACGCCAAGATTGCGACGCCTTCCGGTCAACTGGGATTCGCGGCGGCCTCTCCGCTGGAGCTTCGCAAGACCCAGATTCAGTTGCTCACCGGATACACCAGTCCGGTCGTCACCCTGCTTGGTGGGCTCTTCGCGCCTCTGGTCGCACTCCTGATCTCGGTGTGGTTGGTACTGGTGAAGCGGCCAGAACGCATCACCACCACTCTTGCGGCAGGATTTTGGTGGTTCGGAACCTCCTTTGCGCTAGTTGCCCGCCGGCCCAAGTTAACGGCTGCACAGCGATCCGGTTTGAAGAATCTGCGGGTTCTCTTCGCCACCCGCGAGGACATCCAGCGCTCCTACCGCGCCAAAGTGGAACACCCGGCAGCGATTGCGGAGGCTAATCTCGAAGCCACCGATGAGACACCAAGGTTCTGGGCATCCGGCGGAATCTGGTACCTGGTTGCGCTGGCCGCACTCTCGTGGAATTTCTGGCCGCGCGATGTCGCGGTAACCGGTGGTGGCGCCCTTCCGCTAGGTGACAGTCTGGCCCAGCTCTTCAGTCGCGCTGGTGCGTCTTGGCAGCACTCTGGCTTTGGTTTAGCGGCCCCGAGTGACCCATTCGGCTGGGTCCTTTTCGCGCTCGGTGCGATCACCTTCTGGGCGCCCAGCCTGGCAATAGCTCTCCTGGTATTCCTGGTGAAGCCGCTGGCTTTCGCTTCGGCCTGGCTGTTGCTGAGCTTGGTGACCAAGCGCAAGTTTGTGCTGACTCTAGGTGCCCTGACCTACGCGTTTTGGCCGGCGCTCTCCACCGCTCAGCAGGAGGCCCGCGTCGGCACAATCGTTGCGTTGGTGGTCCTGCCGCTCTTTGTCTTCACACTGGCTCGCATCTTGCAGTTCGGGGCAAGTCCGCGTCGCAGCGTCCAGACCTGGACCTGGGTTGGCACCAGTGCCGTCCTGGCAGCCGTTATATCCGCGGGCGCACCTAGCCTCACGCCGTTCCTGGCAGTCATCATCCTGCTGCTGACTATTTATAGGTTCAAGCGAATCGGCTACCTGGTGTGGATCCCCATCCCGGTGCTGGTGATTTGGATTCCACTGGGTTGGTATCTGACCGTGGGTCTAAAACAACCGCTGGCTTTGCTGACGGATCCGGGTGTGGCCGTGGTCAACCCCAAGCAGCCGCTTTGGCAGTTGCTGCTTGGCGGCGCATTCGATGGCCCGTATTCGACGTGGCTAATCTTTGTCGCCGGAGTTCCCTTGGCTATCGGTTTGTTTGCAACGCTCACTCGTCGTGGACTAAATGCGATGTGGTTGTGGCTGGCAATGTTGGCCTCGGTGGCAACCGCCTACCTGATCAACTATTTGAATTTCTATCAGCTGAATCCCGCCGGTTCGCAGCAGGCGCTCCAAGCCAACATTCAGTTTGTCAACAGTGGACCTTACCTGCCGCTGATCGGCTTCACCGGGTTGATTGCCGCGGTCTTGTTGGTGCTAGCTCTTGATGCGGCCAAGCGGGTTTGGTTTGGTGTCGGTGCCGGTTTTGCCTTGCTGGCATCGCTGGTCATGGCGGCACAGTTCACAGTCAGTTCCAACGATCTGGTCTGGACCGATGGCAGTCGCCTGCCGGCGCTGGTGCTGGCTCAGGCCGCTCAGAACCCGAACACCAAGACGCTGGTGGTCGAACCTCAGGCTTCAACCTCGGGCACTGCTTACATTTCCGCGACGCTGGTGAGCGGGTCCGGCCTCAAGCTACAGGACCTCAGTCTGGCCTACGACCAAACCATTCCGACCTTGGCGAAGTCAGATTCTCGGTACCGGGATCTCGGTCAGCTAAGTGCCAACCTGGTCAGTGCCAATGACGCCCAGTTAGAGCAGGGTCTGAAGCGTTTCGGCATCGACTACATCCTGATTCCAAACTCTGCTTCCGCGGCTCAGTTGGGTGCTTCACTGGACACCGTGGCACAGCTGGAGCCAGTTGGGGTCACCGAGTTTGGCCGCCTCTATCGAGTCAAGTCCAGCCAAGTGACTCACCTTGCCAGCGGCTGGGAATGGTCAGTGACAAAGCAAGTCCAGGTCGCAGTCCTCGGGCTATTTGCCCTGTTGGCCATCCCAACTCGACGCAGGGCTGTAGCGGGTTCGGCTCACGACGAGGAAGAACTGGATGCCTTCGAGGGCGGATTCGAGGGTGAGGCTTTCTGATGTTGAAGAAACTGATCTCACTTTGCGTCACCGCCTTGGCTGCGGCAGGAATGATTTTTGGCGCTAGCTACCTGCCCACTAACGGGTGGATCGTTGGCTCTGCCGCCAGTTTCAGCCCGGCCCAGGTAAAAGCCAAGGACCTCACGCTGGTGTGTCCAGGCTCTGTCTTTGCCACCGGCGGCAAGAGCGGAACCAACGTGAATGCGTTCACCCGGATTGGCTCTGCCGTGGTCGATTACTCCAGCAACCTACCTACCGGAGTGGTCCTGAAGGCTCAGCCGCTCACCGGGCCGGTAGCGGGACGCTCCACGCTGGGCGATACCGGCAACCAGTTGGCCAACCTGGCGACCCAGAGCGCACTTGGCATCACCGTAAAGGACCAGCTGGGCAAGGCGCCGCAGGGCAGCACAATATTCACCGCGCAGTCCTATCAGGTGGCAGCGAGTGATGGCATCAACGGAACCATCGGGGCCAACTGTCAGTTGCCAGCCACCGAGTCCTGGCTGCTCGGCGGAGTGACCACGGTGGGCCGAGAGGCGCTCCTCATCCTTTCCAACCCGGCAGCCACCGACGCCACCGTCGATCTCCAGCTGTTCGGCGAGACCGGTCTGATTGACGGTGCAGGGCTAAACGGAATTTCGGTGTCGGCAAACCGGACCGTCGTCCTGCCTTTGGCGGGTTACGCCCCAGAGCAGAAGAGTCTGGCGGTGCATGTCACCACGCGTGGAGCCGCACTGGCCAGCTGGATTCAGGAGCGAACCGTTCGAGATCGGAAGAGCGTCGTGTAGGGAAAGAGTGTCTT
>ERZ650311.118-NODE-118-length-49250-cov-7.109747_pt1 | contig 49250 bp, 45 predicted proteins | sample MGYA00376247_ERZ650311 | MGnify/ENA primary metagenome ERZ650311 (study PRJEB26733, sample SAMN07839324) | wastewater metagenome | biome: small river; feature: stream; material: water | place: USA: North Carolina | collected 2016-07-28 ... | reverse complement strand
TCTCGTCGGTGGGCGGTGGCCTCTCGGCGTGGTCGACGGCCTACCTGGTCGGCTTCGCGGTGTTGCTGGTGCTGCTCGCCGGCGTCCAGGGCCGGCCGTGGGCCATCTGGGTGAACCTTGGCGCGCAACTGATCCTGATCGCCGGTTTCCTGGTCTATCCCGCGGTCGGATTCGTCGGTGTGCTCTTCGCCGTGGTGTGGCTGCTGATCGCCTACCTGCGCGGCGAGGTCCTTCGCCGGCAGCGCCGCGGCCTGCTGCCCGGCCAGCAGCCGCCGCCCGACTGACGGGTACGCTGTGCGCCGTGACCGCGCCGGTGACGATGCACCGCGAAGCAATGAGGAGGAACGGCGCCAGATGACCGAGCGGACACTTGTGCTGATCAAGCCCGACGGCGTGGAGCGACGGATGATCGGCGAGATCATCGGCCGGATCGAACGCAAGGGTCTGAGCATCGCCGCCCTCGAGCTCAAGCACGTCGACGACGCGCTGGCCCGGGCGCACTACGCCGAGCACGACGGCAAGCCGTTCTTCGACTCGCTCCTCGAATTCATCACGTCCGGCCCCGTGGTGGCGGCGATCCTGGAGGGCCCCCGCGCGGTCGCCGCATTCCGGCAGCTCGCGGGCGGAACGGACCCGGTGGAGAAGGCCGTTCCGGGCAGCATCCGGGGTGATTTCGGACTCGAGACCCAGTTCAACCTCGTGCACGGCTCGGACTCCACGGAGTCGGCCGAACGCGAGATCGGGCTCTGGTTCCCCGGTCGCTGACCCCGAACCGCGCCTGCCGGTCCGAATCGGGCCCGCGATATGGGATACTGGTTCCGGATGTGCCCCCCAAGGGTTCGTCCGAATGAAGACTTAGACGTGCGCGACCACCGCGGTGCGGTGTGGCGCGGACCGTCACAGCCGTCATTCAGCCAGGCACCGGACACGTTCTCACGGGGCGGTTCGGAGCGAGACCATCACAAGCCCGGGGGATGTAACCCGGGCGCATAGCGGAAGCCCTCGCGTGGCCGCGTCGACAGGACGCGCCCGGGGGCCCTAGGAGACTACGTGGCCGACGATGACCTCAACCAGGATCTGCCCGAAACCCCGGACCAGCCCGAATGGGACGCGTCCGCGGCTACACCGGAGGACCTTCCCGACCGGCTGAGGGTGCACTCGCTGGCGCGGGTGCTCGGCACCACCAGTCGCCGCGTCCTGGACGCGCTGAGCGAACTCGACGGGCGCACCCGGAGCGCGCAGTCCAGCGTCGATCGGACCGACGCGGTCCGCGTCCGCGATGTGCTGGCCGGCAGCGATGACCCGACCGGCGAGGACGCCGCCGAGGCCGGGGACGCCCAGGCCGAGCCCGAATCGCGGCTGATGCTGGAAACCGCCCCCGCCGAGCAGCCCGGATACATGCCGCTGTTCGTCGCCCCCCAGGTGGTCGAGGTGGAGGCCGACGAACCGGACGACGAGGACGACGAAGACGACGAGGACGACGACGCCGGTGCCCAGGACGGCGACGGTGAGCAGTCCGAACGCCCGGCCAACCGCAGGCGCCGCCGCGGTCGCCGCGGCCGCGGGCGTGGCCGCGGTGAGCAGGGCGGCCCCGACGGTGAGGATGGCGAGGACTCCCCGGCGGAGGACACCGCCGAGGCCGAGGACGCCGAGGGTGACGACGACAACGGTGACGAGGATTCGGCGGCCGGCGAGGGGGCTACCCGCAGGCGCCGCCGGCGCAGGCGCCGCAAGGCCGGTACCGGTGACGACTCCGACCCGAACGCCGGTGACGACCCGCCGAACACCGTCGTGCACGAACGCGCCCCGCGCAGCCAGAAGTCCGAGCGTGACCCGGATGCCATCCAGGGGATCAGCGGCTCGACCCGGCTGGAGGCCAAGCGTCAGCGTCGCCGCGACGGCCGCGACGCCGGTCGCCGCCGCCCGCCGATCCTGTCCGAAGCGGAGTTCCTGGCCCGCCGCGAGGCGGTCGAACGCGTCATGGTGGTGCGCGACAAGGTCCGCACCGAGCCGCCGCACGAAGGTGCCCGCTACACCCAGATCGCGGTGATGGAGGACGGCGTCGTCGTCGAGCATTTCGTCACCTCGGCCGCCTCGGCCTCGCTCGTCGGCAACATCTATCTCGGCATCGTGCAGAACGTGCTGCCCTCGATGGAGGCGGCGTTCGTCGACATCGGGCGCGGGCGCAACGGCGTGCTCTACGCCGGCGAGGTGAACTGGGAAGCCGCCGGCCTGGGCGGGGCGCAGCGCAAGATCGAACAGGCGCTGAAGCCCGGCGACTACGTCGTGGTCCAGGTCAGCAAGGATCCCGTCGGCCACAAGGGTGCCCGCCTCACGACCCAGGTCTCGCTGGCGGGCCGTTACCTGGTCTACGTTCCCGGAGCCTCGTCGACCGGGATCAGCCGCAAGTTGCCCGACACCGAGCGGCAGCGCCTCAAGGAGATCCTGCGCGAGGTGGTGCCGGCCGACGCCGGGGTGATCATCCGCACCGCTTCCGAAGGGGTCAAGGAAGAAGACATCCGGGTCGACGTCAATCGCCTGCAGGAGCGCTGGACCAAGATCGCCGAGGAGGCCGAGACGGTCAAGGCGAAGGCCGCGGGCGCCGCGGTCGCGCTCTACGAAGAGCCCGACGTGCTGGTCAAGGTGATCCGGGACCTGTTCAACGAGGACTTCTCCGGGCTGATCGTGTCCGGCGACGCCGCTTGGGAGACCATCACCGAGTACGTGACCTCGGTGGCGCCCGAACTGCTGCCGAAGCTCACGAAGTACGAACCGGCGGGCGGACCGGCCGGACCCGACGTGTTCGCCGTGCACCGCATCGACGAACAGCTCGCCAAGGCGATGGACCGCAAGGTCTGGCTGCCCTCGGGCGGCACGCTGGTGATCGACCGCACCGAGGCGATGACCGTCATCGACGTCAACACCGGCAAGTTCACCGGCGCCGGCGGAAACCTCGAGCAGACCGTCACCAAGAACAACCTCGAGGCGGCCGAGGAGATCGTGCGCCAGCTTCGGCTGCGCGACATCGGCGGCATCGTTGTGATCGACTTCATCGACATGGTGCTGGAGTCCAACCGCGACCTGGTGCTGCGCCGGCTCACCGAGGCGTTGTCCCGGGACCGCACCCGTCACCAGGTCTCCGAGGTGACCTCGCTGGGCCTGGTGCAGTTGACCCGCAAGCGGCTGGGCACCGGGCTGATCGAGGCGTTCTCGACCACCTGCTCGCATTGCAGCGGCCGCGGCATCGTGTTGCATGCCGACCCCGTCGACACCGTGGCCGCCGCGGCCCGCAAGTCGGAGTCCGGCAGCCGGCGCGGGAAGCGCGGTAAGAGGGGCCGTTCGGAGGAGGCCGTGGTCGCGCGGGTGCCCGTCCATGCGGCCGGTGAGCACCCGATGTTCAAGGCGATGGCCGCGGCCAACGGCAAGATCGGCGAGGACGACGAGTCCGAGGAGGAACTCGCCGACGAGTTCGTCCGGGCCGAGATCGCCGAGGACGAGGCCGACACCGCCGATCAGGTTGCCCGCGAGACCGTTGAGGAGGACCTCGACGACCTGGACGAGGACTCCGATGAGGAGGACTCCGAGGAGATCGACCTCGACGAGGTGGATGAGGACGCGATCGACGACGACGATCTCGACGACGAGGACTCCGATGACGACGACGAGGACGACGACGAGGAACTCTTCGACGAGGACGAGGACGAGGACGAGGACTCCGACGACGAGGACGACTCCGACGATGACGACGACGTCGACGAAACGCCGCTTATCCAGGCACCCCCGGTGAGCGGGGGCCGCACCCGACGCCGGGCGGCGGCCCGCCCCGCAGGCCCGCCGGTCCTCGATCGGTAGGCGGTTTGACCCTCCCGGTGCTGGTCACGTACCCTTGAGCAGTTGTCGCCAGGCCCTGCCGGCGGCAGCGGGATCGCCGGTCACCGCCGGCGCGACCCGCACCACAGACCCGCACGCGCAACCACGGGTAGCGCGCGCCCGCGAAACGAAGAGGAACTGATGGCCGAGACAGCCACGTACGCGATCGTCAAGACCGGTGGCAAGCAGTACAAGGTCGCCGTCGGTGACGTGGTCAAGGTCGAGAAGCTCGACAGCGAACCCGGCGCCTCGGTGTCGCTGCCCGTCGCCCTCGTCGTCAACGGCGCCAAGGTGACCACCGACGCCAAGGACCTGGCCAAGGTCTCCGTCACCGGCGAGGTCCTGGAGCACACCAAGGGCCCCAAGATCCGCATCCACAAGTTCAAGAACAAGACCGGCTACCACAAGCGGCAGGGCCACCGTCAGCAGCTGACGGTGCTCAAGGTCACCGGCATCAAGTAGACCAGGGAGCGAACGAGACATGGCACACAAGAAGGGCGCTTCCAGCTCACGCAACGGGCGCGAATCCAACGCCCAGCGACTCGGCGTCAAGCGGTTCGGCGGCGAGATCGTCAAGGCCGGCGAGATCATCGTCCGTCAGCGTGGCACCCATTTCCATCCCGGCGTCAACGTCGGCCGTGGCGGTGACGACACCCTGTTCGCCACCGCACCCGGTGCGGTGGAGTTCGGCGTCAAGCGCGGCCGCAAGACGGTCAACATCGTCCGCGTCCCGCGACCGGAGTAGGTCTTAATTTCGCGAGTGTGCAGCCACTGCGAGATTGAGACCGATTTCTCGCGGTAGGCGCACACTCGACGATTGAAAGGACTCTCCGATGCCCCGGTTCGTCGACCGCGTCGTCATCCACGCCCGCGCGGGTAACGGGGGCAACGGCTGCGCGTCGGTCCATCGCGAGAAGTTCAAACCACTTGGCGGTCCTGACGGCGGCAACGGCGGACGCGGCGGCAGCGTGGTTCTGGTCGTCGACCCGCAGGTGCACACGCTGCTGGACTTCCATTTCCACCCGCATGTGGTGGCGCCCTCGGGCAAGCAGGGTGCGGGCAGCAACCGCGACGGAGCCGCCGGGGCCGATCTCGAGGTCAGGGTTCCCGACGGCACCATGGTGCTCGACGACAACGGCCGGCTGCTGGCCGATCTGGTGGGTGCGGGCACCCGCTTCACCGCCGCGGAGGGCGGCCGCGGCGGCCTGGGCAACGCTGCGCTGGCGTCCCGCGCCCGCAAGGCCCCGGGCTTCGCGCTGCTGGGTGAGCAGGGGGAGGAGCGCGCCCTCACCCTGGAGTTGAAAACCGTCGCCGACGTGGGGCTGATCGGCTTCCCCTCGGCGGGCAAATCCTCTCTCGTGTCGACGATCTCGGCGGCCAAGCCGAAGATCGCGGACTACCCGTTCACCACGCTGGTCCCCAACCTCGGCGTGGTGTCGGCCGGGGAGCACACCTTCACCGTCGCCGACGTGCCCGGCCTGATCCCCGGCGCGTCCGCCGGTCGCGGGCTGGGCCTGGACTTTCTCCGTCACATCGAGCGCTGCGCGGTTCTCGTGCATGTGATCGATTGCGCCACAATGGAGCCCGGTCGCGACCCGGTATCGGACATTGACGCGCTGGAGGCCGAGTTGGCGGCCTACCGGCCGACTCTGCAGGGCGACACCACGCTCGGCGACCTCGCCGACCGGCCCCGTGCGGTGGTGCTCAACAAGATCGACGTGCCCGAGGCGCGAGAGCTCGCCGACTTCGTGCGCCCCGACATCGAGCAGCGCGGCTGGCCGGTGTTCGAGGTGTCCACCGTGACCCGGGAAGGTTTGCGCGAGTTGACCTTCGCGTTGTGGGGGATGGTGTCCGCCTACCAGGACGCGTTGCCGCCGGTGGTGCCGCGGCGGCCGGTGATCCGGCCGGTGCCGGTCGACGACAGCGGCTTCACCGTCGCGGCCGACACCGACCACCCCGGTGGTTTCGTGGTGCGCGGCAGCCGCCCGGAACGCTGGGTGGCCCAGACCGACTTCGACAACGACGAGGCGGTCGGCTACCTCGGCGACCGGCTCGCCCGGCTCGGTGTCGAGGAGGCGTTGTTCAAGCGCGGCGCCAAGCCCGGCTGCGCGGTGACCATCGGCGAGATGACTTTCGAGTGGGAGCCGCAGACCCCGGCCGGGGTGGACGTCACACCGACCGGACGCGGCACCGACGCCCGCCTGGAACACAACGACCGGGTCGGGGCCGCCGAGCGCAAGGAGCTTCGCCGCCAGCGCCGCGAACACGGCGGGGACGAGTGAGCGGCACCCACCGCGACGCGATCCGCACCGCGCGCAGCGTCGTGGTCAAGATCGGCACCACCGCGCTGACCACCGAGTCCGGGCTGTTCGACGCCGGCAGGCTGGCCCAGCTGGCCGACGCCATCGAGTCCCGGATGAAGGCCGGCTCCGACGTCGTGATCGTCTCCTCCGGCGCGATCGCCGCCGGCATCGAACCCCTTGGCCTCAGCCGGCGGCCCACCGACCTGGCCACCAAGCAGGCCGCGGCCAGTGTGGGGCAGGTGGCGCTGGTCAACGCCTGGAGTTCGGCGTTCGGCCGTTACCACCGCACGGTCGGCCAGGTGCTGTTGACCGCCCACGACATCTCGATGCGGGTGCAGCACACCAACGCCCAGCGCACGCTGGACCGGCTGCGCGCGCTACACGCGGTCGCCATCGTCAACGAGAACGACACGGTGGCCACCAACGAGATTCGGTTCGGCGACAACGACCGGCTCTCGGCGCTGGTCGCCCACCTGGTCGGCGCGGACGCGCTGGTGCTGTTGTCCGACATCGACGGGCTCTACGACTCCGACCCCCGCAAGGGAGATGCGCGGTTCATCGCCGAGGTCGGCGGTCCGGACGACCTCGACGGCGTGGTGGCGGGGCAGGGCAGCCGGCTCGGCACCGGCGGGATGGCGTCGAAGCTGTCCTCGGCGCTGCTGGCCGCCGACGCCGGGGTCCCGGTGCTGCTCGCCGCCGCCACCGACGCGGGCGCCGCGCTCAGCGACGCCTCGGTCGGCACCGTCTTCGCCCCGCGCCCGGACCGGATGTCGGCGCGCCGGTTCTGGGTGCGCTACGCCGCGGAGGCGGCGGGCGCACTGACGCTGGATGCCGGTGCGGTGCGCGCTGTGGTCAAGCAGCGCCGCTCGCTGCTTCCCGCCGGTGTGACCGCGGTGTCGGGACGCTTCTTCGGCGGTGATGTCGTCGAGTTGCGCGGACCCGATGAGGAGATGGTCGCCCGCGGCGTGGTGGCCTACGACGCCGCCGAGTTGGCGACGATGATCGGGCGGTCCACCACCGACCTGCCAGCCGAATTGCGTCGGCCCGCGGTGCATGCCGACGACCTGGTCGCCGTCTAGGTCCCGTTAGGGTTTGTCGGCCCGTTGGACCATCTGGGCCACGATTCGGGCCGCTTCGTCGTCGACCTGCTGACCGCACGCGACCGCCTCGAACACCGCGTTCGAGTGGGCGGCCAAAGTGTGCTGGCAGCCCCAGCCGTCCCCACCCTCCTGGGTGCTCAGCTGTGACAGGGTGGTGCCCGCCTCGGCAAGATCGCCGTAGGTCCATGTCAGTGCCCCGGCGTCGCCCGACTCCTTGACCACCCGGCCCGAGCATCCCCGCCATTGGTCCGCCGACTTGCTGGTGAACGCGCGAGCCAGGTCGGCCGAGGGAAAAGCTACCGCGGCCTGCTGAACCCAGAACAACGGGCTGTCCGGGTCATCCGGCTGCGACTCCGTCAGCTTCTGTGTGCGCACCGCCGACCATCCGCTGCCGTCGTAGACCGGTGCCGCGGCAGTGATATCCGTTCCCAGGCAGTCCGGGTCGGACAGCTGATCCGGTGGAGCCCACATGACGTTGGCGACCGGGTCGGCCTGCATGCCCGATCCGCCCATGATGGCGGTGATTTCCTGCGGGCTGAGCAGGATGGCGGTGAGCTGGTCCTTGGCCACGCTGGGCGGTGCCGCACCCGTTGTGGGCGACCATGTTTGCGGGCCGCCCGGGGTTCCGGTCGACTGCGCGCCGGGGGCCCCAGACGATGCATTGGTGTTCGGCGCTGCGACCGGCTCGTGAGTCCGGGACCGGAGAACCACCAGGCCGGCCACGACCACCGCGGATCCCGCGACCACGGCCGCGCCGGTGATCAGCCACTTCTTTGTGCGGCGCGCCGCAGCCGGCGGCGGCGAATCCGTGTTCCGCAACGCCGGAGTCCCGAGCAGTCCGAGAAGGCGCTCGGCCTCGTCGCGGGTCTGGCGCGTCGCGTCGGAGCGGTCGCGCAATGTCCGCAGCAGATGGGCGAGGTCGCCCCGAGTCGTCGGGTCATCGGCGTCCTGGCCGACGATTGTGTTGAGTTCGGCCAGCAACTCGACCTGGCGCTGCGGGTCGAGGTCGGTTCCGGTGACCGACGCGGCCAGGCGCATCAGATAGGCGAACGGGACCGGCGGCTCCTCCGGCAGCGGTACGGGCAGGGACGCACTGCGCTGCGCCGCCTCCTGCACCGCCGTCACCAGTCGGATACCGCTGTCGACGGTCGGGGTCTCGAAATCAATCGTCTCGACCGTGGCAAGGGGTGTCAGCCGCAGGCTCTGGACCGGACCGATCTGTATCGGTAGGACGGGTTTGCCGAGCGCCCGGGCATAGCCGAGCTCGGCCAGGCATGGCCGCGATTTCAACGAGTCGTCCGTCATTGCGAAGACGAACACATCACAGCCACGGATGCGTTCCAGGATCATTTGCCACCAGGCGTCGCCGCCACCGAGTTCCTCGTCGAACCACACGTCCGCGTGCGCCCGCCGCAGCGCCGACAATAGGTTGTCCACCCGGCCGCGGTCGCGGCTGGAGTAACTGAGGAACACCGCGGCGGTCACTGTGCGACCCGTTCGTATTGCCGACCGAAGGCCTCCGGGCGAACCGGCCATTGCTCGCCCGCCGGTCCGCGCACGACCCAGTCTCCCGGCTGCGCCGTAAGTGGACCCTCCAAGGTGTCGATGACCTCCCCGGAATGCGCCGGTCGGGCTTGGACGACGCCGTCACGGCGCCAGTGTTCCCCGTCGACCGGTTGGTAGGTCAACCGGAAGATGTCGTCGCGCACCGACCAAGTATCGCCACCCTCGCCGCTGACCTCCCAGTCGCCGGCGTCGGCGTGCATCGTCTGGCCCGACGCCGACGTCCACGACCAGGGGGCGGTGTGGCGGTGGGCGACGACGGTGCCGGTACGACGGAACTGTTGCCACGCCGGTCGAGACCGGTACCCAAGCTCATGCAGCGCGGACAAAGTCGAGGCGAGGCTGGTCAGTGCCCGGTTCAGTGCGACCGGATCGCTTTGGATGTTCTGCCAGCTCACCAGTCCGTCATGAGCCTTGCGGTCGTCGTCGCGGACCGCGGCGTAGTGCCAGCCGGCCGCCCGGTAGTAGCGGCACCAATCCCGGTGTTCGGCCTCGGCCATGGCGAGTGCAGCGGTGCGGTCGATGCCCAGCACGGCAAGCCGGTCGAGGGGTGCGGCCTCGTCGCCCAACTTGGTCGGTGGAGATTCGGGTGACGCCGTCGCGGAATCCCACACGCGGCCTGCTATCTGCTCGACCATCCACAACGTGTTGCGGACCTGCCGTCGATTCGATCCTCGGTAGAACTCGTCGAGCTGCGCCCACGGCCGCGCCGCCAAAGAGGTGCCACCGAGCTGGGCGACGTACCGATTGTGGATGAGCTTGGCGGCTCGCTCCCACACATCATGTGAACCGCCGGGAAGCAGATCCATGGTCAGCCGGTAGGCCTGCAGGCGACCGACAATCGCCGGGGCGTCCAGAGTTTCCGGACCGTCCTGGGCGTGCGCGTAGATCAGAACGTCGGGCAGCCGGGTCGCCAACATGGTGGCGAGCATCGGGTTGCCCCGGTTGTCGGCGATGATGATGGCCACACCGTCCGGACGCCCCGCGCGTGCCTTGGCGACGAGGGTGGCAATCGACGAGGGGGACGGTCGCTGCGGCGCCGCATCGATCCAGTCCCGAGCCGACGTGAGACCCTGAAGAGCCAGGCGGATCTCCTGATTCTGCCGGTACTCCTCGGCATCTTCACCGACGAGAGTCACAGTCGGTAGCGGTGGCTCCCCGGGCTCGCTGAAGAAGTTCCGTTCGAGTCGGCGGCGGGAGAGATCGGCACACACCGCCAGCGTGAGCGGTGTCGTCCCGCAGACGATGATCCGGCCCGCCTGGCGCTGCTCGACGATTCGGTTGATCAACCGGTGCGCGGTGGCCTCGTATCGGCCGATGGCGTCACCGGCCCACCTACTGTCCGAACCGCCCAGCTGCCGGGCCCGCCACGCCTCGGCCTGCCAGGGATCGTCGATGCGTACGGTGAGGGGACGACGGATGTGCCCGGCGGGCAGGCAGTGGTTGATGCTGTCGAGCCGGTGCAGGTTGGTGCTCGGCTCGGCCGACAGCAGATAGAGCCGATTCACCTTGTGCCAGATGGGAAGTGACCGCAACGCATCGGGCTGGCTGAAGTCCAGGCCGACGATGCGGGCGCCACTATGGCGCAGTTCGCCGCGGCGGCCCGCGTCCGCGGGGGTAGTGATGACGGCCAGGGTGCTGTTCTTCTCGAGGGTCCGCGCAATGGCCGAAACGGTGGAGTCGGCATCATCGTCGGCACCCACGATCGCGGTGACGGAGGAATCGAAGCGCAGCCGGAACCGATCCAGCCGGGACTCCAGTAGGGCGACCGCGATACCGCTGACCCCGACGAACAGCGCAGCCAGGGCGCTGACCCTCGCGATGTCCAGCGCTACCGGGGCGTGGGCCGGACAAAGGTGTCCCGCCACATGACGGTCGTCCAGACCGCCGCGGACGACACCGCCGGCCCACACCAGGCCGGTGAAGAACCCTGGATGCGCTTCGTCATGGCACCAGGCGTACGAGCTGAACCCGAGCAGGGCGCTGACGGCCGTGAGCGCCACGGTGACACCGATCGGGCGTCCGACTGACCGATCCCCGCCGGCCCGCCAGGCGACTGCGCAGGCCAAACCAACCATGACGGCCGCGATCGTGATAGTCGCCACCGAATCCGGCTGTCCGAACCAACCGAGCCACGGACTCACTCGGTCGAGCACCGACGGGTAGGCGGCGACCCACGCCAGATAAGCCACCACGAAAGCGGCGGCACCATACGTTGCGATCCGCAGGCATTTCCGCGTCTTCGCGGTGACCGGCCAGTTCATCCATGGCTCGGGGACGGCCGCGCGGAGCATTTGGCCGCGTATTGGAAGGCGGCGCTCATCGGACTCCTGGGCGGGGCTGGCTATCGAGTTGGCGGCTCGATGCCACTGTGCGTGCTGGACTGGAATTCTGGACAGGGCATTCCGGCCCTTCGGCCGTGGACCTTCGTAGCTGGTCGCCGTCTAGCGCCGACGCAGCACCCGACGGATCCCCGACTCCAGTTCGCCGAGCTTGGCCTTGAGCTGCTCGGCCCTCTCGCCGGCCTCCTCCATCGGGTCGTCGTCGCGTTTGCGCACGGTGACGCCATTGGCTTCGGCGGTGGCGATCACGCACTCGCTGACCTTCGGATCAGCGAGGATCAGCGTCGAGAGCACCCCGGGGGAGAGCACCTTGTCGCGCCGGAGGAACCCGCGGTAGTGCACCTCGGCCGGGATGCGGACGTCCGCGTGCTCCTCGATCTGTTGCTTGGCGGTGGCCATCAGCAGGGTCAGCACCGCCGCCGAGGCCAGCCCGAGCAGTTTGGCGCGCCCGGGGAACCATGGCACCGGAAGCCGGTCCACCTGCTTCTCGACCGCACCGGAGAGCAGGTATTCGACCAGGTTACGGGTATCGATCTCGGTGATCTTGGTCCACGCGACGTCGTCACCGTCGAACTCCAGCGCCTGCGGGCTGATCGCCAGACCACCGAACCGGTTGAGAAATCCGACCGCAGCACGCAGCCGTCGGGGTAGCCGGGCGGTGTCGGCGACGATGTCGCCGATGCCCAGCGCCCATCGTTCGGTCAGCGGGCCGGCCGGTGGACGCATCCGCTTCAACAGCGCGGCTACCCGCCCGGCCTCCTCCTCGACGTCCTGTTCGGTGTGGGTGTCGACGGGCGCTGCCCCGAACCAGCTCACGCCGACAGCCGACCCGACAACTCGTCGGCGAGCAGCACCAGCAGTTCCGAACAGCCGCCGTGCACCTTCACCGTCGCCAGGTCGTCCCCGCGGGTCGGTCCACGATTGATGATCGCGATCGGAATACCGCGCGCGGCCGCGTGCCGCACGAACCGGTAACCGGAGAACACCGTCAGGGACGACCCCGCAACCAGCAGGGCGTCCGACTCGTCGACCAACGAATAGGCTTGATCCACAACCTCTTTGCGGACGTTCTCACCGAAGTAGACGATGTCGGGTTTGAGCATGCCCGCGCAGGCCGGGCAGTCGACGAAGCGGAACGAATCGGTGTCGGTGACCACGGCGTCGGCATCCGGCGCCACCGCCAGTCCGCCCAGGCGTTCGGCCCGTTCGGCGAACCCGGGGTTGGCCGCTTCGAGTTGCTCGGCCAGCGTCGCGCGCGACATGGTGTGCCCGCAGTTCAGGCACACCACCCGGGCGTAGGTGCCGTGCAGGTTGATGACGTTGCGGCTACCGGCCTTGGTGTGCAGCAGGTCGACGTTCTGGGTGATGACGCCGGTGGCGACGCCGTCCCGCTCCAGGGTGGCCACGGCACGGTGGCCGGCGTTCGGCATGGTTTGCGCCATGTGGCGCCAGCCGAGGTGGTTGCGGGCCCAGTAACGCTGCCGGAACTCCCGGCTCGAGGTGAACTGGCGGATCGTCATCGGGTTGGCCGGCGGCGAGTCGGGGCCGCGGTAGTCCGGAATCCCCGAGTCGGTGGAGATTCCCGCGCCGGTGAGGACGGCGACGCGCCGGCCGGTCAACACGGCGACGAGTTCGGGCGACTCCACGCCCACCAGGATAGGTGGCACCCTCTCTGCCCGGCTCAGAGCGACTGTGAAGATTGGTGTGGCTGTCTGACGGGTTGACCCCTCGGAGCGACTGACCCCGGATTGTCGGGTGTCCTGCAATAGATCTGTCGTCTGTCAGGCAGCCAGCCCTTGGTGCTGGCCGGGCGGGCAGTGACCTTATAGGAGCCTGACCTGAACTCAGGTCCCATCACAGTCTTGTCCGGCCCGACCGGCCAGCGTCGCAACCCTCGCTGAAAGGTCGCCATGACAAGCATGCCAACCCTGGTGCCACCGCGTCGAGTCATCGTCGGTGTGGACACGCATAAAGATGTTCACGCCGCAGCGGTCCTCGACGAGCGCGGCGCCCTGCTGGGCACCGCCCTGTTCGCCGCTGATCGCGCCGGTTGTCGCGATTTGATCGACTGGAGCACCGATTACGGCACACCACTGCGGTTCGGGATCGAGGGCACCGGCTCCTACGGGCGTGGTCTGGCGGCCGCCGTGCGCCGGGGCGGTCACGACGTGGTGGAAGTGGCCCGGCCCAATCGCGCCGATCGTCACCGCCGCGGCAAATGCGATGTCTTCGACGCCGAAAACGCCGCCCGTGCGGTGTTGGCCGGCCAGGCCCGGGCGATCCCCAAGGCCGATGAGGGCATCGTGGAGATGATCCGGCACCTCAAAATCGCCAAAGACGCTGCGGTCAAAGCCCGCAGCGCGGCGATGCAGTCGATCAAGGCGATGCTGATCACCGCCCCTGCCGAGCTGCGCGAAGCCCTCGAGCCGCTCCCCGATATGGCCCTGTTGCGCCGGTGCGCGGCCCTGCGCCCGGGCGAGTTGACCTCGGTGACCGCAACAGCCAAACACAGCCTGCGGGCCATCGCCCAGCGCTGGCAACACCTGCACGCTGAAATCACCAGCCACCAACATCAGCTCAAGATCCTCGTCGACCAACTGGCTCCCCAACTGAGCACCGCGGTGGGTATCGGCCCCGACACGGCCTCCGCACTGCTGATCGCCCTCGGACAAAACGCCGGGCGCCTGCACAGCGAAGCCGCCTTCGCCAAACTCTGCGGCGCCTGCCCCATCCCGGCCTCCAGCGGCAAGACCACCCGCCACCGACTCAACCGGGGCGGTCACCGCCAGGCCAACGCCGCGCTGCACCGCATCGTCATCGTCCGGATGAAATACCACGACCCCACCCGCGCCTACGTCACTCGACGCACCACGGAAGGCAAAACCAAACCCGAAATCATGCGCCGCCTCAAACGAGCCATCACCCGAGAAATCTGGGCACGCACCCAACACCTACGCCAAACCACCCCACAACCACTTGACGCTCTATAGGAGCATCTATCTCGGTGTCATCGGTGGAACCGGGGCCCAACGCCCGCATAGTCGCGCGTAGCCGGGCACACCGGATGCGGCTGGCGCAGCGCTGACGGCTAAACCGACTCGGACAGGCACTTCTCCGCAGCGGCGATGCGGGCACTCATGTTGCGCTCCATCATCGCCAGCGCGGCCCTGCCGAGTTCGGCATCGATGTGGGCCACCGCATCGGGTGGCACCACCACCGGATAGTGACGCACGTAGGCGTCCAGGGCGCTGTAAAGGATGCACTGCTCGGTCACCTGGCCGGTCAGGATCACCCTTGCGGTCTCGAGGCGATTGAGCAGATACGCCAACGGTGTCGCATAGAACGCACTGTGCCGGACCTTGGTCAGCACCCGGCTGTCCGGCTCGGGTGCGATCGGGCGCACCAGATCCGGGCGGGCGCCCTGCAATGCGGTGCGAACGAGGTCGCTCGGTTCGGCGGTGAAATCGCCGTAGTTGTCGTTGACGTAGATCAGGTCGACGTCCTCGCGTTGGCGGGCCTCGTCGATCAGGCTCGACAGCGGATCGACGATCGCGGCGACGTTGTCGGCGAGCTGTTCGGCATCGGGGTGGCGGTAGGCGTTGAGCATGTCGACCACCAGCAGCGCGGTTTCGGCCATGGGGCTTCAGATACCCGATTCGGGCATCCGGACACGCCCGAAGGGAGGTTGCCGTTTTCGCCGGGCAGGGCACGGGCGACAATGGGGCATGGATTTCTACTCCGCCTACCGGCACGGATTCGTCCGGGTCGCCGCCTGCACGCACCACACGGTGCTGGCGGACCCGGCCGCCAACGCCGAGTCGGTGGTGCGGCTGGCCCGGGCCTGCCACGACGACGGCGTCGCCGTGGCGGTGTTCCCGGAGTTGACCCTGTCCGGATATTCGATCGAGGACATCCTGCTGCAGGACACGCTGCTGGACGCCGTCGAGGACGCGCTGCTCGACGTCGTGGCGGCCTCGGCGGACCTGCTACCCGTGCTCGTGGTGGGGGCGCCGCTGCGCTACCTGCACCGGATCTACAACACCGCGGTGGTGATCCACCGCGGTGCCGTTCTGGGGGTGGCCCCGAAGTCGTACCTGCCGACCTACCGCGAGTTCTACGAACGGCGCCAGGTCGCGGCCGGGGACGACGTTCGCGGCACAATCCGCATCGCCGGGGCCGAGGTGCCCTTCGGCCCCGATCTGTTGTTCAGCGCGGCCGACATGCCCGGCCTGGTGCTGCACGTCGAGATCTGCGAGGACATGTTCGTGCCGGTGCCGCCCAGCGCGCAGGCGGCGCTGGCCGGGGCGACCGTGCTGGCCAATCTGTCGGGCAGCCCGATCACCATCGGGCGGGCCGAAGACCGCAAGCTGCTGGCACGCTCGGCCTCGGCGCGCTGCCTGGCGGCCTACATCTACGCCGCGGCGGGCCAGGGGGAGTCGACCACCGATCTGGCCTGGGACGGCCAGACGATGATCTACGAGAACGGCCGGTTGCTGGCCGAGTCCGAGCGGTTCCCGGCCGAGGAGCAGCGCTCGGTGGCCGACGTCGACCTCGACCTGTTGCGTGCCGAGCGGCTGCGGCTGGGGACGTTCGACGACAACCGCAGGCATCATCAGGATGCGTTGAACGCCTTCCGCCGCATCGACTTTCAGCTCGATCCGCCCGCCGGGGACATCGGCCTGCTGCGTCAGGTCGAGCGGTTCCCGTTTGTGCCCAGTGATGTGCAGCGGCTGGAGCAGGATTGCTACGAGGGCTACAACATCCAGGTGGCCGGGCTGGAGCAGCGGCTGCGGGCCCTGAACTATCCGAAGGTCGTCATCGGTGTCTCCGGCGGGCTCGACTCGACCCACGCCCTGATCGTGGCCGCCAAGGCGATGGACCGGGAGAACCGGCCGCGCAGCGACATCCTGGCATTCACCCTGCCCGGGTTCGCCACCGGCGAGCGCACCAGGGGCAACGCGATCAAACTGTCTGAGGCCCTTGGGGTTACGTTCGCCGAGATCGACATCCGCAAGACGGCCGAGTTGATGCTGGCCGAGATCGGTCATCCCTTCGCGCGCGGTGAGAAGGTCTACGACGTCACCTTCGAGAACGTACAGGCCGGCCTGCGCACCGACTACCTGTTCCGGATCGCCAACCAGCGTGGCGGCATCGTGCTGGGCACCGGCGACCTGTCCGAACTGGCGCTGGGCTGGTCTACCTACGGTGTCGGCGACCAGATGTCGCACTACAACGTCAACGGCGGCGTGCCGAAAACGCTTATCCAGCATCTGATCCGGTGGGTCATCGGCTCCGGCGAATTCGACGACGAGGTCGGCGTCATCCTGCAGTCGGTGCTCGACACCGAGATCACCCCGGAACTCGTACCGACCGGCGAGGACGAAGAGATCCAGAGTAGCGAGGCCAAGGTCGGCCCATACTCACTGCAGGACTTCTCGCTGTTTCAGGTGCTGCGGTACGGCTTCTCACCGTCGAAGATCGCGTTCTTGGCCTGGCATGCCTGGAGCGACCCCGACCGCGGCGGTTGGCCGCCCGGTTTCCCGGAAGGGAAGCGACCGGCTTACTCGCTCAAAGAGATCCGGCACTGGCTGCAGGTGTTCGCCCAACGGTTCTACTCGTTCAGCCAGTTCAAGCGATCCGCGCTGCCCAACGGCCCGAAGGTGTCGCACGGCGGTTCGCTCTCGCCGCGCGGTGACTGGCGGGCGCCGTCGGACATGTCGGCGAGAATCTGGCTGGCCGAGATCGAACGGGACATCCCGGCGGAGTGATCAGCGTCGCTGCGCGCGGCGGCGCACCAGTTCGATGACACCGCCGGCCGCGGCGCCGATCAGGACCCCGACTGTCGACCACCACCACTGACCGGTCGACGTGGCAACCGCCACGCCCAGGATGAGTCCGATGATCAACGGGACCCAGAGTCGGCCGTTCTTCGGCTGTTCGGATGCCATCCGACCCACGGTACGGCGGACCTAGAGCCTGCCGTCGATCCGCAGGTCGGGGTGCACCCACTCCGGGGAGCGCCGATCCTTGAATGCCATGAAGCCCTCGATGGACTCCGGCGAGCCAAGGCTGCGTTGCATGCCGATCCGGTCGTAGAGCCCCAGGTAGTTGTCGATGCTGGCCTTGACCACCGACCGGGCGCCGGGTGCGGTGCGGCAGCATTGGGCGAGCACCTCGCGGGCCGCATCGAGCAGCTCGTCGTGCGGCACCACCCGGGCGACCATGCCCCAGTCCTGCGCCTCCGCGGCGGTCAGGGTGCGGCCGGTGAACATCAGGTCGCGGGTGCGGACCGGACCGATCAGCCGGGCCAGCATCTGGCTGTAGTAGGTGTCGGCGATTCCGCGGTACAGCTCGGGCACCCGGAAGGTGGCCCGCTCACTGACCACCGCCATGTCGGCGCACAGTGCGATCTGCAGGCCGCCGCCCTGACACAGCCCGTTGACGGCGGCCACCACCGGCTTGGCCGACTGACGCAGTGTGTCGAACGGCATCGCATCCATGCCCAGCGCGGAGCCGAACGTCAGCCAGTTGTCCACGCCGCCACCGCCCATGTCGCCGCCCGGGGCGAAGACGTCACCGGTGCCGGTGATCAGCAGCCCGGCCAGGTCCGGGTCGGAACCAACATGGTTGACCGCGTACTTGATGCCGAAGTACATCGCCGGTGTCATCGCGTTGCGCGCCTCGGGGCGGTCGAGTCGGCAGACGCCGAACGCCCCCTCGCGGGTGAACTTCAGGAACGGGGTGCCCAGCCAGTCACCGTCGGGCGGGCGGGGAGTGTCGCCGGTACTCATCGACTGCACACTATCGCCGCAGGATTAAGCGATCCGGTTAGCGCCCAGAACGTCGTCGACGGCCTCGGCGGACGGCGCGCAGCCACCCGCGCCGGGCACCAGGGTGGCCAGGGCGCCGGCCGCCGCGGCCCGCCGCAGCGCCCGTCGGCCCCCGTCGGCCCAGTGGGCGGCCAGCACGCCGGCGAAAACGTCGCCGGCGCCGGTGGTGTCGATCGGCTCCACCTCCGGCGCCGGCACGTCGAAGTCGCCGTCGGCGCCCCGATAGCACGCCCCGCGGGCGCCGCGGGTGACGACGCGATGCGGTGTCTTGTGGCCCCAGTGCGCCGCCTCGGCCTCGTTGACCACCACCACGTCGGTCACCGCCGCCAACTCGGCCAGCCCGGCCGCGTCGGGACTTGCCGGGGAGGCGTTGACGATGACGGTCGCCCCCACCGAACGCGCCTCCCGGGCGGCGGCCACCGCGGTGGCGATCGGGATCTCCAACTGCACCAACAGCACCTCGCAGTCGGCGATCACCGCGCGCGCCGCCGCCGACGTCAGGGTCAGGTGGGCGTTGGCGCCGGGAGCAACGACGATCTGGTTCTCTCCGGCGGGATCGACCGTGATCACCGCGCCGCCGCTGGGCACCGGCAGTTCCTCGACGCCGTCGAGACCGACGCCGTTGTCGAGCAGGTGGCCGCGCAGCTGCGCCCCCGCCGCATCCGCGCCGATCGCGCCGACGAACTGCACGATCGCCCCGGCCCGCGCGGCGGCGACAGCCTGGTTGCCCCCCTTGCCGCCGGGAGCGACGGTCGTGCTGGACGCCAGCACCGTCTCGCCGGGCCGGGGCAGCGCCCCCACGGTGAAGAATTGGTCCATGTTCACGCTGCCGACCACGCACAGCCGGGTGGGCCGCTGATCACCACCGGAGGAGAAAGCCGCCGGACACATGTCCGCAAAGCTACCCTCGAGGGACGATGAAGACGCTGGCCCGGGGCATCCTCGCGGTCGCCGTGGCGGTGGCTGCGACGGCCACGCTGGCGAGCCCGGCTGCCGCCGCGCCGAACACCCGCTGCGCGCTGAGCACGCCGGTCCAGGAGGTTCCGAGCGTGACCCGGCTGCCGTCGGCGCTGCGCACCCTCGTCGGGCCGATCGCCGACGTCGGCGCGCCGTTCAACAGCGGAGATGCGGTCCAGGATCCCTCCCTGCCGTTCCGCCGGATGATCCGCGCCGGCCACCGGGGCGACGTCTGGTTCGTCTGGTACGAGCACGGCGGCATCGCGTACTTCTGGCAGGCGGTGGTCGCCCGGGTCACCGGCGGCGGTGACGACGTCACGACGCTGGCGAACGCGGGCACCATCTCGGACACCCTGTGCACGCTGACCGACGGGGTGTACGCGGGCCGGGTGCCGCCCTACCCCGACGGCGCCTGGGCCACCGAGAGCTACTAGGTCGGGCAGCCCCCACCTGCCGGTTGGTAGGGAGACCGATACGCTGGGGCGATGAGTGTGCGCGCACCCGCCGAGGCCGGGGCCCTGGCGGGCCCGGTGTCGGGGTCCGATGTGCGTTCCCAGGTCCATGACGCCGCCCGCCGGGCGCGGGTCGCCGCCCGCACCCTGGGCTCGCTGACCACCACGGCGAAGGACCGCGCGCTGCACGCCGCCGCTGATGCCGTGCTGGCCCATGTCCACCAGATCCTGGCCGCCAATGCCGAGGACCTCGACGCCGCCCGCGCCGCGGGCACGCCCGAGGCGATGCTGGACCGGCTCGCGCTGAACCCGCAGCGCGTCGACGGGATCGCCGCCGGCCTGCGCCAGGTGGCCGGGCTGCCCGACCCGATCGGCGAGGTGCTTCGCGGTCGCACCATGCCCAACGGCCTGCAGCTGCGTCAGCAGCGGGTTCCCCTCGGCGTCGTCGGCATCGTCTACGAGGGGCGGCCCAATGTCACCGTCGACGCCTTCGGGTTGACGCTGAAATCCGGCAACGCCGTGCTGCTGCGCGGCAGTTCCTCCGCGGCGAAGTCCAACGCCGACCTGGTGCGGGTGCTGCGCGGCGCGCTGGCCGGCGAGGGCCTGCCCGAAGACGCCGTGCAACTGCTGCCCAGCTCCGATCGCTCCAGCGTCACCCACCTGATCCAGGCCCGCGGGCTGGTCGACGTGGTCATCCCGCGCGGCGGCGCCGGCCTTATCGACGCCGTGGTGCGTGACGCCACGGTGCCCACCATCGAGACCGGTGTGGGCAACTGTCACGTCTACGTGCATTCGTCCGCGGACCTCGATGTCGCCGAGCGAATCATCCTGAACGCCAAGACCCGTCGGCCCAGTGTCTGCAACGCCGCCGAGACGCTGTTGGTCGACACCGCCGTCGCCGGCACGGCGCTGCCGCGGCTCACCGGCGCGCTGGCCGACGCCGGCGTCACCGTGCACGACCAGCCCACCGAAGAGGAACTACGGGCCGAGTTCCTCTCGATGGACATCGCGGTGGCCGTGGTCGACGGGCTCGACGCCGCGATCGACCACATCAACACCTACGGCACCGGCCACACCGAGGCCATCGTGACCACCGATCTGGCTGCGGCCCAACGGTTCACCGAGCGGGTCGACGCCGCCGCGGTGATGGTCAATGCGTCGACCGCGTTCACCGACGGCGAGCAGTTCGGTTTCGGTGCCGAGATCGGCATCTCCACCCAGAAGCTGCACGCCCGCGGCCCGATGGGCCTGCCCGAGCTGACCTCGACCAAGTGGATCGTCTGGGGCGACGGCCATACCCGGCCCGCCTGAGCAACGACAGGAGTACTCGTGACTGAAACCCCGGCGCGCCCGGCACCGCTGTTCGCCGACATCGACGATGTCGCGCGGCGCCTGGCCGAGACGGGCTACCTGCCCGACACCGCCACCGCCACCGCGGTTTTCCTCGCCGACCGGCTGGGCAAGCCGCTGCTGGTCGAGGGTCCCGCCGGTGTCGGCAAGACCGAACTGGCCCGCGCGGTCGCCCAGTGCACCGGCTCGGGACTGGTTCGCCTGCAGTGCTACGAGGGCGTCGACGAGGCCCGAGCGCTCTACGAGTGGAACCACGCCAAGCAGATTCTGCGGATGCAGTCCGGGTCGAACGACTGGGATCAGGCGAAGTCGGACATCTTCAGCGAGGAGTTCCTGCTGTCGCGGCCGCTGCTGACCGCCATCCGGCGCACCGAGCCGACCGTCCTGCTGATCGACGAGACCGACAAGGCCGACATCGAGATCGAGGGCCTGCTGCTGGAGGTGCTGTCCGATTTCGCGGTGACCGTCCCGGAGCTGGGCACCATCACCGCCTCGCGAACCCCGTTCGTGGTACTCACTTCCAACGCCACCCGCGAGTTGTCCGAGGCGCTCAAGCGTCGTTGCCTGTTCCTGCACATCGACTTCCCCGACCCCGATCTCGAGCGGCGCATCCTGTTGTCCAGGGTGCCCGAACTGCCCGAGTCGCTGGCCGCCGAGCTGGTCCGCATCATCGGCGTGCTGCGCGGCATGCAGCTCAAGAAGCTGCCGTCCGTGGCCGAGACGATCGACTGGGGCCGCACCGTGCTGGCGCTGGGTATGGACACCATCGACGACGCCACCATCGCCGCGACGTTGGGTGTGGTGCTCAAACACCAGTCCGACCAGCAGCGCGCCGCCGGCGAGCTCCGGCTGAACTAGAGGGGCGTCAGATGGCCGTCCGCCGGGTGCGTCCCCCACAGCCGCTGGCCCCGCACGGGCTGCCCGGCCACCTCGTCGGCTTCGTCGAAGCCCTTCGCGCCCAGGGCATCTCGGTCGGCCCGTCGGAGACCGTCGACGCCGGGCGGGTGTTGACGGTGCTGGGGCTGGGGGATCGGGAGGCGCTGCGGGAGGGGCTGGCCTGCGCGGTGCTGCGCCGCGCCGACCATCGGCAGACCTATGACGCGATGTTCGACCTGTGGTGGCCGTCCGCACTGGGCGGGCGGACGATCCTGCTCGACGAGGGCGGCGACTCGGACGACCCGCAGGGGTTGCCGCCGGAGGACATCGAGGCGATGCGCGCGATGCTGCTCGACCTGCTCGCCGAGAACCCCGAGATCGCCGACATGGACGACCGGTTGGTCGCCATGATCGCCCAGATCGTCGAGGCGTACGGCCGCTACACCTCCAGCCGCGGCCCGTCGTACTCGTCGTATCAGGCGCTCAAGGCGATGGGTCTGGACGAACTAGAGGGCCGGCTGCTGGCCGGGCTGCTGGCGCCGCACGGCGACGACCCCACCCCCACCCAGGAGCAGATCGCCAAAGCCCTTGCCGCCCAGAAGATTCAGCAGCTGCGGCGGTTGGTGGAGAACGAGACCAAACGGCGCACCGCCGAGCAGCTGGGCCGCGACCACGTGCAGATGTACGGCATCCCGCAGCTGGCCGAGAACGTGGAGTTCCTGCGGGCCTCCGGCGACCAGTTGCGCCAGATGCGCAAGGTCGTTGCGCCGCTGGCCCGGATGCTGGCGACCCGGCTGGCGGCCAAGCGCCGGCGCCACCGCGCCGGGGCGATCGACCTGCGCAAGACGTTGCGCAAGTCGATGTCCACCGGCGGGGTGCCGATCGATGTGGTGCTGCGCAAGCCGCGGCCGGCCCGCCCGGAGCTCGTGGTGCTCTGCGACGTATCGGGCTCGGTGGCCGGCTTCAGCCACTTCACCCTGCTGCTGGTGCATGCGCTGCGCCAACAGTTCTCCCGGGTTCGGGTGTTCGCCTTCATCGACACCACCGACGAGGTGACCCATCTGTTCGGCCCGGACGCCGATCTGGCCGTCGCGATTCAGCGGATCACCCGAGAGGCCGGGGTCTACACCCGCGACGGACACTCCGACTACGGCAACGCGTTCGTGTCGTTCACCGAGAACTTCCACAACGTGCTCTCGCCGCGCAGTTCGCTGCTCGTGCTCGGCGACGGGCGCACCAATTACCGCAATCCCGCCACCGATGTGCTGGCCCACATGGTCAGCGCCAGTAGGCACGCGCACTGGCTCAACCCCGAACCGCGGCACCTGTGGGGCAGCGGCGATTCGGCGGTGCCGCGCTACGAGGACGTCATCACCATGCACGAGTGCCGCTCGGCCAAGCAGCTCGCCGCGGTGATCGACCAGCTCTTGCCGGTGTAGCGCCGTCACCCGGCGTCTGACCTGCGCGATCGTCGCTCACGTAAGCTGGTCAATCGTGGTTTCTACGGCTCGGCGCAGACTCGGCGTGATGGGTGGGACGTTCGATCCCATCCATCACGGCCACCTGGTCGCGGCCAGCGAGGTGGCCGACCTGTTCGAACTCGACCAGGTGGTGTTCGTGCCGACCGGGCAGCCCTGGCAGAAGTCCCGCGATGTCACGCCACCCGAGGACCGCTACCTGATGACGGTGATCGCCACCGCATCCAACCCCCGGTTCTCGGTCAGCCGCGTCGACATCGACCGCGGGGGCCCGACCTACACCAACGACACACTGCGCGACCTGCGCGCGCTCAACCCGGACAGTGATCTGTACTTCATCACCGGCGCCGACGCGCTCGCCTCGATCCTGTCCTGGCAGAACTGGGAGGAGTTGTTCGCCCTGGCGAAGTTCATCGGCGTCAGCCGACCCGGCTACGAACTCAACGGCCAGCACATCGTCGGTGCCTTCGACGAGTTGCCCGAGGAGGCGCTGACCCTGGTGGAGGTGCCCGCGTTGGCGATCTCGTCGACCGACTGTCGCGCCCGGGCGGCTCAGGGCCGGCCGATCTGGTACCTGGTCCCCGACGGCGTCGTCCAGTACGTCTCCAAGCGGGGGCTGTATCGCAAGATCGGCCCAATCGGCCGGATGGCCGGCGTGAGTATCGAGGACGGGAGCCCGTGAGCGCCTCGCCCGAAGCCGTCGCGATGGCCACCGTGGCGGCCAGGGCCGCCGCCGCCAAGCTCGCCCAGGACGTCGTCGTCATCGACGTGTCCGACCAGTTGGTGATCACCGACTGCTTCGTCATCGCATCTGCGTCCAACGAGCGTCAGGTCAACGCGATCGTCGACGAGGTCGAGGAGAAGATGCGACTGGCCGGGTACAAGCCCGCCCGCCGTGAGGGCACCCGGGAGGGCCGCTGGGTGCTGCTGGACTACGTCGACATCGTGGTGCACATCCAGCATGAGGACGAGCGCAACTTCTATGCCCTGGACCGGCTGTGGCGGGACTGCCCGCTGGTCGAGGTCGCACTCGACGATGTTGATCCCGACCCGTCGGAGCCGTCATGAGGGTGCGCCGGCTGGTGATGCTGCGTCATGGCCAGACCCAGTCCAACGCCGACAGCCGGATGCAGGGTCAGCTGGACACCGAACTGACCGACCTCGGACGCGCCCAGGCGGTCGCCGCCGCCGAGGTGCTGGCCAAGCGCCAGCCGCTGCTGATCGTCTCCTCGGATCTACGGCGCGCCTACGACACCGCCGTGGCACTGGGGGAGCGCACCGGGCTACGGGTGCAGGTCGACACCCGGCTGCGGGAGACCCATCTGGGCGATTGGCAGGGGCTGACCCATCAGCAGGTGGACGCCGGGGCCCCGGGTGCCCGGCTGGCCTGGCGCGACGACGCGACATGGGCGCCACACGGCGGCGAGAGCCGCATCGACGTCGCCGATCGCAGCCTGCCGCTGGTCGCCGAACTGCTTGCCGGCGAGCCGGATTGGGGCGACGAGTACTCCGATCGCCCGGTGGTGTTGGTGGCACACGGCGGGCTGATCGCCGCGTTGACCGCCGCGTTGCTGCGGCTTCCGGTCGACTCCTGGCCGGTGCTCGGCGGCATGGGCAACGCCAGCTGGGCGCAACTGTCGGGGCACGGTCCGGCCGGTGGGTGTCCCGACGACATCCGCTGGAGACTCGACGTGTGGAATGCATCCGCGCAGGTCGCCAACGATGTCCTCTGAAGACCCTCGAAGGACTCTGCTGGTCTTCGCCGACTCGTTGTCGTACTACGGACCGCAGGGCGGCCTGCCCGCCGACGATCCACGGATCTGGCCGAATATCGTTGCCACACAACTGGGTTGGGATCTCGAACTGATCGGCCGTATCGGCTGGACCTGCCGCGACGTGTGGTGGGCGGCCACCCAGGACCCGCGGTCGTGGGCGGCGTTACCGCGCGCCGGTGCGGTCGTCTTCGCGACCAGCGGGATGGACTCGCTACCCTCGCCGCTGCCGACCGCACTGCGCGAACTCATCCGCTATGTCCGGCCCGCGTGGCTGCGGCGGTGGGCACGGGACGGCTACGGCTGGGTGCAGCCGCGGTTGTCACCGGTCGCCCGGTCGGCGCTGCCGCCGCGGCTGACCGTCGAGTACCTCGAAATGACCCGCGCCGCGATCGATTTCAACCGTCCCGGCATCCCGGTCGTGGCTTCGCTGCCGTCGGTGCACATCGCCGACACCTACGGCAAGGCCCACCACGGTCGGCCCGGCACCGTCGCCGCGATCACCGAATGGGCCGACGAACACCGCATCCCGCTGGTGGACCTGAAACAGGCCGTGGCCGAGGAGATGCTGGCAGGCCGGGGGAACCCCGACGGAATCCATTGGAGCTTCCCGGCACACCAGGCCGTCGCCGAGTTGATGCTCAAAGCCCTCGCCGAGGCCGGGGTGTCGGACGAGAAGCCCGGCGACTGAGCGATGGCGGTCGTCGTGGTGACCGACTCGTCGGCCCGGCTTCCGGCCGCGGAGACCCACAGATGGGACATCCGGGTTGCGCCGCTGCACGTCCTGGTCGACGGGCACGACCTGTGCGACGGGGTCGATGACGTACCCGCCGATCTGTACACCCGCGGGCATGTGACCACGGCGGGCGCCACCCCCGCCGAGCTGAGCGCGCTGTACCGGCAGGCCGTGCTGGACAGTGGTGGGGACGGCGTGGTCGCCGTTCATATCTCGGGGGCGTTGTCCAGCACCCTCGGTGCCGCCGAGCACGCCGCCGCGGAGTTCGCCGGGCTGGTGCGCGTCGTCGACTCCAAGTCGGCGGCGATGGGAACCGGATTCGTCGCGCTCGCCGCGGCCCGAGCCGCCGCCGGCGGGGCGGACCTGAATGATGTCGCGGCGCGGGCCCAAGCGGCGACCGCCGAGGTCCGGGCCTTCATCGTTGTGCACCGCCTGGACAACCTGCGCCGCAGCGGCCGGATCGGCACCGCGGCCTCCTGGCTGGGCACCGCGCTGGCCCTCAAACCGCTGCTGCGCATCGATGAGCAGGGCCAACTCGTGTTGGCGCAGCGGGTGCGGACCACCTCCAAGGCCACGGCGGCGATGATCGAACAGGTGCTGGACGTGGTGGGCGAACGCCGGGCCGCGCTCGCCGTGCAGCACGTGGACAACCCGGGCGGTGCCGCCGAGGTGGCCGCCACCCTGGAAAGTGCGCTGCCGGCCTGCGGTCCGGCGGTCGTCACCGACCTCGGGCCGGTGCTCGGCGTGCACCTCGGGCCCGGCGCGGTCGGCGTCGTGGTGGCGCTGGCGCCGTGACCTCAGCCGCGCAGCTTGTTCAGCCAGGCCCTGGCGTCACCGACACAGCTCTGCGGCAGCGAGAAGTGGTCGTCATGCGGGTAGTCCCGAACCTCGACGGCGCCGCCGAAACCCTTCACCGCGTCCACGTAACCGGTCTGCCAGGCCACCGGGATCACCGTGCCGCCGTCGAACGAGTCGACGCACACCAGAACGGGCGCAATGGGTTTGCGCTGCGCCGCGGAACTGGCGACGATCGCGGCCTTCCAGGCGTCGAAGTTCGGCGGCTTCGGGTTGAGCACCGCACCCTTGAGCCGGAACATCCGGGCGATGGTGTCGTTGAGATGGTGCACCGGCTGGTTGTTCCAGGCGGCTTCGATGATGTCCACCCCCAACGGTGAGAATGCTTCCGGCAGTTTCAGTTTCGAGGGATTGGCGGCCTGGATGCCCGCCAGCAACATCACCAGATGGGAGTCCGGGGCGACGGTGGCGCCGCTGAGCGCGGCGGTCATCGGGGACGGGATCTCCAGACCGATCTTGCTCACCCCGGGAGACATCGCCACGGTGCCGATCAGCTTGAGATCGCCGAAGTCGTCCTTGTCGAGTTCGGCCACGGCCGCCGCCGCGCCGCCGCCCTGCGACCAGCCCGCGCACCCCAGTGTCGCGCCGGCACCGGTGTCGAGTTTCGCTGCTGCGCGCGCCATGTACACCCCGTCGCGGGCGTTGGTGATGTTGACGGTGTACTGATGCATCCCCGGTGTGCCCAGGCCCTGATAGTCGGTGGCACACACCACCCAGCCGTCGTCGATGAACCCCTGCAGGCCGGGCACCCCGTAGTCGATCTGCTGGGTGGCCCGCGGTTCGAAGTAGGTGATCAGTTCCCGGGCCGGGTCGGGTTGGGCCGACGGGCAGGCGGCGTCGCCGAGACCGGTGGTGCCGTGGCACCAGGTCAGCACCGGGCGGTTGTCGCCGCGGGTGACCGGGGCGATGACCAGGCCGCTGGATTCGTGGGCGACGTCGTTCACGTCGCGGGAGATGTACCGGATCCGCCAGGCCCGGGCGCCCTTGATCGCCGTGTCCTGGGGTTCCTGGCTGAGCAGGGTTCCGGGCTCACCGCTCACCGGGGGCGGAACCGGGGATTTCGGGGTTGCCGACGTGCCGCCGGTGGCGTCGGTGCCCCCTGTCTTCGGGCTGTCGGGGCGGGAACAGGAGGCCAGCAGCGGGGCGGCCATCGCGGCACCGCCGAGGGCGGTGATGAAATGTCGGCGCTGAAGTTGCATAGCGCGGAAAGCTACCCGGCGAAGGTCTGCGCGACCGGCGACTCGGCGAACCAGAACATTCGCCTATTTCGCGGCGAACCGCCCGGTCACCGGGGGCAGGTCCGCCAGGGTGACGATGCCGGGTTCGGCGGCCACCACCGCCGGCACTGCGTTGGTCACCGGCATCGCGGTGTAGATCATCCCCAGTCCCATGAATCCGGGCTCGGTCCAGCCCTTGGGCGGCAGGCAGTGCAGTACGGTGCGCATGTTGGGCACCCCGAACACCTGGATCACATGGCCGTGCTCCAGTGGCTTCGGCGGGGTGACGTGGCTGCCCATGATCCAGTTGAAGCCGACGCTGACCACGTTGCGGTCCCCGACCCAGCCGCGGTGATAGCCGTACACGCCGCCGACAGTGCCCTCCGGGATGGTCATGAAGCCCAGGTCGGAGTCGCCGGTGGCGGTGGTGAAGGTGACGTCGAAGGTCATCCGGTCCAGATCGGCGCCGATGGCGTCGGCCATCATCGCCGCGGACTCGGCGAACACCTCGCTTTCCCGGCGCACACTTTCGGCCAGGCCCGGGGTGTCGGGATCGCAGCCGAATCCCATCGCCGACTGGGTGCCCGCCGACTCGTAGGTGGAGCAGTCCACCGACTCGGTGATGCGGATCTCGTCGACCCGCTCACACGCGCCGGAGAGCACCATGCCGACCATGTTCGTCATCCCGGGATGTGCGCCGCTGCCGAAGATGGTGGAGTTGCCCGTCGCACAGGCCTTTCTGATGCGGTCGAGGTCCGCGGGCGTCTGCTTGCCTCCGGTGATCCAGGCCGCCGAGGCGCACACGTTGACACCGGCCTCCAGCAGTCGGACCAGCTCGTCGATGCTGGGCCACAGCGGGTTGTAACAGCAGGCGTCCGGCTTTGTCGCCAGCAGCGCGTCGATGTCGTTGGTGGCGGTAACCCCGGTCGGCTTGCCTTCTCCCAGTGGCCAGCCGGACAACTCGGCGGCGTCCACCCCCACCTTGTCGGCGCCGTGGGCGTACACCCCGACCAGTTCCATGTCCGGCCGCCCGATGATGGCGTGCAGCGAGCGGCGGCCGATGTTGCCGGTGGTCCACTGGATCACCCGAAGCGGCCGGTCGGCGGATGCGGTCATCGAATTCTCCTCAGAAGACACTGTGCGCAGTTTGTACACTACGCGGCCGTGGCCGGCGGCTGAGCTCCTCTGCACAGTTCCGGATTCATCCACAACCTGGTGGCCCGGCGCTCCCGGCGACCCGACCGGGTCGGGTGCCGAAACTAGCCTTCTCGCATGGGAATTGAGCAACCGCTGGCCGCGCTTCAGCGCCGCCTGGGCGCCTCGCCGGACCCGGCCGCCGAAACGGCGGACGAGGAGGAGGCTGAGTTGGTGCCCAGCTGGATCCCCGACGGCCAGGCCCGCGGCCGGCAGCGGTGGTGGGCCGCGATCCGCGCCGATCCCGGCCGCGCGGGCGGGATCGCCCTGGCGGCCACCGCCGGGGTCGCGGTGCTCGTCACCGTCTTCACTCTGATGCGGGACGACCCCGCTCCGGTGGTCTCGGCGAAGCTGCCGCCGGTGGAGATGGTTTCCTCGGCCGCTCCGCGCCCGGGGGCCGCCCCGGCGGGTGAACCGGGGCAGCCCGTCGTGGTCAGCGTCGTCGGGTTGGTCCACGCGCCGGGCCTGGTGACCCTGGCGCCCGGTGCGCGGATCGCCGACGCCGTCTCGGCCGCCGGCGGCGCGCTCGACGGCGCCGACACCATGGGTCTGAACCTGGCCCGCCATGTCGGCGACGGTGAACAGATCGTCGTCGGGATCCCGGCGCCGGCCGGGCAACCGCCCGCGCTGGGCAGTTCGGTGAGCACCGCCACGCCCGCGGCCCCCGACGGCGAAACGGCGTCCTCCACCACGGCACCGGCGGGTCCGGTGGACCTCAATACCGCGACGGTCGACCAGCTCGACGCGCTGCCCGGTGTCGGGCCGGTCACCGCGGGCGCGATCGTGTCGTGGCGGCAGGCCAACGGGAAGTTCACCAGCGTCGACCAGCTCGGCGAGGTCGACGGCATCGGGCCGGCCCGGTTGGAGAAGCTACGCAACCTGGTCCGGGTCTGACCCGTGCGGCCCGACCCCGCGCTGGATCTGCGGCTGGTGCCGTCCGCGCTCGCGGCCTGGTCGGTGACGGCGGCAGGCATCGTCTGGCCGATCGGGCCGGGCGTCGCCGTCGCATGCCTGGCGTGTGGCGCCGTCGGGTTGCTGGCGGCCCGGCGCCCCGGCGGCGGCTTGCTGCGGGCCGGGAGCGCCGGGGTGATCGGCGTGGCCGTTGTCGGCGCCGGGTTCGGTTTCGCCGTCGGCCTGCGCAGCGACGCCGTTCGCGACCACCCCGTTGCGCACCGATTCGGCAGCACGTCGTGGGTGACGGTGACACCGGGGGAGAGCCCGCGCCCGCTGAGCAACGGCCGGCTGATGTTCCGGGCCGCCCTGGACCGCCTCGGTGATGACGACAGCTCCGGGCAGGTGCTGGTGTTCGCGTCCGCGGCCGGTTTCGGCGATCTCATCGCCGGTCAGCCGGTGCGATTCCGCGCCCGGGTCGGCAGGCCCACCCGCCGGGACCTCACCGTGGCGGTGCTGACCGCCGTCGGCGAACCGGCACGGGGGCGCGCGGGGGTCTTGCAGCGCGCCGCGCAGGCGGTGCGCGCGGGGTTCGCCGCCGCGGCCCGAGGGGTGTTGCCGCCCGATCAGGCCGCGATCCTGCCCGGGCTGGTGCTCGGGGACACCTCGGCGGTCGCCCCCGCGACGGCCGCGCAGTTCCGGACCGTCGGGCTGACTCATCTGACCGCGGTGTCGGGGGCCAACGTCACGATCGTTTGTGGCGCGGTGCTGTTGTGCGCCCGGGTTATCGGGCCGCGGCCGGCGGTCACGCTGGCGGCGGGGGCGCTCGTGTTGTTCGTCGTCGTGGTGCAGCCGAGCGCGAGCGTGCTGCGCGCGGCGGTGATGGGTGCGATCGCCTTGTTGGCGGTGCTCTCGGGGCGCCGGCGCCAGGCCATCCCGGTGTTGTCGGCCAGCGTCATCGCGCTGATGATCGCGGCGCCGCAGCTCGCGGTGGACGTGGGATTCGCCCTGTCGGTGTCGGCGACGGCTGCGCTGGTCGTCCTGGCGCCGGCCTGGTCGGCCCGGCTGACGGCCCGCGGCGTGCCGAAGCCGCTGGCCGACGGCATCTGCATCGCGCTGGCCGCGCAATTGGTGACCGCGCCGTTGGTCGCGGCCATTTCGGGGCGGCTGAGCCTGGTCGGTGTGCTCGCCAATCTGGCTGTGGCCGTGGTCATTCCGCCGATCACGCTGCTCGGCACCGCGGCCGCGGCCCTGTGTCCGGTGTGGCCGTCGGCCGCGAGGTTGTTGATCCGGTTCACCGGACCGGAGCTGTGGTGGCTGTTGCGGGTCGCAGACACCGGGGCGGCGCTGCCCGCGACCGCGGTGCCGGTGCCCTCGGGCTGGGCGGGGCTGGTGCTGGTCGGCGGCGCCACCGTCATGGCGGTCGCGCTGTGGCGCCGGCGGTGGTTCCGGTCGGCGGGCGCCGGCGGACTGCTGGGGCTGGTCGCCTGGTACCTGTCCGCCGCCCTGGCCGGGCAGCAGTGAGGCCGCCGCGCCCACCGGCCCGCCACGGTGGTGTCGGCGCGCCGTGCAACGATCGTCGGGTGAGTGCGACGCTGCCCGGCCTGCATCTGATCCTGGGTGACGAGGAGTTGCTCGTCGAGCGGGCCATCGGTCAGGTGATCCGCGCGGCCCGCGCGGCGGCGGGCACCCCCGACGTGCCGGAGAACCGGCTGCGCGCGGGCGAGGTGTCCACCAACGAGCTCGCCGAGTTGCTCAGCCCTTCGCTGTTCGCCGACGAGCGGGTGGTGGTGCTGGAGGCCGCGGGTGAGGCGGGCAAGGAAGCCGCGGAGTTGGTCGCGTCGGCGGCCGCCGACCTGCCGCCCGGCACGGTTCTGGTGGTCGTGCACTCGGGCGGCGGGCGGGCCAAGGCGCTGGCCGGTCAGCTCAAGGATCTCGGCGCGCAGGTCCACCCGTGCGCCAAGATCACCAAGGCCGCCGAACGCGCCGACTTCGTGCGCGCCGAATTCCGGAGGCTCAAGGTCAAGGTCGACGACGACACCGTCACCGCCATCCTCGACGCGGTCGGCTCCGATCTGCGGGAGCTGGCCTCGGCCTGCTCGCAGCTGGTCGCCGACACCGACGGGCAGGTGAACCCCGCCGCCGTCCGCCGCTATCACAGCGGCAAGGCCGAGGTGAAGGGCTTCGACATCGCCGACAAGGCCGTCACCGGCGACGTCGCCGGCGCGGCCGAGGCGCTGCGCTGGGCGGTGATGAGCGGCGAACCGCAGGTGGTGCTCGCCGACGCGTTGGCCGAGGCCGTGCACCTGATCGCGCTGGTCGGCCCGCGCTCCGGGGACCACTACCGGCTGGCCTCGGAACTCGGGCTGCCGCCGTGGCGGGTGCAGAAGGCTCAGAAGCAGTCCCGGCGTTGGTCACGGGACACGGTGGCGACCGCGATCAGGCTGGTCGCGGCACTGAACGCCGATGTGAAGGGAGCAGCGGCCAACCCCGACTACGCGCTGGAGGATACGGTGCGCCGGGTGGCGCAGCTGGCCGCCGGCGGCGGCCGGAACTGAGTCGAGCCCGGATCAGAGCTTGTGGAACGCGGCGGCCAACGCGGACTTCTTGTTGGCGGCCTGGTTCTTGTGGATCACGCCCTTGCTGGCAGCCTTATCCAGCTTGCGGCTGGTGGAGACCAGCAATTCGCCCGCCTTGGCCTTGTCGCCCTCGGCGGCGGCCTCCCGGAACGCGCGGACAGCCGTGTGAAGCGACGACTTCACCGACTTGTTGCGCAGTCTGCGGCGCTCGTTGGTGAGGATTCGCTTCTGCTGCGACTTGATGTTGGCCACGCGCTAGTTCCTTCGTAATCAAGATTGGGGGTGTCACTGGTCTTACCGGAGCCGTCAGGCCCTCGGGCAATGACTGTTCAGGTTACCAGTGGAGGTCACAATCTCCCAAAGCCGCCCGTACTGGCCTGCCGGAACGGCGTTCGTGGTGCAGCATGTGACCGTGAGTCTTCGCACCCTGCCCTCCGAGGCGAGCCGGTCGCAGCGCAACGGTTCGCACGGGCCCCGCCGGCACGACCACATCTTCGCCGGATACAACGAGCTCGGCCCCTACGCCAAGGCCTTCGACGAGATGTTCGACGGCCAGGGCAACGTCCGCGGACCCTACAAGGGCATTTACGCCGAACTCGCGCCGTCGGACACCGAGGAGCTCGAGGCCCGCGCGGAGGCCCTCGGCCGCGCCTTCATCGACCAGGGCATCACGTTCTCGCTGTCCGGCCAGGAGCGCCCGTTCCCCCTTGACCTGGTGCCGCGGGTCATCTCGGCGGCCGAGTGGTCCCGGCTCGAACGGGGCATCACCCAGCGGGTCAAGGCCCTCGAGATGTACCTCGACGACATCTACGGCGACCAGGAGATCCTGCGCGACGGGGTGATCCCGCGCCGGCTCGTGACGTCCTGCGAGCACTTCCACCGCCAGGCCGCCGGCATCAACCCGCCCAACGGGGTGCGCATCCACGTGGCCGGTATCGACCTGGTGCGCGACGCTCAGGGCACCTTCCGCGTCCTGGAGGACAACCTGCGCTCACCGTCCGGCGTCTCCTACGTGATGGAGAATCGGCGCACGATGGCGCGGGTATTCCCGAACCTGTTCGCCACCCACCGGGTGCGCGCCGTCGGTGACTACGCCTCGCATCTGCTGCGGGCCCTGCGCAACGCCGCGGCCACCAACGAGGCCGACCCCACCGTCGTCGTGCTCACGCCGGGCCCGTTCAACTCCGCCTACTTCGAGCACTCCCTGCTGGCCCGGCAGATGGGCGTCGAGCTGGTCGAGGGCCGTGACCTGTTCTGTCGCGACAACAGCGTCTACATGCGCACCACCGAGGGTGAGCGGCAGGTCGACGTGATCTACCGCCGCATTGATGACGACTTCCTGGACCCCATGCAGTTCCGGCCCGACTCTGTGCTCGGGGTGGCCGGTCTGCTCAACGCCGCCCGCGCCGGCAACGTGGTGATCTCCAGCGCTGTGGGCAACGGCGTGGGCGACGACAAGCTGGTCTACACCTACGTGCCGACCATCATCGAGTACTACCTCGGCGAGAAGCAGCTGCTGGCCAACGTCGACACGCTGCGTTGCTGGCTGGACGACGAGCGCGAGGAGGTGCTCGACCGCATCGACGAGCTGGTGATCAAGCCGGTCGAGGGCTCGGGCGGCTACGGCATCGTGTTCGGGCCGGACGCCTCGGAGAAGGAGTTGGCGACCGTCCGCAAGAAGATCCTGGGCGACCCGCGCGGCTGGATCGCCCAGCCGGTGGTCCAGTTGTCGACGGTGCCGACCAAGGTCGGCGACAGCCTGGCCCCGCGCCACGTGGATCTGCGGCCGTTCGCCGTCAACGACGGCGAGGACGTGTGGGTGCTGCCCGGTGGGCTGACCCGGGTGGCCCTCACCGAGGGTTCGCTGGTGGTCAACTCCAGCCAGGGCGGCGGATCCAAGGACACCTGGGTGCTGGCCTCGCGCTCGTCGGTGGCCGCGCGGGAACTCGTCGCCGCCGAGATCGTGCGCAAGCCGCCGAAACCGGTCAAGCCGCCGATGGCCGAGCGGGCTCCGGAGCAGTCCGGCCAGCAGCAGGGCCAGCAACAGCAACAACAACAGCAACAGCAGGCGGTGATGCGCTGATGCTGGCCCGCAACGCCGAGGCGCTGTACTGGATCGGGCGCTACGTCGAACGCGCCGACGACACCGCCCGCATCCTCGACGTCACTGTTCATCAGCTGCTGGAGGACTCCAGTGTCGACCCGGACCAGACCTCGCGGGTGCTGCTGCAGGTGTTGGGCATCGAGCCGCCCAAGCACCAGCTCGACCTGTGGTCGCTGACCGATCTGGTGGCGTTCAGCCGGGGCCTGCAGGGCGGCTGCTCGATCGTCGACGCGATCTCCGCCGCCCGCGAAAACGCCCGCTCGGCAAGGGAAGTCACGTCCAGCGACATGTGGGAGTGCCTCAACACGACCTACAACGCGCTCGCCGAGCGGGAACGCGCCGCGCGGCGGCTGGGCCCGCACGAGTTCTTCTCGTTCATCGAAGGCCGAGCGGCGATGTTCGCCGGGCTGGCGGACTCCACGCTCTCTCGCGACGACGGCTACCGATTCCTGGTGCTGGGCCGCGCGATCGAACGGGTGGACATGACGGTTCGGCTGCTGCTGTCCCGGGTGGGGGACAGCGCGTCGTCGCCGGCGTGGGTGACGGTGTTGCGCTCGGCGGGTGCGCACGACACCTATCTGCGCACCTACCGCGGCGTGCTCGACGCCAACCGCGTCGTCGAATTCATGTTGCTGGACCGGCTTTTCCCGCGCTCGATCTTCTATTCGCTCAAGCTGGCCGAGCACAGCCTCGACGAGTTGATGCACCACCCGCATGACCGGACCGGCGCCACCGCCGAAGCGCAGCGGCTGCTCGGCCGCGCGCGCAGCGAGTTGGAGTTCATCCGCCCCGGCATGCTGCTCGAGACGCTCGAACAGCGGTTGGCCAGTCTGCAGGCCACCTGCGCCGACGTGGGTGAAGCCGTGGCGCTGCAGTACTTCCACTCCGCACCGTGGGTGGCGTGGTCGGATGCCGGGCACAACGGTGCGCTGGTGATCGAGGAGGGCGAGATCTAGCGATGAGCGCTTGTGGGAAGAGGTTCAGCTGATGTGGCGGATGCGCGTGGTGCACGCGACGGGCTACGCCTACAAGTCGCCGGTCACCGCCTCCTACAACGAGGCCCGGCTCACGCCGCGGTCGGACTCCCGGCAGAACGTCATCCTCAACCGCGTCGAAACCGTTCCGGCCACCCGAAACTATCGTTACGTCGACTACTGGGGAACCGCGGTGACGGCGTTCGACCTGCACGCCCCGCACACCGAGTTGGAGGTCACGTCCTCCTCGGTGGTCGAGACCGACAAGTCGGAACCGCCCGCGAAGACCATCACCTTCGAGGGGTTGGCCGCCGACGGGGTCCGGGACCGATTCGACGAGATGCTCACCCCGACGCACTACACCCCGGCCAGTCGCAGGCTCGAACGGGTGGGTAGGCGGATCATCAAGGAGAACCCCAACCCGAACGACGCCGTCATCGCCGCGGCGCGGTGGGCGCACGCCGAGCTGCGATACGTTCCCGGCACCACCGGCGTGCACTCGTCGGGCCTCGACGCGCTGCGCGAGGGTAAGGGAGTCTGTCAGGATTTCGCCCATCTGACCCTGATTCTGTTGCGCGGCATGGGAATCCCCGCCCGCTATGTCTCGGGGTACCTGCATCCGAACCGCAAGGCGGTCGTGGGGGACACCGTCGACGGTCAGAGCCACGCCTGGATCCAGGCCTGGACGGGCGGCTGGTGGAACTACGACCCGACCAACGACAGCGAGATCAACGAGCAGTACATCAGCGTCGGCGTCGGCCGTGATTACGGCGACGTCTCGCCACTGAAGGGCATCTACTCCGGCGAGGGATCCACCGATCTGGACGTGGTCGTCGAGATCACCCGCCTGGCCTGAGAATCACTGCACCTCGACCCGGTGCAGATCGTCGCCGAGTTCGATACGCCCGGTGAACTCGGTGGCCGCCAACGCCCGCCACTGATCCTCCTGGCCCGGCAGCAGCGGCGGCACGTAATGGGTGAGCACCAGGGTGCCGACACCGGCTCGCGCCGCAGTGGCGCCCGCCTGCTCCACCGACGAGTGGTAGTCGAGGATGTCCTTGAGGCGCTGCTGGGGCACCAGCGCGACGAGGTCCTTCCGGATGACGGTGTGAACCAGCGCATCCGCGCCGGCGGCCAGCTCGTCGAGCGACGCGCAGGGCACCGTGTCGCCCGCCAGCACCACCGAGGTCCCCTGATGCTCCACCCGGAACGCGATGGTCGGTTCGACCGGGCGGTGATCGGTGAGTGCCACCGTGATGCGCACCCCGTCGGCATCCCACACCGGACCGTCGGTGTATTCGTGAACATCCACCGCGGGCGGCTCCGTGATGTCGGCGTGGTGGGCGATGCGGTAGGAGATGTCGGGGGCCAGCGCTGCCAGCGTCGCGTCGACGACCGCCCTGGTGCCGGGCGGTCCGATGATCGGCAGCGGTGTCCGCACGAACGTGGTGACCCATCGCGTGGTGATGACGTCGGATAGATCGGTGATGTGATCGCTGTGCAGGTGCGTCAGCAGTAGCGCGGTCAGGTTGGCCGCACCGACCCCTGCCGCGGCCGCCCGCATGAGGGCGCCGCGACCGCAGTCGACCAGGAATGACTGGTCACCCGCCGTCACCAGGGTTGACGGCCCGGCGCGGTTGGGGTCGACCATGGGACTTCCGGTGCCCAGCAGGGTGATGGCGATCATGGTGTCGTTTCTACCCGCCGTCCAACTCCGTTGATTCAGGACTCAGGCAGCCTGCCACTCGCACTTCTTGTGCGTGGGTTCTGACTCAACGGTTCGTTTGCGTCCGCGGCGACCGGGTACGTCCTAGCCTGGTGTGAGGTCGATCACAAAGGAGTGAACGATGCGCATCGCGGACATTTTGCGAAGCAAGGGCTCGCTGGTGGCCACCGTCACCGAGACCACCACGGTGACGGGTCTCCTCGCCGAACTGGCCACCCACAACATCGGCGCGATGGTGGTCGTCGGGCCGGACGGGGTGGTCGGCATGGTGTCCGAGCGCGACGTGGTGCGCAACCTGCACCAGCACGGGCCCGAACTGCTGCGCAGGCAGGTCGGCGACATCATGACCACGGTCCTGGTGAGCTGCACCCCCGACGACGCGGTCGACGACCTGAGCGCGCTGATGACCAACAACCGGGTGCGGCACGTCCCGGTGCTGGAGAACGGCCGGCTGGTCGGCATCGTCAGCATCGGTGATGTGGTGAAGAACCGGATGGAGGAGTTGCAGGTCGAGCACGAGCACCTGCACGCCTACATCACGCAGGGCGGCTGACCTCGGCGGTTACCCGGGCGGCCCGGTGCCTTCCAGTGCGGCGGCCACGGTGGGGTGTACCGGCAGGACGTCGCCCAGGCCGGTGACCTCGATGGGTCGGGTCACCACCGGGTGCTTCGCAACAAGCGTCATCGTGACGTGTTGCGCCGCCGCCTCGTCGCGACAGTCCAGCATGGCGTTCAATCCGGCGCTGCCGAAGTAGCTGACCTCCGTCAGGTCGACCACCAGTAGCCGGGAGGGCTGCTGCGCGGCGCCCGGCAGCGCGCCGCGCAGACCGGTGCGCAGCGCGTCGGCCGAGGCGGCGTCGAGGTCGCCGGCGACCCGTACGACGACGGCGTCCTGCACCTGATCCTCGGAGACCGTCAACGGCGGCATTCGGTGATCAGCCTCGTTTACCGGCGCGCTCGTGCACCGTCAGCAACAGATGATCGAAGGCGTTGCGCAGCGACGCGGGCGGGGCCGGCATCTCGCTGAACCCCTCGACCAGTTCGGCGGCCAGATCGCGCAGCTTGGTGTTGGTCTGCTGCGAGCGCCACTGCAGGATCCGGAAGGCCTGGTCGGCATTGATCTTGTAGACCATCATCAGTGCGCCCTTGGCCTGTTCGATCACCGCGCGGGCCGCGACCACCCCCGGCAGTTCGTCGCTCAGCACCGACTTGCGGGTCTCGTCGAAGGTGTCGGTCAGATCGATGTAGTGTCCGGCCGTGCCCACCACGGCGCCGGACTCGTCGACCATGCGATCGGCCACCACGACCACCTGGTGCACCGCCCCTGCGGTGTCGATCACGCGGTGGGTGTTGGAGAACGGCTCACCGTCGTGCAGGGCGCGGTCGAGCAGTTCCTGCACGTGGAGGCGGTCGTCGGGGTGCTTGTGCGACAACACCAGCGCGCTGGTCGGCACGACCGAGCCCGGCGCGTACCCGTGCATCGCGGCGACCTCGTCGGACCACTCCCAGCGCTCGCCGACGAACCAGAACCGGAAGGTGCCGACCAGCACGTCTTCGCCGTGGTCGGGCTGCTGATCGAACCGGTGCAGCGCGCCAGAACCGGACATGCTCGCAGTATGGCACGGCATTTGACGGCGGGTATCGCCGAACGGATCAGCTCCAGGAGTACTCGACGCGCAGTCGGGCGGCCACCAGTTCGAAGGTGCTCCGGTCCAGGATCGCGCCCTCGCGGCGGATGCCCTCCTCGGGGACGTCGAGCACCCGGTCCAGGCGCACCCAGCTGGGCCGCCCGTCATAGTCCCAGGCGCCCGCGCCGATGCCGATCCAATTCGGATCGTCCCGGTGGTGGTCCTGGCTGGACAGCATCAGGCCGAGCAGAATGCGCCGGTCCCTGCCGACGACCAGGACCGGCCGGTCCTTGCCGCGGGTGGGATCGTCCTCGTAGGCCACCCAGGTCCAGACGATCTCGCCCGGGTCGGCGCGGCCGTCGAGATCGGGTGCGTAGCTCACCTCGCGGGCCCGGTGCGCGGTCGGGACGCTGCTGCGGGTGACCGGACGGCCCGCGGTGATCGCCGTCGGAGGCTCGGTGGCGATGGTGCTGGCGAGCAGCGCGTCGATACCCATCCGGATGCCGTGCTGGATGAGTTTGGGGGCCTCGTTGAACACCAGGTTCTCGGCGAACCGCTGCAACGTCTTCCACTGCGACGCCATTCTCGACAGCATAGGCGAGGCCCGACGGGCGGGTCGGGGCGCGCAATTGTGCTCCGGGACTCCGGTGTCGATACCCTTGACATGCCACACCCCGGCACGAGTGCCGCCCGACCAGGAGATTCCCATCAGCAGTTTCGCCGACCAGACCTTCACCGCGCCGGCGCAGATTCGGAACTTCTGCATCATCGCCCACATCGATCACGGCAAGTCGACGCTGGCCGACCGGATGCTGCAGCTCACCGGGGTCGTCGCCGACCGGGACATGCGGGCGCAGTACCTGGACCGGATGGACATCGAGCGCGAGCGCGGCATCACCATCAAGGCGCAGAACGTGCGGCTGCCGTGGAAGGCCACCTCCGGGCCCGACGCTGGACAGGACTTCGTGCTGCACCTCATCGACACCCCGGGCCACGTGGACTTCACCTACGAGGTGTCCCGCGCGCTGGAGGCCTGCGAGGGCGCGGTGCTGCTGGTCGACGCCGCGCAGGGCATCGAGGCCCAGACGCTGGCCAACCTCTACCTGGCGCTGGACCGCGACCTGACGATCATCCCGGTGCTCAACAAGATCGACCTGCCCGCCGCCGACCCGGATCGCTACGCCGGCGAGATCGCCCACATCATCGGTTGCGAACCCGGTGACGTGCTGCGGGTGTCCGGCAAGACCGGCGAGGGGGTGACCGAGCTGCTCGACGAGGTGGTCCGGCAGGTGCCCGCGCCAACCGGCGATTCCGACGCCCCGGCCCGCGCGATGATCTTCGACTCGGTCTATGACATCTACCGCGGCGTGGTGACCTATGTGCGGGTGGTGGACGGCAAGATCACCCCGCGCGAGCGCATCAAGATGATGTCCACCGGCGCCACCCACGAACTGCTCGAGGTCGGCATCGTCTCCCCGGAGCCCAAGCCGACCGAGGGGCTCGGCGTGGGCGAGGTGGGCTACCTGATCACCGGCGTGAAGGACGTCCGCCAGTCGAAGGTCGGCGACACCGTCACCACCGCGCGACACGGTGCGGCCGAGGCGCTGACCGGCTACCGGGAGCCCAAACCGATGGTGTACTCGGGCCTCTACCCGGTCGACGGTTCGGACTACCCGAACCTGCGTGACGCGCTGGACAAGCTCCAACTCAACGACGCGGCGCTGACCTACGAGCCGGAGACCTCGGTGGCGCTCGGTTTCGGATTCCGTTGTGGCTTCCTGGGGCTGCTGCACATGGAGATCACCCGCGAGCGGCTCGAGCGCGAGTTCGACCTGGACCTGATCTCCACCTCGCCCAACGTGGTGTACCGCGTTGTGCAGGAGGACAATTCGGAGAAGATCGTCACCAACCCCTCGGACTGGCCGGAGGGCAAGATCCGCGCGGTCTACGAGCCGGTCGTCAAGTGCACCGTGATCGCCCCCAGCGAGTTCATCGGCACCATCATGGAGTTGTGCCAGTCGCGGCGCGGCGAACTCGGTGGGATGGACTATCTTTCGCCCGAACGGGTGGAACTGCGCTACACGTTGCCGCTCGGCGAGATCATCTTCGACTTCTTCGACTCGCTGAAGTCGCGCACCCGAGGCTACGCCAGCCTGGACTACGAGGAGGCCGGCGAGCAGGAGGCCAACCTGGTCAAGGTCGACATCCTGTTGCAGGGCGAGGCCGTCGACGCGTTCAGCGCAATCGTGCACAAGGACTCCGCGGCGGCGTACGGCAACAAGATGACCACCAAGCTCAAGGAGCTCATCCCGCGTCAGCAGTTCGAGGTGCCGATCCAGGCGGCGGTGGGCTCGAGAATCATTGCCCGCGAGAACATTCGGGCGATCCGCAAGGACGTGCTGTCCAAGTGCTACGGCGGTGACATCACCCGCAAGCGCAAGCTGCTGGAGAAGCAGAAGGAGGGCAAGAAGCGGATGAAGACGATCGGGCGGGTCGACGTTCCGCAAGAGGCCTTCGTCGCCGCGCTGTCCACCGATGCCGCTGGCGACAAAGCGGGCGAGAAGACGCGGAAGTAGGGGCTATCAACAACGACTTGTCAGTCGTTCGGGGGCGATTCACGAAGGTGCTGTGTGTCGCGGTCGGCATGTCGGTGCTGGCCGCCTGCACCGCTACGGTCGGCGGCACCGCGCTGCCGCGGCAGTCGAAGACACTGCCGGTGGAGCAGATCCTTCCGAGTGCCGCCGAAGTGGCCGCCGCCGTCGGAAATCCTATGGACCCCAGCGGTTCACCCATGCTTGGGGGTCTCGATGTGCTGCCCAACGGGATTCGCGACGACAGTGCGGCCAGCCCGATCGGCTGCCTCGGCGCGGTGATGCCGTTCATGCGGGTGGTCTACGAACAGGGCGACATCCGTGCGGCGGCCTGGCAGGACTTCTCCCGCTTCGGCACGGGGGCGACGGTGTCGAGTGTCGATGCCGGAGTCGTCGGTTTCGGATCGAACGCCGAGGCGCAGCGGATGTTCGACGTCTTCGCCGCGCAGTGGCGCGGATGCCAGGGCACCACCGTGACCACTCACCTCCCCATCGGGGAACTGCACGCCACCGTCACCGACGTCCGGACCGACGGTCACATCCTGTCCGCCACCATCCGCAACGGTGACGCCGGGGACGCGGACAGCTTCCCCACCGAACACGCGGTGGGCGTTGCCGGCAGCTACATCGTCGACGTGGACGCCGCGGTCACCGCCGGTGCGCCCGCCGAGCGGGTCGCCACCGGCCGGGCGATCAGGCTGGCCACGGTGATGCTCGACAAGATCGACGACTGATCCGGCTTTCATCCACACCGAGAGCCCGGCCGGGGGAGAATGTCGGCTGTGAGCCGCCTCCTGATCATGCTGTGCAGCACCGTTCTCGCGGCCGGGGCGTTGTCCGGGTGTGTCACCACGACCGCCGGCACCGCCGTCCAGGCCGGTAAGGGCGCACCGACCCGCACCGATGTGCCGACCCTGCAGAAGTCGGACCTTGACCGGGTGATGCTCAGCGTCGGCGTCATCAACGGCATCATGGACACCACCGGCATCCGGGTGGGCAACACCTCGGAGGAGATGAGCGACAACTCCGACGCGGTCTCCAATCGCGACTGCCTGGGCGCCATCTATGGCGCGGAGGAGAAGGTTTACGACGGCAGCGACTGGACCGCCGTGCGTGACCAGGTGCTCCAGGAACCGACGAGCGACAACGACCACTGGGTGGAGCAGATCGCGGTGCTGTACCCCTCGCCGGAGAAGGCGCAGAAGTTCGTCGACGACTCCCGGACGCTGTGGCAGCGCTGCTCGAAGAAGACGATCGACGTCGACACCGGCGACAACCAGGCGCAGTGGGATATGGAGGACGCCGACGTCAGCGGCGCCGTGCTGACCCAGACGTCCACCCAGCGCGATGCCGACGGTTGGGGCTGCCAGCACGCCCTGACCAGCGCCGCCAACCTGGTGGTGGAGGCGTGGGCATGCAGCGACTCGATCGGTGGCGAGGCCCACTCCATCGTCGACGAGATGTTGAAGAACGCCGCCAAGAAGTAGGCCATCCGCCTACGTCTGCCTCTTTGTAGGCCATCCGCCTACGTCTGCCTGTTTGTAGGCGTCCGCCTACATGGGCGCGTTCGCCGGCTGGAACACCCCGGTGCTGTCGGCCTCCTCCTCGGCGCGGATCACGTGCACGACGGCGTTGATCAGCGCCAGGTGGGTGAACGCCTGCGGGAAGTTGCCCAGGTGCCGCCCGGTGCGCGGCTCGATCTCCTCGGCGTAGAGATGCAGCGGACTGGCGAAAGACAGCAGCCGCTCGCACAGGTGGCGGGCCCGGCTGACCTCGCCGATCTCCACCAACGCCGACACCAGCCAGAACGAGCAGATGGTGAAGCTGCCCTCCTCGCCGGATAGGCCGTCGTCGGTCTCCTCGACGCGATAGCGCAGCACCAGGCCGTCCTCGGTCAGCTCGTCGGCGATCGCCAGCACGGTGGCCCGCACCCGCGGGTCCTCCGACGGCAGGAACCGCACCAGCGGGACCAGCAGCAGCGAGGCGTCCAGGGCGTCGTCGCCGTAGCGCTGGGTCAACACCCCTCGCTTGTCCACGCCGTGCGCCAGGATGTCGGCCTTGATCTCCTCGGCGATCGCCCGCCACTGCTGGGCGTAGCTCTTCTCGCCCTGCAACTCGGCCAGCTTGGAGCCGCGGTCCAGCGCCACCCAGCACATCACCTTCGACGAGGTGAAATGCTGGGGCTCGCCGCGCACCTCCCAGATGCCGCGGTCCGGTTCACGCCAGTGCTTGATGGCCTCTTCGACCTGCTCCTTGAGCACCGGCCACAGCTGGTCGGAGATCTGTTCCCGGGACTTGGCGTGCAGGTACACCGAGTCCAGCATGGTGCCCCAGATGTCGTGCTGGCGCTGGTTGTAGGCGCCGTTGCCGATGCGCACCGGCCGGGCGTTGTCGTAACCGGACAGGTGGTTGAGTTCGTCTTCGACGAGTTCGCGCTCGCCGCCGACGGCGTACATCACCTGCAGGGGATGGCGCTCGCCGTTGTTGGCGCCGGACACGTCGGCGATGAACGAGAAGAAGTCGTCGGCCTCGCGGTCCAGTCCCAGGGTGTACAGGCCCCATAGCGCGAAGGTGGAGTCGCGCACCCAGGCGTAGCGGTAGTCCCAGTTGCGCTCACCCTGCGGCGTTTCCGGCAACGACGTGGTGCTCGCCGCGAGCAGGGCGCCGGTCGGCGAATACGTCAGCCCCTTCAGGGTCAGAGCGCTGCGCTGCAGGTAGGACCGCCAAGGATGGTCGGGGAAGTCGCCGATGTTGATCCACTGCCGCCAGGCCTCGCTGGTCTGCCACATCTTGTCGGCGGCTTCTTCGTACGTCTGCGGCGACGGATGCTTGGACCAGCTCAGCGCGACGAACACGTTGTCGCCCTCTTTGAGCCGGGTCCGGGCCCGCGCCTCCCGGCCTTCCAGCCCGATCCGCAGGTTGGTGGTCAGTCGAAGGGTCGGATGGGCGTCCGGATCTTTGCGGGCACGCGCGATCGCCTCACCGTAGGCGTTGGCGGAGTACTCCCAGGTGGCGTTCACGCGGGCGTAGTCGAACGACGGCTCGCAGTTCATCACCAGCTCGACGGTGCCGCTCACGCACTTCACGGTCCGCAGCAGGATATGTTCGGCATCCCAGTCCATCGGGGTCCGGCGATGCGTCCGCGAGCGGGTGTCGATGTCGTGCCACGGCCCCATGACCAGTGCATCCCGCACGATCACCCAGCCGGTGTGGGTCTGCCAGGTGGTCTCCATGATCAGGCTGCCCGGCAGGTAGCGGCGCGCGGCCGGCACCGACACCCCGTAGGGGCCGAGCCGGAAATGACCGGCGCCGCGGTCCAGGATCGCGCCGAAGACGCTGGGGGAGTCCGGCCGCGGTACGCACAGCCATTCGACGGCGCCGGCCGAGGAGATCAGGCAGGTGTTCTCGCAGTCGGACAGGAAGGCATAGTCCGCGATCGGCGGGAACGGGTTGCGCAGCGGCCCACTGGGCGGGTACGGCACCGGCGCGGTGAGGGACAGCGGCGCGGCCGATTCGAGGCCCGCCACGTCGGTGGCGCCGTTGCCCCCGGGCTGGGCTTGCAGAACCATGGGGACATCATCGACTGGAAAGGCGCTTGGCGTCTACTTCTCGGCGCAGATGACTACTTTGCTGTGACCTCGATGTTCGGTTCCCGCGGCACGGCATAGGCTGGTCGGGTGGACGGAATCCTGAGTTGGTGGGACGGCGTGGAGCTGTGGCTGTCCGGGCTGGGCTTCGTCTTCCAGACGATCATCGTGATGCCGGTGGTGCTGGCGCTGGGCTATGGGATCGCCCTGGTGTCCGACGCCTCGCTGGGCAACGGGATCCGGGTACTGCGCCGGATCCGCGGCCACAACGAGCGCCCACGATGACCGGTATGCCCCGCTCCCGCGTGACGCTTGCGCTCGTCGCGCTGCTGATTCTGGTGATCGTGGTCTGGCTGCTCAACCGCTGACACCTCGGCTGGCCGGCCGTCTTCACTCTGTTAAGCTCGCGCCATGCAACCGGCAACCGGTTACGGCGAGGGCCACATCCTGGCTCTCATTGCCGTCGGCGCGTGCGCCGTTGCCGACGTCGCATGTTGTCGCTGACACCCTCGCCCGTCCGCGGTCTGGTGTCGGTGATGGTTGCGGCAGTTCGCTTCTGACTCCATCGCCATTCCGTTGTGACGGGATCACCCCGATCGATCGCAACGAGAAAGGCCAGCAATGTCCACTCCGTCTTCGTCCCTCCGCCGGTGGCGGGTCGCCGGGGCGCTTGCCGCCACCGCAACGGTGCTCGCCGCCTGCGGCGGCGGTTCCAGCGACGTCGTAGGCGGTGACGGCCAGTCCGCGGCCGACACCACCCTGACCCTGGTCGCCTACGCGGTCCCGGAACCGGGCTGGAGCAAGATCATTCCGGCCTTCGCGGCGACCCCGGAGGGCAAGGGCGTGGCGGTCACCACGTCGTACGGCGCCTCGGGTGACCAGTCCCGCGCGGTGGTGGACGGCAAGCCGGCCGACATCGTCAACTTCTCTGTGGAGCCCGACGTTTCCCGCCTGGTGAAGGCCAACAAGGTTGCGTCCGACTGGAACAAGGACGTCACCAAGGGCATCCCGTTCGGCTCGGTGGTCACCCTGGTGGTCCGCAAGGGCAACCCGAAGAACATCAGGGACTGGGACGACCTGTTGCAGCCCGGCGTCGAGGTGGTCACCCCTAGCCCGTTGAGTTCGGGTTCGGCGAAGTGGAACCTGTTGGCTCCCTACGCCGCCAAGAGCAACGGCGGCCAGGATCAGCAGGCCGGCCTGGACTTCGTCACCAAACTGGTCAACGAGCACGTCAAGACCCGGCCCGGCTCCGGACGCGAAGCCACCGATGTCTTCCTGCAGGGCAGCGGCGACGTGCTGATCAGCTACGAGAACGAGGCGATCAACATCGAGCGCCAGGGCAAGCCGGTCGAGCATATCAATCCCCCGCAGACCTTCAAGATCGAGAACCCGGTCGCGGTGGTGACCACCAGCGCGCACCTCGACAAGGCCACCGCCCTGAAGAACTTCCTCTACACCCCGGAGGGCCAGAAGATCTGGGCGCAGGCCGGTTTCCGTCCGGTCGACCCGGCGGTGGCGGCCGAGTTCACCGCCGATTTCCCGGTGCCGCAGAAACTGTGGACCATCACCGACCTCGGTGGGTGGAGCGCGGTGGATCCGGCGCTGTTCGACAAGGAGAATGGCGCCATCACCAAGATCTACAAGAAGGCCACTGGATGACAGCAGCCGTCGAACCGAATCCTGCGGCGGCTCGGCCGGGGCTCACCGGTGGTGACTCCGGCCGGCCGCCGAGTCAGTGGGGACAGCGCCACGGCACCACGTCATTGCGGGTCGGGGCGGCATCGATCTGGCTGAGTGTCATCGTCCTGCTGCCGCTGGCGGCGATCGTCTGGCAGTCCGCGAAGGGTGGCTGGGCCGCATTCTGGTCGGCCATCACCTCCAACGCCGCACAGGAGTCGTTCCGGGTGACCCTGACGGTGTCCATCGGCGTGACGCTGGTCAACGCGGTGTTCGGGCTCCTGGTGGCCTGGGTGCTGACCCGCGACGAGTTCCCCGGCAAGCGGCTGGTCGACGCGGTGATCGACTTGCCGTTCGCGCTGCCGACGATCGTGGCGAGCTTGGTGATGCTGGCACTCTACGGACCGAACAGCCCGGTCGATCTGCACCTGCAACACACCAGGTGGGGCATCGGGGTGGCATTGCTGTTCGTCACCCTGCCGTTCGTCGTGCGCTCGGTTCAGCCGGTGCTGCTCGAACTGGACCGGGAGGTCGAGGAAGCCGCGGCGTCGCTGGGCGCCAACAACACCGTCATCTTCACCCGGGTCATCCTGCCGGCGTTGTTGCCGTCCCTGTTGTCCGGCGCCGGCCTGGCGTTCTCGCGGGCGATCGGTGAGTTCGGCTCGGTGGTGCTGATCGGCGGTGCCGTTCCCGGCGAGACCGAGGTGTCGTCGCAGTGGATCCGGACGCTGATCGAGAACGATGACCGAACCGGCGCGGCCGCCATCTCGATTGTGCTGCTTGTGATTTCGTTCATCGTCCTGCTGATTCTGCGTGCGGTCGGATCGCGGGCGGCCCGGCGTGAGGAGTTGGCGGCATGATGCTGTCACCGCTGGTGCGCTACCTCACCCGCTACGTCGCGCTGGCCTACGTGCTGGTGCTGGTGATCGTCCCGGTGGGGCTGATCCTGTGGCGCACCTTCGCGCCGGGCGTCGGTGCTTTCTTCTCGTCGATCACGACCCCGGCGGCGGTGTCGGCGCTGCAGTTGTCGCTCCTCGTCGTCGCGATTGTGGTGCCGCTCAACGTGGTTTTCGGCGTCCCGACGGCACTGGTTCTGGCGCGCAACAAGTTTCGCGGTAAGTCGGTGCTGCAGGCGGTCATCGACCTGCCCTTCGCGGTGTCACCGGTTGTCGTCGGTGTGGCCCTGATCCTGCTGTGGGGCACCGCAGGAGCATTAGGCTTCGTGGAGAACAGCCTCGGGTTCAAGATAATCTTCGGGCTGCCCGGGATCGTGCTTGCCAGCATCTTCGTCACGGTGCCGTTCGTCATCCGCGAGGTCGAACCGGTGCTGCACGAGCTGGGCACCGACCAGGAGGAGGCCGCCGCCACCCTGGGCTCCAGTTGGTGGCAGACGTTCTGGCGGATCACGCTTCCCTCGATCCGGTGGGGGCTGACCTACGGCATCGTCCTGACCGTGGCCCGCACGCTCGGCGAGTACGGCGCGGTGATCATGGTGTCGTCGAACCTGCCCGGGAAGTCCCAGACGCTGACCCTTCTTGTCTCCGACCGCTACAACCGGGGCGCCGAGTACGGCGCATACGCCATCTCGACCCTGTTGATGGCGGTCGCCGTTCTCGTTCTCGTCGTCCAGGTCGTGCTCGATGCCCGGCGCGCACGGGCGATCCAGTAGCCAGCAAGGAGTGAAACTCGCATGAGCAACGCGATCATCGTCAAGGGCGCCAACAAGCGCTACGGCGAGTTCAACGCGCTCGACGACGTCGACTTCGTGGTTCCCGCCGGATCGTTGACCGCACTACTGGGCCCGAGTGGCTCGGGCAAGTCGACGCTGCTGCGCGCCATCGCCGGACTGGACCAACCCGACACCGGCACCATCACGATCAACGGCCGCGACGTCACCAACGTGCCGCCGCAGCGCCGCGGTATCGGCTTCGTGTTCCAGCACTACGCCGCGTTCAAGCATCTGACGGTGCGCGACAACGTCGCCTTCGGGCTGAAGATCCGCAAGCAGCCCAAGGCCGACATCAAAGAGAAGGTCGACAACCTGCTGGAAGTGGTGGGGCTGGCCGGTTTCCAGACGCGTTATCCCAATCAGCTCTCCGGCGGTCAGCGCCAGCGGATGGCGCTGGCCCGGGCGCTGGCGGTGAATCCCGAGGTGCTGTTGCTCGACGAGCCGTTCGGCGCGCTGGACGCGAAGGTGCGCGAGGATCTGCGGGCCTGGCTGCGCCGGCTGCACGACGAGGTGCATGTGACGACGGTGCTTGTCACCCATGACCAGGCCGAGGCCCTCGATGTCGCCGACCGCATCGCCGTGCTCAACAAGGGCCGCATCGAACAGGTCGGCACCCCGACCGAGGTCTACGACAGCCCGGCCAACGCCTTCGTGATGTCGTTCCTCGGAACGGTGTCGTCACTGAACGGAATCCTGGTGCGCCCCCACGATATTCGGGTCGGCCGCAATCCCGAGATGGCGATCGCGGCCGACGACGGTACCGCGGAGACCACCGGGGTCACCCGCGCCACCATCGAACGCATCGCCTACCTGGGTTTCGAGGTCCGCGTCGAGTTGCTCAGCGCCACCACCGGTGGGCCGTTCACCGC
>ERZ650311.117-NODE-117-length-49746-cov-13.919140_pt1 | contig 49746 bp, 34 predicted proteins | sample MGYA00376247_ERZ650311 | MGnify/ENA primary metagenome ERZ650311 (study PRJEB26733, sample SAMN07839324) | wastewater metagenome | biome: small river; feature: stream; material: water | place: USA: North Carolina | collected 2016-07-28 ... | reverse complement strand
GACCTTCGGGTTATGAGCCCGACGAGCTGCCAGACTGCTCCACCCCGCGTCTGAGAGGGCGAATAATAGACGGATAAATATACCAAGTCAAGATTTACTTGGGCTCGATCCGAAAAAAACTGCTCATGCATCCAAGGATGCGCGCAAGGAAGCCGGGGCGGCACGCCGCAACAGCGCTCCGATACGCCGCCGTACCGCTCAAGAAAACGGGATGGATGCAATCGGGAACACCTGATTGCATCCATCCCGAACCACCGGCTTGTGCTGCCCGGGCTTATTGTTCGCCGCTACGCTTGCCCTGGTGTTCCCGCATCAGGCGCTGCTGGACGTCTGCGGGCGCCGGTTCGTAATGGCTGAAGGCGATGCTGCAACTACCGTCGCCGCCGCTGATGGATTTGAGGCGGGATTCGAAGCCTTCCATTTCGGCCATGGGAATCTGGCTGGTGATCTCGGTCCAGCCGGATTGGGGGCTGTCGGTGCCGGTGACACGACCGCGACGGCCGGAGAGCTCGGCACTGATGCCGCCAAAGTGTTCGTCGGCAATCCGCACGGTGAGCGTGATCAGCGGTTCGAGGACGATCGGTCGGGCGCTTTGCACGGCTTCCTGGACGGCGTGGCGGGCGGCGGTGACGAAGGAGATTTCGTTGGAATCGACGGCGTGGTGCTTGCCGTCGAATACCGTCACTTTCAGATCCTGCAGCGGGAAGCCGGCCATGACGCCTTCGGCGATGGCCTGACGCACGCCTTTTTCGACGGCTGGCATGAAGTTGTAGGGAATCGTCCCGCCCTTCACTTCGTCGGCGAGTTCGAGACCGGCGCCGCGTTCCAGGGTTTCGACCCGGAGTGCGACTTCGCCGAACTGGCCGGCGCCGCCGCTCTGCTTCTTGTGGCGATAACGGGCTTCACCCGTGCCGGCGATGGTTTCGCGGTAGGGGATTGCCGGCGGGCGGGTGCCGAGACTGAGGTTCCAGCGGTTTTTGAGGGCGTCGAGGGCGACCTTGAGGTGCACTTCGCCGAGGCCGCGAAGAACGGTTTCTTTGGCCTGGGCATCGTGTTCGACGGTGAGGCAGGGGTCTTCGTCGAGAAGGCGGTGCAGGGCTTCGGAGAGCTTTTGTTCGTCGCCGTGCTTTTCGGGTTGCAGCGCGAGACCGAAAACGGCTTGCGGGTAGCGCGGCGGGGCAAGGTGGAAGTGGTCTTCGTCGTGGGAGTCGTGGAGCACGGCATCGCGATGGATTTCGTCCACTCGCGCCACGGCGCAGATGTCACCGGGAATGCCGACGTCGATCTCGGTCTGGTTTTTGCCCTGAACGCGCAGCAGGTGGCCGACCTTGAAGGGCTTGCGGGCGTCGCCGATGAAGAGCTGGGTGCTCGGAGTGACGGTGCCCTGGTGGATGCGGAACAGGCCAAGCTTGCCGCGGAAGGGGTCGTTGCTGACTTGAAAGACGTGGGCGATGACGTGCCGGTCGGCGGCGGTGGTGCAGGTGACGGATTCGGCGGCCGGGCCTTCGCCTTTAAGGAAGGCCGGCGGATTGCCTTCGGTCGGGTCGGGCAGCAGACGGCCCATGATGTCGAGCAGTTCGGCGACGCCGGCGCCGCTGCGTGCCGAGGTGAAACACACGGGGATCAGGTGGCCTTCGCGCAGGGCCTGCTCGAAGGGGTCGTGGAGTTGCTCGGGCTGCAGGGATTCGCCCTGTTCGAGGTAGAGCGCCATCAGTTCTTCGTCGACTTCGACGACCTGATCGACGATGCGGTCATGGGCTTCGCGCACGCTCGAGAAGGCGGGCTGGGCATCGTAGTCGGGCTTGAAGAAGCAGTCGATGACGGCGGCGCCGCCGGCGGTGGGCAGGTTGATCGGCAGGCATTCCTTGCCGAAGGTGGCGGTGATGCGTTCCATCAGGGCACCGAAATCCACGCCCGGTGCGTCGATGCGATTGACGACGATCATGCGGCACTTGTCGGTGGCCGTGTCCATGATCTTGCGGGTGACGGTTTCGACGCCGGAAGAGGCGTTGATGACGACCGCCGCGGTTTCGACCGCCGGCAGGGTGGCCAGGGCGCGGCCGAGGAAGTCGGGCAGGCCCGGGGTGTCGAGGATGTTGATCCAGTGTTCGGCCCATTCGAGGTGGGCGAGGCTGCTGTTGAGGGAATGACCGATGGCCTTTTCCTGCGCGTCGTAGTCGCTGACGGTATCGCCCTTTTCGACGGACCCGGCGGCACCGATGGCGCCGGCAGTGACGAGCAGTTTTTCCAGCAGGGTGGTCTTGCCGCTGCCGGACTGGCCGAGCAGGCTGAGGTTTCGGATGTCTCGGACGGAGGTGGGAGTCATGCTTGCTTCCTTGCAGAGTTGGCTTTTTATCGAAGCTGAAACACGGGATAAATCCAAGTATCTGCCTGTCAATGGGCGCCGACAACGATCCAGGTCAACAAAGCGTTACCACTCCAGGCCGCGCCGAACCGCCGCGGGCGCCGGGGTGCCGCCGAGGATGGGCATGAGGTGCTGCACGGCGTCGTCTTCGGTGCGGTAGGCCGCGTGGGGGGCGAGCACCGACCATAAGCCGGTGCGTTCCAGCACATCGATGGCTTGCTTCTTGAGGCCGCAGCAGGCCAGCAGGCGGCCATCGGCGGCCAGCTGGCGCTCGATGCGGCGCAGGGTGTCGATGCCGCTGGCGTCGATGGCGTTGATGCCCGCGCAGGAGAGCAGCAGCGCTTTGAGCCGGGGGTGATCGCGGCAGGTGGCGAGCACCGCGTCTTCGAAGGTGGCGGCGTTGACGAAATGCAGCGGGCCGTCGAAGCGCAGGATCGACAGCTGCGGGTGGGCCGGCGCGAGCCCGAAGCGTTCGGCGTCGCGCCAGGTGCCGTCGGGGTGGCGGCCGAGCAGGGCGACGCGGGGCTTCATGCTGCGGTAGATGAGCAGGGCCAGCGACAGCAGCAGGCCGGCCAGGATGCCGATCTCCACATGCGGCGCGAAGGCCAGCGTGGCAATGAAGCATACGGTGCCGGCCAGTCCGTCGTCGCGGCTGCTGCGCCACGCGTCGCGCAAGGGGTGCAGCGACAGAAGGCCGGCGACGGTAACGAGGATCACCGCGGCCAGTACCGGACGCGGGATGTGGGCGATCGGTCCGGGGATGGCGACGAGGGCGATCAACACCATCGCTGCGCCGACCACCGAGGCCAGCCCGGTGCGGGCGCCGGCGCCGAGGAGGAAGGCCGAGCGTCCGAAGGAGCCGCTGACCGGATACGCCTGACAGAACGCGGCGGTGAGCTTGGCGAGCCCTTGGCCGATCAGCTCCTGGTTGCCGTCCCACCGTTGGCCGGTGCGCGCCGAGGCCAGTTTGCAGCTCGACATGGCTTCGATGAAGCTCACCAGGGCCAGCACGAAGGCCGAGGGCAGCAGATCGGTGGTCTGGCCCCAGTCGGCGCGAGGCAGGGCGAAGGCCAGGATCTGCTCGGGGAGCGCTCCGACCACCCGTCCGCCGTCGGCTTCGAAGCCGGTCAGCCAGGCCGCCGCGCCAAGCCCGACGACGGCAATCAGCACGCCCGGCCAACGCGGCAGGAAGCGGCGTTGCGCGACGAGCAAGGCAATCGCGGCGGTGCCGAGGGCGGCGGAGGGCAGGTGAATGTCGGGCAGTCCGCGGGCGAGGTCGACGACCGCCTCGAAAAACGGCCGCTGGCCCGCCGACGGGAGCCCGAGCAGGGTGGGCAGTTGGGCGACGCAGATCAGAAGCGAGCAGGCGTTGATGAAACCGTGCAGCACCGGGTGGGACAGCAGGTCGGCGAAGTGGGCGAGGCGCAGCGCGCCGAACGCCACCTGCAGCACCCCGGCCAGCAGCGCGAGCTGCACCGCCAGCAGCAGCCAGGTGTCGGAGCCGGGCAGCGCCAGCGACGACAGGGCGCTGGCGGTGAGCAGGCTGGTGAGGGCGACCGGTCCGGTGTTGAGCTGGGCGGACGATCCCCAGAGCGCGCCGACGATGCTGGGCAGGAGCGAGGCGTAAAGTCCTACGTAGGCTGGCAGGCCGGCGAGCTGGGCATAGGCGAGGGCTTGCGGAACGGCCACCAGCGCCACCGTGAGGCCGGCCAGAAGATCCTTGCGCAGGGTGGTGGCGTCGAGTTGGCGGCGCCATGCCAGAAAGGGCAGCAGGCGTGGCTGAATTTGATTCAGGAACTGGCGGATGAGCGGGGCGGGGGCGGGCGGCATGGGCGGGAGCGTTCCGTTCAGGCGCTGGCCTGCGGGTGGGCACGGGCCGGCCAGTGTAGCGCGCTGCGGGCAGGCCGGCGATGGGCTGGCCGACCGCCGGTGTGGGCGAATGAGAACGATTTTCCGTTGGGGCCGGCGTCCTGCTAAAGATGTGGTCCGTTGCGTCGATAAATGGCCACGCCGCCTTGTCGCGCGGCGGTGTTGCGTGCCTGTTGTTCTTACCGAGTGGCTTCCCTTCCGGTGATCCTTGAACTTTTTGCTTCCGATACTGTTGGCCTTTTCGTGACCGCTTGCGCAGTCTTCAGGGTGTCGCGAAATCGTGGGCGATATCCATGAACGTCCGGATCGCGCGGGTCGTTCTGGTCTATGCGGTGTTCGCCGCAGGGTGGATTCTGTTCTCGGACAGCGTGGTGAACATGTGGCTGTCCGACCCGGATGCCGTGGTTGCCGCCAGTACGCTGAAGGGTTGGGCCTTCGTGGCCGTGACCTCCTTGCTGCTGTGGGGGGTGCTGCGCCGTTCGATGGGCAGCGGCGGTTTGGCCGTGTCGGCGACCTCCTCGTGGAAGCGCGAGCGCGTCCGTTCCTTCGTGCCGCCATTTGCCTTGCTGGCGGTGGCGGTGCTGGCGCTGGGATCGGCGAGTGCGATGTTCACGCTGCGCGACCGCAGTGCCCAGGAGTACCGTCGGATCGAGGCGATTGCCGATCTGAAGATCAGTCAGCTTTCCCAGTGGATCGAAGAGCGCCGCAGCGATGGCCGCGCGGTGGTCGGCAACGCCAGCCTTAACCTGCTCTACGAAAAATGGCGGCTTGGGCGCGATGCCGAAGCGCGGATCGCGGTGCTGGCTGTCTTGGAGAGCTTGCGCGCCGCCAACCACTACAGCCGGGTGGCGCTGGTCGATGGCGAAGGGAAGATGATGCTGGGCACCGGGGATGGCTTCGTGCCGACGCCGATCCTGCGCGATGCCCTGCACCGGGCGTTCCGCGACGGGCAGGTCGTCGAGACGCCGTTCTATCGGGACGATCCTGCGCTGGCGGCGAGTCCGGTGCATTTCGATGTGGTCGCGCCGCTGGCGAGGCGGCCGGACGAGCCGCCTTTGGCCATTGTGCTGCAGACCGATCCGGCCCTGTTCCTGTTCGCTTACCTCAACACCTGGCCGGTTCCGAGCCAGACCGCCGAAACCTTGCTGTTCCGGCGCGATGGCAAGGACCTGCTGTTCATTTCACCGTTGCGCCATCGACCCGGCCCGCCGCTGAGTGCGCGCGTGCCGCTGAGCCGCGGTGACATACTCAGCGTCATCACTTCCGAGAACCCGGCCCAACGCGGGCATGCCTTGAATGCGCTGGATTACCGCGGTGTGCAGGTCGTCGGCGTGGGGCGGGCGGTGCCGGGCACCGACTGGGAATTGGTGGTCAAGATCGACCGGAGCGAAATGAGCGAGGCATCCAGCGGCCTGGTCCGCTGGATCGCGCTGGCGGCAGCTTTTGCGCTGTTCGCCATCGGCGGCGCGGCGCTGTTGATCTTCCAGCGTCGCGAGTTGGCGATGATCCGCGAGCGGGAGGAAAGCCAGGCCAGGCAACTGCGCGAACTGCGCCTGCTCGATGCGATCGCCGACGAGTCCACCGATGCGATTTTTGCCAAGGATGCGCAGGGCGGCTATCTGTTTGCCAACCGGGAGGCGGCCCGACTGGCGGGTTTCAGCGTCGAGGAGATGATCGGTCGGAAGGACGAGACGCTTTTTCCGGCGGATCAAGCGGCCCGCGTGCGGGAGCAGGATCGGACGGTGATGACGGCCGACACCGTGATGATCTGGGAGTCGTCCCTGAGCACACGGGACGGAACCACGATCTTTCACACCATCAAAGGGCCGCTGCACGATGCCGACGGAAAGGTGGCCGGGGTGTTCGGGATTGCCCGCGACATCACCACCCTGCGGCACGACGAAGAAGCCTTGCGCGAGCGCGAGGAGATCTTCAGCGCCATTGTCAGTCAGGCGGCGGACGGCGTCGTGCTGGTCGACACCGAAACGCGGCGTTTCATCGAATTCAACGATGCGGCCTGTCACAGCCTGGGCTACTCCCGCGAGGAGTTCGGCAACCTGACGCTGCAGGACATCCAGGGCGACCTCGGCCCGGAGGCGCTCGACGCGCAGCTGCGGAGCGTGCCGGCGCAGAACGATGCGCGCGTCTTCGACAACCGTCACCGGCGTGCCGACGGCACCCTGTGCGACGTGGAAGTGAGCTATCGCGCCATCGAGGTTCGCGGGCGGCGCTATCTGGCGGGCCTCTGGCGCGACCTGACCGAGTCGCGTCGCTCCGCCGAACAGCTGCTCAAGTTGTCGCTGGCGGTGGAGCAGAGCCCGGCCAGCGTGATCATCACGAATACCGGCGGTCGCATCGAGTACGTCAATCGAGCTTTTGTGGAGCGTAGCGGCTACTCGGTGGAGGAAGTCGTCGGTCGGCAGGCGGGCTTTCTCAAGTCGGGCCTGACCCCGGTCGAAACCTACAATGCCTTGTGGCTGGCGCTGCGGGCGGGGCAATCGTGGAGCGGCGAATTCGTCAATCGGCGGCGGAACGGAGAACTCATGGTGGAGTACTCGCGGATATCGCCGATCGTTCAGCCCGACGGGCAGGTTTCCCATTATCTGAGCGTCCAGGAAGACATCACCGAGCGTAAGCGGGTGGACCTGGAACTGGCCCGCTATCGGGACCAGCTGGAGCAACGGGTGGCTGAACGCACCCGCCAGCTCGAAGAAGCCAATCTGGTGCTGTCCCAGCGCTCGGCGGAACTGCAGACTGCCAAGGAGCAATCGGACGCCGCCAGCCGGGCGAAGAGTGCCTTTCTCGCCAACATGAGTCACGAGATCCGCACCCCCATGAACGCCATCATCGGCCTCACCCACCTCTTGCGGCGCTCCGTGGAGGGCGAGGAAGCCCAGGCGCGGCTGCAAAAGGTGAGCGACGCGGCCGGGCATCTGCTGACGATCATCAACGACATCCTCGATCTTTCCAAGATCGAGGCCGGCAAGCTGACCCTGGACGACGTCAACTTCGAGCTCGAGGACGTGGTTTGCAAAGCCTGTGCGCTGATTGCCGACCGGGCTCACCAGAAGGGCCTGGAGTTGGTCGTGGATATGGTCGACGTGCCCGAACGCCTGCGCGGCGACGCGACCCGTCTCGGGCAGATGCTGGTCAATTACCTGGGCAATGCGGTGAAGTTCACCAGCAGCGGGCAGATCGTACTGCGCGCTCGTAGCGAGGAGGAGGACGCCGATTCCGTCATGCTGCGCTTCGAGGTGATCGACTCCGGCATCGGCATCGACAAAGCGACCCAGGCCCGGCTCTTCGTGCCCTTCGAACAGGCGGACGGTTCCACCACGCGCCGTTTCGGCGGCACCGGCCTCGGCCTTGCGATCACCAGCCACCTCGCTCGTCTGATGGGCGGTCAGGCGGGCGTGGACAGCGAACCCGGCTGCGGCAGCAATTTCTGGCTCACCGCACGGTTTGCCAAGGGCGCTCGCGGCGTCTGGCGCACGCGGCCCTTGCCGACATTGCATGCGCTGGTGGTGGACGATCTCTCCGCGAGCCGGAGCGCCATCCGGTCGATGCTGACCGCCCTCGGGGCACGGGCGGAAAGCTGCGAATCGGGCGCCGACGCACTGGCCGCACTGGAGGGTGCGCAAGGCAGTGGCGATCCTTATGATCTTGTGCTGATCGATGCCGCCATGCCCGGCCTGGACGGGGTGCAGACCCTGCGTCGTTGCGCCGAACTCCGACTGTCGCCGCCGCCGCGCTGCATTCTCATGACCGTCGGCGACGATCCCCGGCTGCGCGAGCAGGCGCTGGCCTGCGGTGTTTTCAGCGTGCTCCCCAAGCCGGTGAGCCTGTCGAGCCTGAGCGCCGCGATCCAGTCCGATCCCGGCCGGATTTCCGCGTGCCCAACCACCGTCATCGGCGAATTGCCGGGCGAGGCCATTCTGGCCCGAGACTACGGCGGTGCCCGGGTGTTGCTCGTCGAGGATAGCCCGATCAACCAGGAGGTCGCGCTGTCGTTGCTACAAGGCGTGGGGCTGCAAGCGGAAGTCGCCGAAAACGGAGTGCAGGCGGTGGAAAAAGTGGGCGAGGCCGGCGCAGCCTGTGCTTACGACCTGATTCTGATGGACATGCAGATGCCGGTGATGGACGGCATCGAAGCCACCCGGGCGATCCGCAGCCGCGGCCACCTGCGGGTGCCCATCCTCGCCATGACCGCCAATGCCTTTGGCGAAGATCGCCAACGTTGCCTGGACGCAGGAATGAACGACCACCTGCCCAAACCGGTCGACCCGGCGGTGTTTTACTCGAAACTGCTGCAATGGCTGCCCTACCCGACGCCGTCGGCGGAGGAAGTGACGGCGCCGCCGGTCGAGGCTGTCGGAGCGCCCGAGCCGGACATCCGCGCGCTCCTCGACGAAGTGCCGGGACTGGATGTGGCTTACGGCCTCAAGAACCTGCGCGGGCGCATTCCCAACTACCTGCGCCTGCTCCGCAAGTACGCCGACGGCCACGCCGGCGACACGGAGCGCATCCGCGCCGAACTGGCCGCCGACAACATGCCGGAAGTGCGCCGGCTGGCCCATTCGCTGAAGGGCGTCTCGGGCATGATCGGTGCCTTTGGCGTCCAGGGTCTCGCGGCCGAGCTGGAAATCGCGATTCGCGACGATCTGGATGCGGTCACGGTGGATACGCGTCTGGCCGCCCTGGTCGCGGCCCAGTCCGCCACCGTGGCCGCCATCCGGGCGCTGCCCGTCGAGGCGCCGGCCGGCGCGGAGAGCGTGCCCGACAAGCAGGCCTTCGCCGCGCTCATGGCCCGCATCGAGCCACTTCTCAACGAGGGCGACGTGGCGGTGCTGCGACTCGCGCGGGAGTCCGCCGGAATGCTGGCGGCCGGCCTTGGTGCGGATGCCCAGCGTTTCGAGCGGGCCCTGAGCGACTACGATTTTCCAGAGGCGCTGGCGATCCTGCGTACCCATAAGCCCTGATTGACCCGATGCGGCTTCTGGCGGATGCTGGCCGGCCGATTCTGTCCGCATCCACCGCCGAGCCATGTCGTCGCTCCCCACGTCTTCGTCTTCCTCCGGCGTCGCCCCGACGCCCGTTCCGCCCCAGGCCGCCTCTTACTGGCTGCTGATCCTTGCCGCCGCCGCGGTGCTGATGGTCACGGTCGGGGTGCGCCTGTCCCTTGGCTTGTACGTTTCGCCGATGAACACCGCTACCGGCATCGGGATTGCCGGCATCAGCTTTGCAATGGCCGTGTCGCAGTTTGTGTGGGGCGCCTCGCAACCGGTCTTCGGCGCCGTAGCCGACCGCTATGGCCCGGCCGGCTCGCTGTTTGGCGGTGCCGCGCTGATGGCGCTCGGGCTGGCGCTGACGCCCTTCGTGCACAGCGAACTGGCGCTTACCGTGACCGTTGGCCTGATGGTTGCCGCCGGGGCCGGCGCGGGCAGTTTCTCGATCCTGCTGGGCGCGGTCTCCCAGCGTCTGCCGGCCGACAAGCGTACTTTCGCGTCGGGCTTCATCAATGCCGGGGGCTCCTTCGGGCAATTCGTCTTTGCGCCCCTTTCCCAGTTCATGATCGGTGCCTACGGTTGGGCGACTGCCCTGTTCGGCCTGGCGGCGATGACGCTGCTGACGATTCCGCTGTCCTGGCCGCTGCGCCACAAGGCGGAGCATCCGGCCGGCGGCGCGGCGGTCAGTGTCGGGATGGGCGAGCAGTTGCGCATCGCCTTGCGTGACCGCAGCTACTGGTGCCTGCACGCCGGCTTTTTCACCTGCGGCTTTCACATCGCCTTTCTGGTGACCCACCTGCCGGGAGCGGTGGACCTGTGCGGGCTGCCGGCCAGCGTGTCGGCAACGTCGCTGGCGTTGATCGGCCTCGCCAACATCGCCGGAAGCATCGGCGCCGGGCTGCTGGGCCAGCGTTTCAGGATGAAATGGCTGCTGTTCTGGATGTATGGCTCACGGGCGGTGCTGGTGGGGCTTTACCTCGTTGCACCGAAAACCGATCTGACCTTTTACGCGTTTTCCATCGGTCTCGGGCTGACCTGGCTGGCCACAGTGCCGCCCACCGCCGGGCTGGTGGGCAAGCTGTTCGGGCTGCGCTATCTGGGCACGCTGTTCGGCCTGACCTTGTTGTCGCACCAGATCGGCGCTTTCTTCGGCGCCTGGTTGGGGGGGCTGGCGCTGGTGGAGTTCGGCAACTACGACTGGATGTGGTATGCCGACATGGCACTGGCTACCGCGGCGGCGCTGGTGAATCTGCCGATTCGCGAAGCGCCGTTGCGGGTGGCTCGGGCCTGACGGCCTATTTTTCCAGAACGTAGCTGCCGGGCGCGTCGGCGAGGGGCGGGTAGTCGTCGGCGCCCATCGGGGGCGGCGCGACCGGGCTGCCCGAGTGCGCCGCCAGCCACGTCGACCACTCCGGCCACCACGATCCTTCGTGGCGGGGTGCCAGCGTCAGCCAGTCGTCGGGGGGGATGTAGTTGCCGCCGGCGGGGCGCTCCAGCGCCTGGAAGTAACGGTGAGGCCGGCCGGGCTCGCTGACGATGCCGGCGTTGTGGCCGCCGCTGGTGAGCACGAAGTGCAGTTCCGCGGTGGTGAGGTAATGCAGTTTGTGCACCGAGCGCCACGGCGCCACGTGGTCGCTGAAGGTGGCCACGCAGAAGCTCGGGGTGTGGATGTCGGTAAGCGACACGGGCCTGCCGCCGACGCGGTAACGTCCTTCGCTGAGCGCATCGTTGAGGAAGAGCTGACGCAGGTATTCGCTGTGCATGCGGGCCGGCATGCGGGTGGTGTCGGCGTTCCAGGCCATCAGGTCGTTCATTGGGGCGCGCTCGCCCATCAGGTATTCGCCCACCATGCGCGACCACATCAGGTCGTAGGAGCGCAGCAGCTGGAAGGCGCCGGCCATCTGCCCGGCGCTGAGATAGCCGGTTTCCTGCATCTGGGCTTCCAGCAGGCTGACTTCGCCCTCGTCGATGAACAGGGCCAGCTCGCCTGGCTCGGTGAAGTCGGTCTGGGCGCAGAACAGGGTCATCGAGGCGAGGCGGGCGTCGCCGTCGCGGGCCATGGCGGCGTTGGCGATGGCGAGGAGGGTGCCGCCCAGGCAGTAGCCGGTGGCGTGCACCTTGCTGCCGGGCACGATGGCTTCGATTGCGTCGAGCGCGGCGAAGAAGCCGAGCTCGAGGTAATCCTCCATGCCGAGGGCGGCTTCCTCGCGGCCGGGGTTCTTCCAAGAGATGCAGAACACCGTGTAGCCCTCGCCGACCAGGTATTTGATCAGCGAATTGTGGGGCGACAGATCGAGGATGTAGTACTTCATGATCCACGCCGGCACGATCAGCACCGGCTCAGGGCGCACTTTTTCAGTGGTCGGCGAATACTGGATCAGTTCCATCAGGGGGGTTCTCAAGACCACCTTGCCCGGCGTGACGGCCACATCGCGGCCGACGAGGAACGCTTCCGCACCACTCGGCGGGCTGCCGGTGGCGAGGCCGACGAGGTCTTCGATCGCGTTGTTCAGGCCGCGCAGCAGGTTGAGTCCGCCGGCGGCGAAGGTGCGCTGCAGTACCAGCGGATTGGTTGGCAGGTAGTTGCCGGGGGAGAGCACGTCGAGCAGTTGTCGGGCAATAAACGAAATGACTTGCTCGTGGTGGGCGGATACGCCGGAGATGCCGGTGGTGGCGGCCTGCCACCATTCCTCGGCGAGCAGGAAGGACTGATGCATCAGGTTGAAGGGCCAGCGGTTCCATTCCGCCGCTGCAAAGCGTCGGTCGCGGGCGGGGGGCTCGACGCAGGGCAGCGCAGGGCAATCGGGCCGGGCCAGGGCCAGGGTGGCGGCGTATTCGGCGAGGCGGCGGGCCTGCTCCTGAGCCAGCCGTTGCAGTTCGAGCTGCTTGCCCGGCGAGCCGGCGAAGTGGCCAGCCCAGTCCACCAGGGCGAGCAGGACGGACACCGGCGAAACCGACATCGTGACGTGGGCGACGGCGGCCTGGAAACGCAGGTCGAGCGGGTTGCGGGGCTTGACGAATTCGGTGGTGGCGGCCGGGAAGGAGGCCGGTACGGCGGGGCTGGCCGGCGCGGCGGGTACGACTGCGGTGGTGGCGGCAGCCTTTGTTCGGGGCTTGCGGGTGGTCATTTTCGGTTTTTCCTTGAAGTGCCTTGCGTGAGTTTCAGGCCTGCATTGCACCGATGGTGCGGCGCAGGCGGTAGTGGGCGAGGGCGAAGAAGGCGGCTCCGATGGCCGCCACCATCAAAAACTGGGGCCACACCACGCCGATGCCGGCATCGCGGAACAGCACTGCCTGGGCGAGGCTGACATAGTGGGTGGTGGGCGCGAAGGACATCAGCCAGCTCACCGCTGCGGGCATGCTTTCGCGGGGTGTGAGGGCGCCGGAGAGAATCTCAAGCGGCAGCATCACGAGGATGGACATCAGCCCGAACTGGGGCATGTTGCGCGCCAGCGTGCCCATGTAGATGCCGATCGAGGTGGCGGCGAACAGGTAGAGCAGGGTTCCCGCCGCAAACAGCACGGCCGAGCCGACCACGGTGACGCCCAGCATGCCTTTCACCACCACCTGCAACGACAGCGACGAGGCGATCAGCACCACCACGCCCATCGACCACACCTTGGACAGCATGATTTCCAATGGTGTCACCGGCATGACCAGAAGGTGTTCGATAGTGCCGTGTTCGCGTTCGCGGATCAGCGCCGCGCCGGTGAGCAGGATGCCCAGTTGGGTGACGTTGTTGATGATCGCGGTGATCGCGGCGAACCACGACTGGTTCAGATTGGGGTTGAACAGGGTGCGCGGCACCAGGTTGACCGGCGCCGGTGCGGCTGCCCGGTAGTGGAGGGCGAAGGCGCGGATTTCGTCGTTGACGATGCTCTGGATGTAGCCGGTGCCGGTTTGCGCCTGACTCTGGCGTGTGGCGTCCACGTTCAGCTGGATCGTGGGCGAGCGGCCAGCGAGCACGTCGCGCTGGAAGTTAGGCGGAATGTCGAGCACGAAGGTGTAGAGGCCGGCATCCATGCCCTTGTCCATATCGGCCAGATCCACCAGCGCCGGCGGGATGAACTGGGGCGGTTGGAGGGCGTCGATGATGCGCGTGGAGAGCTGCGAGCGATCCTCGTCCACCACCGCGATGGCGGCCCGGTACAGGCTTTCGGGTTTGGAGTGGGCGTCGGAATAGACCGCCACGCTGAACATGAAGACGATCAGGAACAGCATCGTCGGGTCGCCCAGCAGGCTGCGGAATTCCTTGATGCCCAGGTGCCAGGTGTTGTGGAGGTGGTTGCCGGTTCGGGCCATGATTGTTCCCTCTTCAGCGCGCCTGCTTCTTGAGGAGCAGGACCGAGCAGACGGTGAGTACCGGAATGGCGATCAGGAGCGGGACGAAGGACGCGCCGAGGTCGGTGAAGTCGAGCGCCTTGGCGAAGGTGCCGCGGCTGATGGTGAGGAAATGGGTGGTCGGGTAAAGCCTGCCGACCCAGGCGCCCGCCCCTTGCAATGACGAGACCGGATCGAGCATGCCCGAGAACTGGATCGCCGGGAGCAGCGTGCCGATGGAGGTGCCGACCATTGCGGCGACCTGGCTTTCGGTCACCGTCGACATCAGCAGCCCAAGCCCGGTGGTGGCGATGACGTAAAGCAGCGCGCCGATGCACAGGGCGGCCAGATTGCCCTTGAACGGCACGTCGAAGAGCGTGATGGCCAGCAGGAACATCAGCACGAAGTTGAGCAGGGATAGCCCGATGTAGGGCAACTGCTTGCCGAGCAGGAATTCCAGCTTGGTGACCGGGGTGGTGTAAACGTTGAGGATGGAGCCCAGTTCTTTCTCGCGCACCACGCCCAGTGCGGTGAGCATGGCCGGGATGAACACCAGCAGCATCGGGATGACGGCCGGCACCATCGCCACGAGGCTGCGCATCTCCGGGTTGTAGCGGTAGCGCACGGCCACCTCGCCAAGGGCGGCGACGCGGGTGCCGGTGGCCTCGGCAACGCCTTCGGACAGGGTTTGCGTGTGCAGGCCCACGACGTAGCTGCGGGCCACTTCGGCGCGCATCGGCATGGCGCCGTCGAGCCACACGCCGATTTCGGGTACCTCGCCGCGGGCCAGATCGCGGCCGAAGCCGGAGGGGATCTCGAGCGCCATCGCGAGCTTGCCGGCGCGCATCCGCCGGTCGATGTCGGCATGGCTTTCGAGCGGTGCCTGCTCGGAAAAATAGCGCGATCCGGCGATGCGCAAGGTGTAGCTCTCGCTGGCGGCGCTCTTGTCCAGGTCGAGCACCGCATAGGTGAGGTTTTCCACGTCCATGCTGATGCCGTAGCCCATCACCAGCATCAGCACGATGGTGCCGAGCAGCGCCAGGGTCAGGCGGAAGGGGTCGCGGCGCAGTTCGGTGGCCTCGCGGGCACTGAAGCTGAGGAGCCGGGCGAGGCTGAAGCGTGCGGTGCGGGCGGCGTCGCGGCCGGTGTTCGGGGCGGGCGTCGCGGCAACAGTCGGACGCACCGTTTCGCGGGGCGCCAGTTCCACGCCGCTGGCTTCGGCCAGATAGCCCACGAAAGCGTCTTCGAGACTGCTGGTGCCACGCTTGGCCACCAGCGCGGCGGGTGCGTCGCTGGCGAGGATGCGGCCGGCGTGCATCAGCGAGATGCGGTCGCAGCGCTGGGCCTCGTTCATGAAGTGGGTGGTGATGAAGATGGTCACGCCGTCCTTGCGGGACAGGTCGATGATCAGCTCCCAGAAATGGTCGCGGGCCACCGGGTCGACGCCCGAGGTCGGCTCGTCGAGGATCAGCACGTCCGGCCGGTGCAACACCGCCACCGCCAGCTGCAGGCGCTGGCGGATGCCGAGGGGCAGGGCGTCGGGCAACGCATCCATGACCGGCGTGAGGTCGAAACGCTTGGCCAGTTCGAGGATGCGGGCCTCGCCTTCGGCCATCGACAAACGGAACAGGCGCGCGTGGAGCTCCAGGTTGCGGCGCACCGAAAGCTCGCCGTACAGCGAAAAGGCCTGGGACATGTAGCCCACGTGGCGCCGGGTTTCGATGTTGTCGGCGTCGAGCACTTCGCCGAGCAGCCGGGCTTCGCCTTTGGTGGGCGGCAGCAGGCCGGTGAGCATCTTCATGGTGGTCGACTTGCCGCAGCCGTTGGAGCCCAGAAAGCCGAAGATCTCGCCGCGTCGCACCTGCAGATTGACGTCGTCGACGGCGATGAAGTCGCCGAAGCGCATTTGTAGACCCTTTGCCTCGATCACCACCTCGCCGGCAGCGAGGGGTGGGATCGTCAGCGCCGTGTGACCGCTGCGCCGCTCGGCGGGCAGGAGCGAGAGGAAGGCTTCTTCGAGGCTCGACGTGCCGGTGCGGGCGAGCAGTTCGGCCGGGGTGCCGGTGGCCAGCACCCGGCCGCTGTCGACGGCGACCAGCCAGTCGTATTGCTCGGCCTCTTCCATGTAGGCGGTGGCGACCAGCACGCTCATGCCGGGGCGGTCGGCCCGGATGCGCCCGATGAGATCCCAGAACTGCCGGCGCGACAGCGGATCGACGCCGGTGGTGGGTTCGTCGAGGATCAGCAGGTCCGGGTCGTGGATCAGCGCGCAGCACAGGCCGAGTTTCTGCTTCATGCCGCCGGAGAGCTTCTGCGCCGGGCGGTCGGCGAACTCCGCCATGCCCGTGGCCTTGAGCAGGCCGGCGATGCGCCGTTCGCGTTCGTCCTTGGATTGGCCGAAGAGGCGCCCGAAAAAGTCGATGTTCTCGAAGACCGACAGGGTTGGATAGAGGTTCTTGCCAAGGCCTTGCGGCATGTAGGCGATGCGCGGGCAGACCGCTTCCCGGTGACGCGGGTCGGCCATGTCGCCGCCGAGCACCTCGACCGTGCCGTGCTGAATCTTGCGTGCGCCGGCAATCAGCCCCAGCCAAGTGGATTTGCCGACGCCGTCCGGGCCGATGAAGCCGACCATGCAGCCGGCGGGCAGGTCCAGGTCGACGCCGTCCGCGGCCGCCACGTCGCCGTAGCGATGAGTCAGGCTGCCGAGGCGAACGACGGGTGCAGGCGTGGTCACGGCAGCTTCACCTGCAGCGCGTCGGGCCAGTCGCGTTTGGCGTTGAGGCGCAGATGGGCCATGCCGGGCAGGCCGGTCTTGACCTGTTCGGGGTATTTCTTGAGCAGTTCCGGATCGATGCGCGCCTTCACGCGGAACACCATCTTCTGACGCTCGCTCTGGGTTTCCACCGTTTTGGGCGTGAACTGGGCGACGCTGGCCACATACGAAACCTGGGCTGGAATCACGAACTGTCGCGCCGCGTCGAGCACGATGCGCACTTCGCTGCCCAGCGCCACGCGTCCGGCCGCCATTTCGGGCAGGAAGAAGGTCATGTACACGTCGCCGATATCCACCAGACTGACCACTTTGCCGCCGCCGCCGACCACTTCGCCCGGCTGTACCACGCGGTATTGCACCCGGCCGGCCCGGGGCGCCTTGAGCACGCCGTCTTCCAGCTCGGTCTGGAGACGCGCGACCACTGCGTTGGCGGCGTCGATGCCGGCTTCGGTCTGCTCCACCTGGGCCAGGGTGGCGCCGATGGCGGCCTTGCTGGCGGTGATCTGGGCCTGGGCGACGGCCACGTTGGCTGCGGCATTGCTGGCCCGGGCGGCGTCTTCGTCGGCTTGCTGGGCGGAGGTGGCGCGGTCGGCGAGCAGCGCCTTGGAGCGGGCGCTGGTGCGCTTGGCCACTTCGAGTTCGGTGTGACGCTGGGTCAGCACGGCCTCGGCCATCGCCGCGTCGGCCTTGCGCTGGGCGACCTGGGCCAGCGCAGTCTGCCTGGCGCTGCGGGCATTGGCCACCTGAGCCTTGGCCTGGGCGAGCTGGGCTTCGATGGAGCGGATGTCCATGCGCGCGATGACGTCGCCGGCCTTCACGAAGTCGCCTTCGTTGACGAGGATTTCGGCAACGCGTCCGGCCGTCTTGGCCGCCACGTCCACTTCGGTGGCTTCGATGCGGCCGTTGCCCTGCACGAAGGCGCCGTCGTCGGCTGCCGGCCGGACGAATTCCCAGGCGAGGGCCGCTGCGGCGAGGAGCGCCACGACAATCGCGCCGCGGCTCAGCCAGGTTTTTTGTTCGGGTTTCATCGTGGTTCCTTTGGCTTGGCCTTGTGCTCAGCCGGGCTGGCTGCCGCCCAGCGCCTTGTAGAGATTGACGGTGCTGCTCATGTGGGCCCGGCGCAACTGCACCAGCGCCTGTTCGGCGGAGAACAGGGCGCGCTGGGCGTCGAGCACGTCCAGGTAACTGCTCACTCCGCGCTCGAAGCGCAGGGACGCCAGCCGGGCGCGGTCCGACTCGGTGGCGACCAGGGCCTGTTGCTCGCGCACCTGCACGGCCAGCCATTGGCGGGCGGCGAGGGCGTCGGCGACTTCCCGGAAGGCGGTCTGGATCGTCGTTTCGTAGTCGGCGACGGCCACCTGCTTGCGTGCTTCGGCCAGTTCCAGGTTGGCGCGGGTGCGTCCGCCGTCGAACAAGGGCATCCGCAGCACCGGCGTGAAACTCCAACTGCTGCTGCCGCCACGGAACAGGCCGTCCAGCTCGGCGCTGGCGGTGCCGCCGAAGCCGGTCAGCGTGATGTTGGGCAGAAACGCCGCGCGGGCGGCATGAATGTTGGCCTGACTCGCGGCGAGGCGTCGTTCGGCGGCGCGGATGTCGGGTCGGCGGGTGAGCAGTTCGGAAGGCAGGCCCGGCGGCAGTGCGGCCTCGAGCCCCTGACCGGCCAGCGGCGCGGGCGCCATTGGCGGCGGCAGGGCGTGGCCCACGAGTTGCTGCAGCAAGGCGTCGTTCTGGGCGCGCTGGCGTTCGAGGGCGGCGAGTTCGCTGCGGGTGGTGAGCAGCAGGCTCTCGACCTGACGAACTTCGAGGTCGGAACTGCTGCCGACTTCGGCACGGCGCCGCATGATGCGGAAGGATTCCTCGCGGGTGGCGAGCGCCCGCTGGGCCAGCACGATGCGTTCGTCCAGCTCGCGGGCCAGCAGGTGGGTGTTGGCAACCTGGGCGATCAGTCCCAGTTCGAATGCCCGCCGGGCCTCGTCGCTGGCCAGAAACTGGGCCAGTGCGGCGTCGTTGAGGCTGCGTACCCGGCCCCAGAAATCGATTTCGTAGGCGATGAGGTTGGCCCCGACCGAGTATTGCCCGCCGATCTTGTCCCGACCGGTGACCGATAGGTCGGCCGGCGTGCGCGAGCGCATTCCGTTGACGCCGAGGCTGAGGCCGGGGCGGTTGCCGGCCTGCTGGATGTCGTAGAGCGCGCGGACTTCGCCGACGCGGGCGACGGCGAGCTTGAGATCGCGGTTGTTGGCCAGCGCGGCGTCGATCAGCGCGCGCAGGTGAGGGTCGGCAAAGAGTGTTCGCCACTCGGGAGCGGCCGCGATCGGCGCTTCCTGGGCGGCACCGGGGTAATGGGCCGGAATGACCGCTTCAGGCGAATGGCCGGGCGGAGGCGTCGCACAGCCGGCGAGCCCGACAACCATGCACCACAAGACACGTCGACCGATCGGGACGAATTTCACGATGACTCCTTGCCAGTCGGCGGGCGATAAGCCGGCCGTCTTTGTATTTTGGGTATTTCAACACTTGTTGGAAAACGCATCAAGGGCGAAGTTTGGCTTCATGGGCTCGACTTGGATCGGGTTTGATCGAGGTCAATAAATTTCAACGTTTGTTGGATTGCTTCGCGGGCAAGGCTGGAGTTATCGTCATTCACCGTGCGCGTTTAGGCACATTTTTACAGTGAAGGATTCGGCTCCATGTCCGTTCCGGAATTCCTCCGCAATCCCGGCCGCCCGCGCGGCAACGAATCCGATAGCCGCGCCCGCCTGCTCGCGGCGGCGATGGCGGCCTTTTCGGCGGGCGGCTACGAAGGGGCCAGTCTGCGCGCGATTGCGCTGGCGGCGGGCTGCGACGTGTCGATGGTGGCCCACTATTTCGGCTCCAAGGCCGAACTCTGGCTGACGATCATCGACGAGGCGGCAAAGCACATGCAGGCCAGTCACGAGGGCGTCGCCGACCGGCTTTACGACCCCGCGGCGCCGATCGAGCAACGGGTTCGCTGCGGAATCGAATTCCTCTTCGACAACATCGCTGCCAATCCTGGGCTGGCCAGTCTGGTTCTGCGCGAGGCGGGCTGCGAGGGCGAGCGCGCGGACTGCGTCGAGACGCGCTTGATCCGGCCCAATCTGGCGTTCTATCGGCCCTTGTGGGAGGAGGCCATGCACGCCGGAATTTTGGGCCCGGCGAATGTGGTGGTGGCGCATGCCGCACTGATCGGCGCGATCTCCCTGCTTGTTTCGTCGCGGCATTCGCTTTCGCGGCTGGCGGGTGAGGAGATGGATGTCGAACGTTTGCGGGAGGCGTTTTGTCGGGGGGTGATCGGGCGCGGCGCCGGCCAAGCGGAGCCGCCGCCTACGTCCCCTTGAACGGCAGCCGCTCCGACAGCTCGTCCAGATAGGCTTCCATCCCGCCACGCTCCTCGGCCAGAAAATGCGCCACCGCATCGCGGAAGCGCGGGTCGGCGATCCAGTGGGCGGAGCGGGTACGCACCGGTTCCAGCCCGCGCGAAAGCTTGTGCTCGCCCTGGGCGCCGCCTTCGAAGCGGGCGAGTCCGGTGCGGATCGCGTAATCGATGGCCTGGTAATAGCAGGCTTCGAAGTGCAGGCACGGGATGTATTCGATGGCGCCCCAGTAGCGGCCGTAGAGTGCGTCGGCATCCTGCAGGAAAAAGCTGGCCGCCAGCGGCCGCCCGGCGCGCTCGGCGATCATCAGCACGCAGGCGTTGCCGGACTGGCGGCCGTAATCCTCGAAAAATGCCCGCGTCAGATAGGGTGTGGAGCGGTGTTCGGCGTAGGTGCGGTTGTAGCAGGCGTGAAAGAAGGCCCAGGCGTCGGGGTCGATTTCGGCGCCGCGAAGCACCCGGAACGCAATCCCGGCGTCGACGACCTTGCGCCGTTCCTGGCGGATTTTCTTGCGCTTGGGCTGGGCGAGGCGGGCGAGGAAGTCGTCGAAATCCCGGTAGCCCGAATTGTGCCAATGGAACTGCACGCCGTGACGGAGTTCCAGCCCGGCTTCGGCCAGCCAGCCGGCTTCGTCGGCGTCGGGGAACAGCACGTGGAACGACGAGGCGCCGGAGTCGCGGACTTGCTCCAGCACCTGCGCGATCAGTGTTTTCCGGCTCGCCGTGTCGCGCCCGAGAATGCGCCTGCCAGGGATCGGCGTGAAAGGCACCGCGGCGAGCCATTTGGGGTAGTAGTCCAGCCCGTGGCGCCGGTAGGCGTCAGCCCAGGCCCAGTCGAAGACGTATTCGCCGTAGGAATGGTTCTTGAGGTAGAGCGGCATCGCGGCGAGCAGCCGGTCGCCGTCCCACAGGGCCGCGTGGCGGGGTGTCCAGCCGGTGCGCGGGGACACGCAGCCGCTGCGTTCGAGGGTGGCGAGAAAGGCGTGGGAGAGGCACGGCCGTCCATCCGAGAGGGCGTCCCACTGCGCGGCGGGAATCTCGGCGAGGGCAGAGTGGAGGCGGAAGGTCGGCATGCGGTTCGGCGGGCTGGGTTCGTCCCGCATGCTACACGTTGGCGGTATAGTGTTGCCCCATGAAAACCCCTCTTACCGTCGCTGTCGCCCAGCTCAATTGTGTCGTGGGCGACCTCTCCGGCAATGCGCGCCGGATTCTGGACGCGGTGACCCAGGCCAAGGCCGCGGGCGCCGACGTGGTGCTGACCCCCGAACTGGCCTTGTGCGGCTATCCGCCCGAAGACCTGCTGCTGCGCCCGGCCTTTCTGCAGGCCTGCGCCGACGAACTGGCCGCGCTGGCGGTTCAGGTGCAGGGCGTCACCGTGCTGGTGGGCTACCCGGCCGTGCAGGGCGGAAGCCGTTACAACGCCGCGGCGGTGATCCGCGACGGCCGGGTGATCGCCACCTATTTCAAGCATCGCCTGCCCAACTACGAGGTCTTCGACGAAGAGCGCTACTTCGAGCCCGGCCTCGACGCCTGCGTGTTCGATCTGAAGGGCGTCAAGGTTGGCGTGAATATCTGCGCCGACGTGTGGGAATCCGGCGCCGCCGAGGTGGCCCGCAACGCCGGCGCCGAACTGCTGCTGGTGCTCAACGCCTCGCCCTTCCACATGAACAAGCAGCAGCTGCGCTATGAAGTGATGCGTGAGCGCATCGCCGACACCGGCCTGCCGGTGGTTTACTGCAATCTGGTCGGCGGGCAGGACGAACTGGTTTTCGACGGCGGCTCCTTCGCCCTCGACGGCGAAGGCGTGCTCGCCTGGCAGGGCGCGATGTTCGCCGAGGAGCTTTCCATCCTGCACTTTGCCGACGGCGTGTGGCAGGAGCGCGCCTTGCCGACGGCCCGGCCCGAGGAAGCCGACGTCTATGACGCGCTGGTGCTCGGGGTGCGCGACTATCTCGGCAAGAACGGCTTTCCCGGCGCGCTGATCGGCCTTTCCGGCGGCGTCGATTCGGCGCTCACCCTGGCCATCGCGGTCGATGCGCTGGGTGCCGACAAGGTGCGGGCGGTGATGATGCCATCGCCCTACACCGCGCAGATGAGCCTCGACGATTCGCGCGAGATGGTGCGCCGCATCGGCGTGCGCTACGACGAAATCGCCATCGCGCCGGCCATGAAGACCTTTGCCGAAATGCTGGCTCCGCAGTTCGTCGGCTTGCCCGAGGATACGACCGAAGAAAACCTCCAGTCGCGCATCCGCGGCATGCTCCTGATGGCGCTCTCCAACAAGACCGGCGCCATCGTGCTCACCACCGGCAACAAGAGCGAGATGGCCACCGGCTATGCCACGCTCTATGGCGACATGGCCGGCGGTTTCGCGGTCATCAAGGACATCTACAAGACCTTCGTCTATCGCCTCTGCGCGTGGCGCAACGCCCAGCCCGGCGGGCCGGTGATCCCCGACAACATCCTGACCCGTCCGCCCTCTGCCGAGCTCAAGCCCGACCAGTGCGACCAGGATTCCCTGCCGCCCTATGAAGTGCTCGATGCGATCATCGCGGCCTACATGGAAGAGGATTTGTCGCCCCGCGAGATGGTCGCCCGCGGCTACCCGGAAACCGATGTGTACCGCACCGTGGCGATGCTCAAGCGCAACGAATACAAGCGCCGTCAGGCGCCGCCCGGGGTGCGCGTCACCCAGCGCGGCTTCGGCAAGGACTGGCGTTATCCGATCACTTCCCGCTACCGCGACGCATAAAAAGATGCCCGGCATCTGCCGGGCCGACTATTCCGGCTAAAATGCCGGATCGTTTCCAGGAGACCGCATATGAAAAAAATCGAAGCCGTGATCAAGCCCTTCAAACTCGACGAAGTGCGCGAAGCCTTGTCCGAAGTCGGCATCACCGGCCTGACCGTTACCGAAGTGAAGGGATTTGGCCGGCAGAAGGGCCACACCGAGCTGTATCGTGGCGCCGAGTACGTTGTGGATTTCCTGCCCAAGATCAAGATCGAAGTCGTTGTGAAAGGCGATGTGGTCGAACAGGCCGTCGAGGCCATCATCAAGGCGGCCCGCACCGGCAAGATCGGCGACGGCAAGATCTTCGTGATGCCGGTCGAACAAGTCGTGCGCATCCGCACCGGCGAGACCAACGAATCGGCGATCTGAGCCGTCTCCCGGTTCGATTCCGAAAGCCCGGTTCGCCGGGTTTTTGTACGTCTGGAGGGCGTGAAATGCGAATCGCCGCCTGGAATCTCGAGCGTCCGAAGAGCAAGGGCTACGCCAAAAATGCCGCCCGGCTGGCCCGGATCGGGCATGTCGAAGCCGACATCTGGTTCCTTACCGAGACACATGCCGGGATCGTGCCGCCCGGCTACCACGCGCTGGCAACGCGGCCGATGGCGGGCTATCACGCGCCGGGCGAGAACTTCTCGACGCTGGTCTCGCGCTGGCCCTTCGTCCGGACAATCGAAACATGGAATCCGGAGTTTTCCGTGTGTGCCGAAATCCGCACGCCCGGCGCTTCCGTGCTGGCTTACGCAACGCTGATCACCTACGCCAACGATCGTGGCCCCGATTCAGCGTCGTCGCGCTGGGCCGAACACCGCAAGTACATCGCCGAGCAGCGGCAGGACTGGCTCCGGCTGGCGCGCGACTTTCCCGATCTGCCGTTGCTGATCGGTGGCGATTTCAACCAGAGCCGCGATGGCAGCGGATGGTACGAGGACAAGCGGGCGGTGGCCGAATTGGGCGATGCACTCCGCGAAGCCGGTCTTCGGTGCCTGACCGAGCAGGATTTCAGGCTGACTCACGGTTTGTCGCGGGCCAGCATCGATCATCTGTGCGCCTCGCACACGCTGGTGCCGCGGGTGCGCGGTATCGGGGTTTGGGAGGGGCAAGTCGACGGATGGCGGCTGAGCGATCACAACGGCGTCTACGTGGATATCGATATCTGAACTTTCCAGTCGGCCGGTTGGCGCCGCTTTGCGTAAAATGCCGGGTTTCACGCTTTCCCGGATTTTCGTCATGGCCTCTACCGTCCGCACCCGCTTCGCCCCCAGCCCCACCGGCTATCTGCACATCGGGGGGGCGCGCACGGCGCTGTTCTCGTGGGCCTATGCCCGGCGTCACGGCGGCGATTTCATCCTGCGCATCGAGGATACCGACGTGGCCCGCTCCACGCCCGAAGCCGTGCAGGCCATTCTCGACGGCATGAGCTGGCTCGATCTCAATTGGGACGAAGGCCCGTTCTACCAGATGCAGCGCATGGACCGGTACAAGGAAGTCATCCGGCAGATGCTCGCTGCCGGCACCGCCTATCCCTGCTACATGCCGCCGGAGGAGCTCGACGCCCTGCGCGAAGCCCAGCGCGCCCGCGGCGAAAAGCCCCGCTACGACGGCCGCTGGCGTCCCGAAACCGGCAAGGTGCTGCCCGAACCGCCGGCCGGCGTGCAGCCGGTGATCCGCTTCAAGAACCCGACGGATGGCGTCGTTGCGTGGGACGATCTGGTCAAGGGCCGTATCGAGATCGGCAACGCCGAGATGGACGACCTCATCATCGCCCGCGCCGACGGCACGCCGACCTACAACTTCTGCGTGGTGGTGGACGACTGGGACATGGGCATCACCCAGGTCATCCGCGGCGACGATCACGTGAACAACACCCCGCGCCAGATCAACATCCTCAAGGCCCTGGGCGCCACTGTGCCCCAGTACGCCCACCTGTCGATGATCCTCGGCGACGACGGCCAGAAGCTCTCCAAGCGCCACGGCGCGGTGAGCGTCACCCAGTATCACGACGACGGCTATCTGCCCGAAGCGGTCATCAACTATCTGGCGCGTCTGGGCTGGAGCCACGGCGACGACGAAGTCTTCACCCGCGAGCAACTGGTGGAATGGTTCGATCTCGACCACATCACGCCGTCCGCAGCCCAGTTCAACACCGAAAAGCTCAACTGGCTCAATGCCCACTACATCAAGCAGGCCGACAACAGCCGGCTCGCCGCCGATGTGTCGAGCCGGCTGGCCCGCCGCGAGGTGAACCCGGAAGCCGGCCCGGCGCTGGAGGCGATCGTTGCTTTGTACAAGGATCGCGTCTCGACGCTCAACGAACTGGCCGACGCCGCCGAGCCCTTCTATATCGACCTGCACCCGGCGCCGGAACTCCTCGCCCAGCACCTCACCGACGCGGCCCGCGGCGCGCTGGAGACCCTCCGCGGCAAGCTGGCCGACGTGGCCTGGGACAAGGCCGCGCTTTCCGCCGCGATCAAGGAAACCTGCGCCGCCCACGGCATGAAGATGCCCCACGTGGCGATTCCCCTGCGGGTGGTGCTGCTCGGCCAGCCGCAAACGCCGGCCATCGACGCGGTGCTGGAAACGATGGGCCGCGAACTGGTGCTCGGCCGCCTCGACCGGGCACTGTAAAAGAGCTGGACCGGCCGGCCAAGGCCGGTTTTCCGGCACCGCGGGGCGAAACGGGGTTGCCAGCTTCGTCCTGCGCCGGCCTTACTTCTTCTCCTACTTCTTCCCCGTTTGATCCTTGTTGGTCCCGTCCCCGGCCTTGTTGCCGCCGCGGACGAGATCGCGGGCGCGCAGCAGGCCGTCCACGGTCTGGATCCAGAAAGGCGTCCCGAGGCCGAGCATCAGGATCGCCAGCAACACGCCGGCAAACCAGCGCAGCGCGCGAGGTGTGTCCTGCGCGAAGGCCAGCTGGAGGTTGGCGAACACGTCGTTTGCCGTCGCCGCGATCCCGGCGGCGCTTGGCGGTGTCGACGTTTTCGGATCGACCGGGGCCTTGCCTTCCGCTTTTTGTGCCGTAGACTCCTTGGCGTCCTTGGCGTCCTTGGCGTCCTTGGCGTCCTTGGCGTCCTTGGCGTCGGCCAGTTTGCGCAGCGGCGCACAGCGCGGGTCGGTGCTGCCGTCGGCGCAGCCGGGGTAGCGGTCCCAGCCGACGGGGAAGGTGCTGGTCGCATCCTTGACGATCTCGATGCTTTCGGCGCGCACCGTGGCTGCGGCCTGCAGAGCGCTCCGGGCCTCTTCGACCGCTTCCTTCAGTTTTTTCGCCTGCTGTTCGGGTAGCAGATTCTCGGCGGCCTTCAGTTTGGTGTCGATCTTCTCCACCGCCTCACTGGCGGGCACCGCCGCGGACGGCGGCTTTGGCGCATCGGTGGGCGTCTGGCGGGCGCTCTGCTCGTAGCGGGCGATGATGGCGGCCCGGTGGGTAGGCTGGGCGATGTAGGTTTCCAGCAGATCGAAGGCGTCGATGTTGGCGCCGATGGCCAGAAAGATCGCCGCAAGAATGCTCAGGCGGCGGGCATCGCGGGCGAAATCCTCGGTCGACGCGTGACCATAGGCGACGAAGCGGGCGTAGTTGGCCTGCAGCGTGGCGTCGAAATCCGCTTGCGCGGTGGTGGTGGCAGCAGCCTGGGGGGCCAGCTTGCGGCCGATGCTGCTGGCCTTGAAGCGCATCTTGAACTCGTCTTCGCTGAGCGTATCCAGCGTGTTGCCCAGCGACGACCATACCGCGCTCCATTCGGCCGGTTTGTCGGGCGTTGCGGCGATGTCGGGGAGCAGGGCGAGATAGCGCCGGCTCTTCTCGTCTTCGCCGTCCAGCCCTTCGACTTCCGCCAGCCGGGCCGGCTGAAGGCTCATTTCGCCAACAAAGCGGGCGAGGTTTTCCGGCGTGTTGGTGACGGTGTCGCGCAGGACAAGGTGAAAAAAGCATTTGAGCAGTGCCCGGAGCCCGCGCGCCCGGCAGCGCAGGCCGCGCTGCCAGACGCCCACCAGGGATGAAACCCCGGTGGTGAGCACGATCATCGTCAAGCCCAGCGCAAGAAAGGCTTCGATAAGCGGCAGGATCGAGTTCATCGCAGCACCCCTTTTCATGGGGGGCGCCATCGCCCCACTGATCCAGCATAGACAGCGGCGTTGGAGAGTCCAGGCGATAACGCGGCGCTGAAATGCAGAAGGGCGACCTGTCGGCCGCCCTTCGATGGGTGCTGCGCGCTGTTTCGATCAGAACGAGGGCGACTCCCGATGGGCGCCGGTCGGTGCCGGAGCGGCCTGGATTTCGCCGTTGCGGATGCGCACCGTATCCCCCACGCGCCAGGCCGGGGCGCTTTGTTGTTCGATCACGCGGCGGGTGCCGTCGTCGAGACGGACGGTGATCTGGTAGTGGCTCACCGTGCGGTAGCGGCGTTCGGCCTCGTTGCCGGCCAAGCCGCCGAGCACCGCGCCGCCGATCCGGGCGAGTTGCTTGCCCGAGCCTTCGCCGACCTGATGGCCCAGCACGCCGCCGAGAATGGCGCCGCCGACGGCGCCGAGGCCGGAGCCTTCGCCCTTCTGCTGAATGGCTTCGACGTTCTCGATCACACCGCAGTCGCGGCAGACCGGAGGCGGCGTTTCAACGACGCGGCGGGCGGTCCGCTCGCCGGGGGGCGGCGCATCCTGCGGCGCGGGCACGGCGTCGGCCGGCGGCGGGTTGCCTTGGGCGACGGCCGGCGTTGTACGGTGTGCCACCGGGGCGGGCTTGCGGTGGACTGGCGCCGGTTTGGCGGTTGGAGCCGGTTCGCGGTGTTCCGCCTTGGCGGGCGCCGGCTCGACCGCTGCGGCGACGGGCGCGGCGGCTTCGGTGCCGGCAAGCTTGGTTGGCGGAAGCGGTTCGGGCGGGGTCGGCAGTGCTGCCGGTGCGCTGACCACGGCTTCGGGCGCTGGGTGGCTGGCAGCGCCGAAGTCGGGCAGCAGACCGGTCAGCTTGGCGACGCCGGCCAGACTGACAGCGGTGACGGAGGCGGCGGCAACCCACAGGGCGGGATGCAGGCCGGGGCGGTTGGGGGGGGTGCTCATGGTTTTCTCCTCGAAGGCTGAAGAGCTTAACGCTCCGCCCGCCTGCAGGGAGACGGCTGCAATCGCCGCTTACAAACTAGGCGCTCGGCGCTGAGCCCCGCTTCGCTCCGTCAGCCTTGTCACTCCTCGCCGCTGGGCATCGGCCGGGGCGGCTTGAGCAGGTAGCGGGCCGGGTCCATCGCGTCCACCAGATCGGCTTCGAGCGGCAGCGGACCGCCGTCGATCCGGCAGGCCAGCAACTCGCCCACCAGACTGGCCCACACCAGGCCGCGGGCACCGAAGCCCGACGCCGCATACAGGCCCGGCTGACGGGGGATGTCGGCGAGCGGCGTGGTCTTGTCGGCCGTTGTGACGGCAGGGATTGCGCCGACCATCGGCAGGCGGTCCGGCGAGGCCGGGCGGAAACCGACCCGACCGGTAAGTGTCGTCGGATCGAAGGGCGCCGCGTAGCCGGGCAGGATGAAGTCGAGCTTGGTCAGGTTTTCGCGGTGTTCCGCGTCGCGCAATTCGCTGCCTTCGTCGTCCGCAATGAACGTGGCGCCGGCGCAGCGCACGCCGTCCACCTCCGGGCTGACGTAGCCGAGCCGGCACACCACCACTTGCGGCGCGCTGCCGGGCGTGGCCGGCAAGTGGGAAACCTGACCGCGGGCCGGGCGTACCGGCAAGGTGGCCGCCTGGGGCAGGGCGCGGATGCCGACACCGTTGGCGAGAACCGCCACCGCCGCGCGGGCGATCTCGACGCCAGCCGGATCGAAGGCGGCCCAGTTGTCGCCGAGGCGTTCCAGGCGGGAGAGTTTGGTATCGAAACGGGTCGCGATGGCCGCGCCGCCAGCTGCCAGATTGGCCGCGCACAGGCTTGGCGGTTGAATCCACCCGCCGCCCGGAAACCACCAGCCGCCCGCCGCCACCGGCCAGCCGGCGATCTGCGAGGCCTCCTCGCGGGTCACGAAGCACAGATAGTCCGGAGGCGGTCGATGGGCCTCGACCACGGCGCGCATCTTGCCCTCCTGCTTCGCGTCGCGGCCCAGGTGCAATACCCCGCACTGGGACCAGCGCACCGCATGGCCGGCGGCGGCGAGGGCCGCGAGATGCTCAAGGCCATACAGAAAGCCGGCGCGGGTGATGCGGGCGAGCCGATTGTCGTCGAGGCTCGGCAGCGGCCGGAAGACGCCGGCCCGATTGCCGGATGCCCCGCAGCCGGGGCCGGCCGCTTCGTCGATGACGGTCACCCGCCAGCCGCGGGCGGCCAGACGCTCCGCAACCGAAGTGCCGGCAAGGCCGGCGCCGATGACGAGCGCGCTGCGGTTTGCGCCCGCCGCCTCGTCTTCCGGCCCGCGACCGGCCCGCGTCGCCGAGCCGGCACTTTGTGCCGCGGGCAAGACGGCCGGCTGTGCGTCGTCTGCGGCCCCGTAGGCAGACACCTTGAAGGCCGGGGCGAGGCGAGTTTCTTGCATCGTCGGGCGCGTGCCAAAAGGCCGGTCAGAAGTAGCTTGGCCATGCGTTCGATCCGCGGCGTTGCGCGCCGCGAAGAGGCTGGAATCGGCAGAAGGGATGGGGCGGTGCATGAGTTGAAGATGTGCGATGAACGGTCGGGCGCCCCGACCGGCGACAATCCCGCGCCATTCTGAATGGCAAATCGCGATGGGCCGGCGTCGATGGGGGCACGGAAGTGGAGTCTGCAGTTGAAGTCCGGGGCTTGCGAGCGCCGGATTTTCCCAAATCGAGGGCATAGTACCGCCGCTCCAGCGGTTTCCGGCCGAGACGGTGCGGATGGGCGCCGATTTGCCCTCCAAGGTCGGTGCTGAAGCCATCCGGATTATCGAAATTGAGTTTATAAAATGCCCGGCTAAATATCAGTCTGTTAGACTTTTGACGATTTAAGACGACTTTAAGCCTTTATTCCGAGCGCCAATGCCATGAACGCCGAACCGTGGGTCACCGCCGAGCAAGTCGCCCAGCATCTGGGCGTTGTGAAAGACACCGTCTATCGCTGGCGTGAGCGAAAAGGCCTGCCGGCACACAAGATCGGGCGGCTGTGGAAATTCCAGCTGTCCGAGGTGGACGAATGGGTGCGCGCGGGCGGCGCGGACGAAGAACGACACACCGATGGCCTGCCGCCATCGCCAAAATAATAAAGGGATCAGCCCAATGCCAACACTGAACTGGATCGGCAAGGAAGCCGTCGTCAAACACCACAAGGAAGTGCCCTTCCGCTTGCTGGAGCCAGTACCGGCGCTCTCCTGCGGACCAGCGGACTCTGGCAACCTGATCGTGCAGGGCGACAATCTGCATGCGCTCAAGGCTCTGCTGCCGCGCTATGCCGGGCAGGTGAAGTGTGTCTACATCGACCCGCCATATAACACCGGCAACGAAGGCTGGGCCTACAACGACAACGTCAACAGCCCCGAAATCCGCAAGTGGCTCGGCGAAGTGGTTGGCAAGGAAGGCGAAACGCTGGATCGGCACGACCGCTGGTTGTCGATGATGTATCCGCGTCTGGTGTTGCTGAAGCAGTTTCTGCGGGACGATGGGGCGATCTTTGTATCGATTGACGATAATGAGGTTGGCAACCTGCGACCCCTAATGGATGAAGTTTTTGGAGCTCGAAATTTCATCACGAGTTTCATTTGGCGCAAGGTCGATAGCCCGAACGATAACAAGGTGCCACTAACGCCGGATCACGAGTACGTCTTGGCCTACGGCCGTAACAAGGATGAACTGAAGCTCGCGCAGATGTCGGCGCCGGGCATCGTTGAAGCCTACGGCAAGACGGATGAAACCGGCAGGCGCTATCGGGATAGGCTCCTCAAGAAAAATGGTCGAAACAGTCTCCGGCGGGATCGGCCGACGATGTATTTCCCCCTGATCGCGCCAGACGGCACCGAGGTCTACCCCACCCACGACAACGGCGAAGAGGCGTGCTGGGCAATGGGTACGGAAGGTGTAGCGCGTAATCAGGCAGCAGGCACTTTAGTTTGGAAGGAACGTCAGCGCCAAGGCGTGCAAGTCTGGGAACCCTACACGCGGGAATTTGCCCCGGACGATCCAAAACGCCCGTACCCCAGTATCTGGGCCGATCTGCCCACCATGCGGCAGGCCAAGGCGTTTCTCCGCGATGTATTTAACACCACCGATTTGTTTGCAACCCCCAAACCGTCAGAATTGATTGAACGGATTCTGCAGTTGATAAATGACCCAAACGCGATTGTTCTCGATAGCTTCGCGGGTTCTGGCACTACTGGCCACGCCGTACTGAAACAAAACGTCGAGGATGGCGGTCAGCGTCGTTTCATCATGGTGGAGGTGGATAAAAACATCGCCCACAACGTTACCGTCGAGCGTGTCAAGCGCGTCGCCACCGGCTACACCAACGCCAAGGGCAATGCCGTCGAGGGCCTCGGCGGCGGCTTCCAGTTTTGTCGTCTCTCCGCCGAACCTCTGTTCGATGCCGACGGACAGATTCGCAGCGACGTGAGCTTCGCCCAATTGGCCGAGTTTGTATGGTTTGCCGAAACCGGCACCGGCTATACCGGCAAGGCCGACTCGCCCTTGCTCGGCGTGCACGAGGGCCGTGCCATCTACCTGCTTTACAACGGCATTCTCAAGGACAAATCCGTCGGCGGCGGCAACGTGCTGAGTGGACCGGTGTTCGACGTACTGCCGAAGTTTGCCGGTCCGAAAGCGATTTATGCCGCAGCCAACCGCATGGGCAGCCGCACCGCTCGAGAAGGCATCACCTTCAAGCAAACCCCTTACGCGCTGGAGGTGTAAGTCATGACCGCGTTTGCGCCCAAAACCTACCAGCAGCAAGTGCTGGACAGCACGGAGGCCTATTTCAAGGCCTGCCATGAACTGTCGTCGCCCTCGATTGCCTTTACCGTGACCACGGAACGCCTGTGGGGCCGTGGCAATCCGTATAACCCCTTGTCCGGCTTTCCGGCCGACATGCCGTATTTCTGCCTGCGCGTGCCCACGGGAGGCGGCAAAACCTGGCTGGCAGCCAAGAGCGTGGCCTTGGTCAATACGCACTTGCTGCGCTCGGAGCACAGCGTGATCTTGTGGCTGGTGCCGAGCAAACCGATTCGCGAGCAGACCCTTAAGGCGCTGAAGCAGCGTACCCATCCCTATCACGCAGCCTTGCGCGAGGCCGGCCAGATTACGGTGCTGGATCTGGAGGAAGCGAAAAGCGTGACCCGCGCCACGCTGGATACGTCGACCACCATCATCGTCGCAACCCGGCAAGCGTTTCAGGTGGAGGAGGAAGAGTGCCGCAAGGTGTATCAGTCCAGCGGTGCGCTGATGCATCACTTCGACAATCTGTCGCCGACCGAGCGCGATGAATTGTTGAGCGAGGGCGAGGGCCCGGAGCGCACGACGCCTTATTCGTTGGCCAATGTGTTGCGCCTGCGTCGCCCCTTCGTGGTTGTCGATGAGGCGCATAACAGCCGCACCGAACTGGCCTTCGACATGCTGGCGCGCTTCCGGCCCAGCGGCGTGATGGAGCTGACCGCCACGCCCGATCTGGAGCGCACGCCCAGCAACGTTCTGCATAGCGTTTCCGCCGCCGAGTTGAAGGCGGAAGAAATGATCAAACTGCCGGTGGTGCTGGAAACCGAACCCAATTGGCAACAGTGTCTGGCCGATGCCATTGGCCGCCGCGATGCGTTGCACAAGTTGGCGGACGAGGAATGCCGTGCGGGCGCCGCCTATCTGCGGCCGTTGGTGCTGATTCAGTCGGAGCCGCGCCGCGCCGGGGTGGATACGCTGGACTTCGAGCGGGTGCGCAACGAACTGACCGGTAACCACGGCATTCCGGCTGCCGAAATCGTCGTGGCGACCGGCGAGGAAAAGGGGCTGGAGCAGATCGACGTCGACTACGCATTGGGAATTGCCGATCCGGGTTGCCCGGTGAAATTCGTTATCACCCAGAAGGCGTTGGCCGAAGGCTGGGACTGCCCCTTTGCGTACATCCTGGTAAGCATGGCTTCGCTGCATTCGGCGACCGCCGTTGAGCAGCTGCTCGGACGGGTGTTGCGGCAGCCCGGCGCGAGCCGCCGGCAGGCGCATGCATTGAATCAGTCCTATGCTTTTGTCGTGTCGCGCAACTTTGCCGAAACGGCTGGCGCGCTGCGGGACCGTTTGGTTGCGGGCGCGGGCTTTGAGCGTCGCGAGGTGACCGAATTCGTTACCGCCGCCAAGGCGGAGCAGGCACGGTTGGATTTGGAAGGGCATGCCGGGCGCGTCGTCGTCCGGCCCGTGACGGTTGCCTTGTCTGAAAAGCCCGAGCTCAAAGGCGTCCCGAAGCCGGTGCGCAATAAGGTGAGCTGGGACGGCAAAATGAACACGCTGACCATCAGCGCGCCGTTAACCGAGGATGAGACCGAGATACTGAAAGCGTCGGTTTCGTCGGAAACGGCCGCGTCGGCGATTGCCGAGGCCGCCGAAGTCAGCCGTTCGACGGCCATCGAGTTTTTTCAGACGCCGGCCGAGTTGGGTGAGCGTTTTTGGGTGCCGCAATTGGCGTTGCGCGTGCAGGGCGAACTGCGCTTGTTCGATGATCCGGAGGCGTTGGACTACCCGTGGGATTTGTCGCTCTACGATGCCGCGCCAACGGCCGACGAACTTACGGCACTGGGAGCGGGGCTGAAGGTGTCGGAAGGCGGTGAAATCGATATCGATGACGGCGGCCACGTGGTGTCGCGCTTCCTGCCGGAGTTGCAGCGTGATCTCGGTCTGGCCTACCAGCCGGAAAACTGGGATGAACTGCGCATTGCCACTTGGCTCTGCCGCAATTTGCCGGAGCCCTCCTTAACCCACGCCAGTAAGCAGGCCTTCGTGGCCGCGTGGTTGACCGATCTGCTGCGGCGGGGTGCATTCACGCTGGCCCGTGCCAACCTGCAAAAGTTCCTGATCCGCAATCTGTTGGAAGCCCGTATCCGCAACTTGCGAAAGTTGGCGGTGGGCAAGGCTTTCCAGCAAGCCTTGTTTGGCGACGATGCCTCATCTCGCGTCGCCGTGAGCGACCTCTACGCATTCGAGTTTCACACGCACGCCTATGCGCCCAGCCGAGACTACGACGGTCGCTTCGGGCACTTCGATTTCCGCAAGCACTTCTACGGGCGCATCGGCGACTTCGACAGCAAGGAAGAATTCGAGTGCGCTTGCTGGCTGGACATTCAGGCGCAACAAGGGCGTATCGACTTCTGGGTGCGTAATCTGGTGCGGCGTGAAGGCAGTTCGTTTTTCCTGCAAAAGGCGGATGGGCGTTTTTATCCCGATTTCATGTGCCGGTTGCCCGGTGCGGAAGGCCGGATCGGACCGATTCTTGCCGTGGAATACAAAGGCGCAGATCGCTGGACGTCCGCCGCGGATGACCGTCTGATTGGCGATCTTTGGTCTGGCCTGTCCGATGGGCGTTGCCGCTTCGTGATGGTCAAGGACAAGCGTTGGGACTGGATCGAGCCGCTGCTGTCATGACCCTCGACTTCTCCACCCTCGACGCCCTGCGCACGCACCACCCGGCGTGGCGTTTGTTGCGTTCGGATCATGCGGCGTTGGTGGCGAGCTTTTTGCACCGGGTGTTCGTGGCGCCCAATGTGCGGGCGATGGCGGCGGCGGATTTGGCCGAGGCGCTGGAGGATGAGCTTTATTCCTTGCGCCTGCACTTGGGTGAAGCCGCTTTCCCTAGGCCTGCGCTGGATTACCTCAACGATTGGGCGGCGCCCGATAAGGGGTGGCTGCGCAAGTTTTACAAACCGGGCACCGACGAGGCCCAATTCGATCTCACTCCGGCCACCGAAAAGGCGATTGCCTGGCTGGCGCAGCTTGCGGAGCGGCAGTTTGTGGGCACCGAATCGCGTTTGCTGACGCTGTTCGACCTGCTCAAGCAGATGAGCGAGGGCAGCGAGGCGGACCCGGCTAAACGCGTGGCCGAGCTGCACAGGAAGCGCGACGAGATCGACGCAGAGATTGCCCGCGTGGTGGCAGGCGACGTGCCCATGCTGGACGACACGGCGCTGAAGGATCGCTTTCAGCAGTTCATGCAGGGTGCGCGGGAGCTGCTTGCCGATTTTCGCGAGGTGGAGCACAACTTCCGCCAGCTGGATCGGCGCGTGCGCGAGCGCATTGCCCTATGGGAAGGCAGCAAGGGTGCCTTGCTGGAAGACATCATGGGCGAGCGCGACGCAATTGCCGACTCCGACCAGGGTAAGAGCTTCCGGGCGTTTTGGGATTTTCTGTTGTCGAGCCGTCGGCAGGAGGAGTTGACCGAGTTGCTGGCGCGGGTGCTGGCGTTGCCTGCCGTGGCCGATCTGCATCCGGACGCCCGCACGCGGCGCGTGCACTATGACTGGATGGAGGCCGGCGAGCATACCCAGCGCACGGTTGCTGCCCTGTCGCAACAATTGCGGCGTTTTCTCGACGACCGGGCCTGGTTGGAAAATCGCCGCATCATGGACATTCTGCATGGCATCGAGAGCAAGGCGCTGGCATTGCGCGATGCGCCGCCCCCGGGCAGCCCGATGGCGATTGCCGAGGCCTGCGCGGACATCGAACTGGCGATGGAGCGCCCTTTATTTACGCCGGCGATCAAGCCGGTCATCGCCGATCTGGTCGTGCAGGCCGGCGATGACGAGATCGATCCTTCGGCGCTGTTCGAACAAGTGGTGGTGGACAAGGCGCGGTTGACCCGTCACATCCGCCATGCGCTGCAAGATCGGATGCAAATCACCTTGAGCGAGCTGGTGGCGACCCAAGCTTTGGAACATGGGTTGGCCGAGTTGGTGGCCTATCTGCAGCTGGGTAGCGAAACCTTCGTCACCGTGGTGGATGAGAATACGGTCGAGCCCATCCGGTGGCAGGCTGTGGCGGCGGATGGTGTGGCACTGACCCGCTGCGCCCGGTTGCCGCGGGTGGTTTTCATGCGTTGATCAAGAACTCGAACCGAGGCAAGGGATGGAAGACGATTTCTCGATGGCAATGCCCGACGGGGCGCCGATGGTGGCGCCCGCTGCGGATTTGTCGGTGTTGCTGATCGGACTGCTCAAGGGCGTGCTCTACCGCGACGGCGACCCGCGTCAGTGGGCGGCGCTACTGAACTTGCAGGCGCGGGTTCGCGATTATGTGGCGGTACTCAATCTCGATCTGGTGCTGGACGAGGCGGAAGGTTATGCCTTTTTGAAGAGCCGCCCCGAGCCGGCGGACGACGATCCGTCGCCCCGTCTGCCCCGTCTGGTGGCACGCCGGCCCTTGTCCTTTCCGGTCAGTCTGCTGCTGGCGCTGCTGCGCAAGAAGCTGGCTGAGTTCGATGCCAGCGGTGGCGATACCCGGCTGGTGCTGAGCCGCGATGAGTTGGTCGAACTGGTGCGGGTTTTTCTGCCCGACGGTTCCAATGAGGCGAAATTGATCGACCAGATCGAAATTTCGATCAACAAGGTGGTGGAACTCGGCTTTCTGCGTAAGCTCAAGCCCGCGCTCGGTGCGGCGACCGGCCCCGCCAGCTACGAAGTGCGCCGTATTCTGAAGGCGTTTGTGGATGCGCAATGGCTGGCCGAGTTCGATGCGCGGCTGGCGGTGTATCGGGCACAACTCATGGGCGAGGCGCCCGCTGTCGAGGGGCAGGGCGATGAATGAGCCGCAAAGCCTGGGGCTGGATTTTGTGGCCGACGATACACTGTCGGGCTTTCGTCTACAGCGGTTGGAGGTGCTCAACTGGGGCACCTTCGACGGCCGGGTGTGGACGCTGCAACTCGACGGCAAGAACGGCCTGCTCACCGGCGATATCGGCTCGGGCAAATCGACTCTGGTGGATGCCATCACCACGCTGCTGGTGCCGGCGCAGCGGATTGCGTACAACAAGGCGGCCGGCGCGGACAGCAGGGAGCGCACGCTGCGCTCTTATGTGCTCGGGCACTATAAGTCCGAGCGCAACGAAGTGACGGGGGCCGCCAAGCCGGTCAGTCTGCGCGATCACAACAGCTATTCGGTGGTGCTGGGCGTGTTCCATAACGCCGGCTACGACCAAACGGTGAGTCTGGCGCAGGTGTTCTGGATGAAGGATGCGCAGGGGCAGCCGGCGCGCTTCTTCCTGGGCGCGGAGCGCGGCTTGTCGATCGGGTCCGATTTTGCGCATTTCGGCTCGGAGATCGCCCAACTGCGCAAGAAGCTGCGTGCGGCGGGGGCCGAGCTTTTCGAGAGTTTTCCGCCCTATGCCGCGTGGTTCCGCCGCCGTTTCGGTATTGAAAACGATCAGGCGCTGGAGCTCTTCCATCAGACGGTGTCGATGAAATCGGTAGGCAATCTCACCGACTTCGTGCGCAGTCACATGCTCGAGCCGTTTGAAGTGGCGCCGCGCATTCAGGCGCTGATTGGCCATTTCGACGACCTCGATCGCGCACATCGGGCGGTGCTCAAGGCGCAGCAACAGGTCGAGCTGCTCACGCCGCTGGTTGCCGATTGCGACCGTCACGGAAAGCTGCTCGGCGAGGTCGAGGGCTTGCGCCGCTGTAGGGAAGGCCTGCGCCCCTTCTTTGCCGGCCTGAAGCTGGGTCTGCTGGACAAGCGCCTGGGCTTGCTGGCCGACGAATGGGATCGCGTAGAAGAGCAGGTGTTGCGCCTCGACGGCGTCTGGGAGGAGCAAGGCCGGCAAGTCGATGAGCTGAAGCAGGCCATCAACGATAACGGCGGTGACCGCTTGGAACGGCTCGCCGCCGACATCCGCAAGAAGGAACAGCTGCGGGACGCACGCTTGGCCAAGGCTGGGCGCTACCGTGAGCTGGCGACCGTGCTGGACGAGCCGGTGGCGGCCGATGCAGCGACCTTCGCGGCCCAGCGTGGCCAGTTCAGGATGTGGCGCGACGAGGTGCAGAGCCGCGATGCCGATCTGCAGAACGCGCTGACCGAGCATAGCGTGACGCTCCATCAGGGCCGCCAGGAGCACGACCTGCTGAGCGCCGAGATCGACAGCCTCAAACGTCGCCGCAGCAATATCGACGATCAGCAGATCCAGATTCGCGCCGTGCTGTGTGCGGCATTGGGACTGAACGCGGACGACATGCCCTTTGCGGGCGAACTGATCCAGGTGCGTGAGGACGCGCGGGATTGGGAGGGTGCTGCCGAGCGTTTGTTGCGAGGCTTCGGTCTGGCGTTGTTGGTGCCCGATGTCCATTACAAGGCCGTCGCAGCATTTGTGGATGGCCACCATCTGCGCGGTCGTCTGGTGTATTTCCAGGTGCGTCCGCGAAAGGCCGGCGAACTGCCCGATCTGCATCGGGATTCGCTGGTGCGTAAGCTCGCCGTCAAGCCCGATTCACCCCTCTATGACTGGCTGGAGCGCGAACTGGCTCATCGTTTCGACGTGGCCTGTTGTGCGACGCAGGAGCAGTTTCGCCGCGAAACGCGCGCCATTACCGCGGCGGGCCAGATCAAAGATCCGAGCGGCCGTCACGAGAAGGACGACCGGCACCGCATCGATGACCGCAGCCGCTACGTGCTGGGCTGGAGCAACAGCGCCAAGATTTCGGCATTGGAAGACAAGCGCCGCCAGCTTGAAATTCGCCTGGGCGAGGTGGGCAGCCAGATCGCTGACATCGACAAGGCACGCAAGGCCCTCGCCGGTCGATTGGATGCGCTGACCCGTCTGGAGGAGTTCACTGCCTTCGACGAGCTGGATTGGGGCAGCGTGGCGCTGGAGATCGAAGCGCTGAAGGATGAGCGCACGCGGCTGGAATCGGCGTCGGATGTGCTCAAGCAACTGAATGAGCGTTTACGCGATTTGCAACGGACGGCCAAGGAAACCGCAATCGAATTGCAGGCCGCCCGCGACCGGCGCGCAAAGATCGAACAGCGCCGTGCGGATGCCGAAGCCCTGCGCCAGCAAACCGAGCTGCTGCTTCTGGATGTGTCGGTCGACGAAGCGCTGGCCTTGCACCTTGCTGAGATGCGCGCAAAAGCTTTGGGTGAGCATCAACTGACCGTCGAATCCTGCGACAACCGGGAACAGGATGTCCGTACCTGGCTGCAGGCGGAGATCGACGCGGAAGATCATCGGCTAAAACGTTTGGCCGAGAAAATCATCAAGGCGATGGCATCCTTCAAAGAGGCGTTCAAGCTCGAAACCGCCGAAATGGATGCCAGCCTTGACGCCGCTTTCGAGTACGAGAAATTGCTGACGCAATTGAAACGGGACGATCTGCCGCGCTTTGTCGACCGTTTTAAGGATCTGCTCAACGTCAACACCATCAACGAGATCGCCAATTTCAATGCCCAGCTGGCCCGTGAGCGCGAAACCATCAAGGAGCGCATCTCGCACATCAACAAGTCGCTGGGCGAGATCGACTACAACCCCGGCCGTTATATCGTGCTGGAGTCCCAGGCCAGCCCGGATGCCGAGATTCGCGATTTCCAGCAGGAATTGCGCGCGTGCACGGAGGGCGCGCTGACGGGTTCGGTCGGGGACGATGCCCAGTACTCCGAAGCCAAGTTCCTGCAGGTCAAAGCCATCATCGACCGCTTCCGGGGGCGAGAAGGATTGGCCGAGCAGGATCGCCGCTGGACCGTGAAGGTGACCGACGTGAGGAACTGGTTTCTGTTCGCGGCCAGTGAGCGTTGGCGTGCGGATAACAGCGAGCATGAACACTATTCGGATTCGGGCGGCAAGTCGGGCGGGCAGAAAGAGAAGCTGGCCTACACCATCTTGGCTGCCAGTCTGGCCTATCAGTTCGGTCTGGAATGGGGCGCAGTGCGGTCGCGCTCCTTCCGTTTCGTGGTGATCGACGAGGCCTTCGGCCGTGGGTCCGACGAATCGGCCCAATACGGCCTGAAGCTGTTCAGGCAACTCAATTTGCAGTTGTTGATCGTGACCCCGCTGCAGAAGATCCACATCATTGAGCCGTTCGTCTCCAGTGTCGGCTTCGTGCATAACGAGGGCGGGCGAGCTTCCAGGCTCCGCAATCTCGCCATCGAGGAATACCGGGCGCAGAAGGCTTCGATGCTGCCGCACGGCGCGCAGGAGCTGGCACGGTGACGTGGACCGGCGCCAAAGATCTGAAGGCGCAATTGGTGCGATTGTGGGAGCGTGGCGAGCTATTGCGCGATGCGGTGACGGGCCACGCGCGCTTTCCGTTGCGGCTGTCGCTCAAATCGCCGGGGGCTGCCGATATCACGGATCGCTTCGAGGTCGTGCGCACATGGGCTGCGGAATTGGCGGCCGTGGGTGCCTTGCGCATCGACTGGCAGGTAGTCCGTCACCGCGTCCAGGGCGCGCAGAAATTGCCTGCGACCGTTTGGGTCGAAACCTTGGAGGATGCCTTGGGCTGGCTGGGCAAAGGCCGAGATTGGGAGCGTTTTTCGGCATTGGTTTCGGCGACCCGGCAATCCCGCGCCGACTTGCTGCCTTGGCTGGAAAGGCGTCCGCTGAAGGCGCTTGAGCTGTCTGCCGAGTGGGCTCGACTGCTGGCGGTGGTGACGTGGCTGGTCGAACATCCACGCCCCGGCATCTACTTGCGGCAGGTGGATTTGCCGGGTGTGCACAGCAAGTTCATCGAGGCGCATCGCGGCGTGCTGGCCGAATTGTTTGACTTGGCGCTGCCCGCCGAAGCGGTGGACTCGGCGAGGACCGGTGTCGGCCAGTTTGCCGCTCGCTACGGGTTTCTGGACAAGCCGGCGCACGTCCGCTTTAGGGTGCTCGATCCGTCGATTCAGGCTCTGCCCGGCACAGCCTGCCCGGACGTGACCCTGGATGCTGAAAGTTTCAGCTGCCTGAGACTTCCTGTAAGGCGCGTGTTCATCACCGAAAACGAAACCAATTTTCTGGCCTTCCCGTCAGTCGCCGACGCCATCGTTATTTTTGGCGCCGGTTACGGCTGGGAGCCCGTGGCGCGCAGCCAATGGTTGAAGCACTGCGTCATCTATTACTGGGGCGATATCGACACCCACGGTTTCGGCATCCTGGACCAACTGCGCGGCAAATTCGATCACGTGGCGTCGTTCCTGATGGACCGGGCAACCCTCGATGCGCATGCTTCCGTCTGGGGGGTTGAGGACAAGCCGCTTCGGGTGGAATTGCGCCGCTTGAGGCCGGACGAACAGGCGCTCTATGACGATCTGCGCGACAACCGCATCCGAGCGGGCCTGAGGTTGGAGCAGGAGTATGTCGGTTTCGAGTGCCTGGGCGCTGCGCTTCGGAAGCTGTGCGTCTCCTGAGCCCAGAAAGCCGTACTGCCCGTAAAGCCCTTGCTTGGGCGGAGTGGCCGCTGCGTCGTCCCCGTTTTGCCGGCGAGCGGCGTGGTGCTGGGGGGTGTCGGGCAGGGCTGGATGCGGCAGGCTAGTGCAGGTCTTCCTTGTCGGGCGGAACGGGCAGGACGGGGATGCCTTCGTCGATGAGTTCGAGCAGATCGCTCTGTTTGACCTTGCCGCGGATGGCGCGCTCTTCGGCGTCGCCGCGGTGGATGCGGCGGGCTTCCTTGGCGAAGCGCTCGCCCACGTCTTCCGACTGGCTGGCCGCGTGGCGCAAGGCTTCGACGAGACGGGCCGCGATGACCGCGGGGTCGGGCTTGGGCTCCACGGGTTTGGAGTGAGACGAGGTTTGCACGTAAGGCGCCGAGGGAAGTCGGCGCACGGCGTGGGAGGCGCAGTGGGGGCAACTGACCAGCCCGGCGGCGAGCTGGGTGTCGAAGGCGTCGCTCGACGCGAACCAGGCTTCGAAACGGTGCTCCTGGTCGCAGATGAGGTCGAGGACGATCACGGTGTCAGTCGAAAGTGGTGGTGCCCGGAGCGGGAGACATGGACTATCTAATTTGCCTTGAAACCCGCGTGCTTACTGGGCTGTCGGCTGTCTGGGATGGCGCAGACTACCACGGGACTACCACCGTCCACAAGCGCCCCCCGTGCAGTTTCCCCGAATGGGAAGCGAACCCCGCCCAGTGAGTTCATTCGGAACTGTTCGCCAGCAATGCATGCTCACCCTCGAGTCGCAAGTCCTCTTCCTGTGCAATCGACTCGCCAGCAGGCCCGAAGCCGTCGAGAAAATACTGAATGGATTCTTCCCTCGTATAGGTGTGGGGGGGAGTGATGAAAGCGTGTTGGCGTAAATGATTCAGGCAGTCCCCAAATCCCTGTCGCTTGCCGTGCTGTAACGTGTCGCCGGCACGGTATTGCCCACGCTGTCGTTCTCCCGGTTCGGCATTCCAACCACCGTGTTGAGCGGGATAACGCCTGCCCAGACTGGCCAGTCCAGATCCTCGTCGTCGTCCTTGGCTCCGGCGTCGCGCACCTTGGCCGAGGCCTCGGCCAGCGAAATGCGCAGCACACTGGTGGCGTTCAGTTCCTTGCGGTTTATCGGACGCAGGGTCTCCCAGCGGCCGGGATAAAGTCCTTCGATGAGCGCCCTCAGGCTGCGCTCTTTGTCCGCGGTGTCGGTCACCAGTTCGAATTGGCCGTAGACCACCACCGAGCGGTAATTCATTGAGTGGTGCATGGCTGAGCGGGCCAGCACCAGGCCATCTATCAACGAGATCGTCAAGCAGGCCTCGCTCTCGGTCAGGGCCTTGAGCATGCGGGATGCCTTGGCACCGTGAATGTACAGATATTCGCCGTCCCGCCAGTGGATGGTAGGGATGGCGTGTACCGCTCCATCGATCTGAAAGGCAATGCTGCAGATGGCAGCAGCATCGACGATGGCGTTGATCGCCTCGGACTCGTAGTTGGCGCGTTCCGGCTTGCGGCGAACGCGGGTGCGGGAAGTTGGTGCGGTGGCAAGGGTCATGAGGGCGGGGCTCCGGTAGGTTTTGATGGCCTCACTTTATGATCCTCGTGGTACCTTTCGTAGTGCCAAGAGATGAATAGTTAATGGAGCCACGATGGAGCTGGACTGGTTGCTCGCCCCTCCTTTGCCGGAGTCCATGCCTCGACAGCGCGTGCTCTACCATCGTCTGCGCGAAGCCATCCTGTCCGGCCGCTTGGCACCCGGTACGCTCCTGCCGGCCAGCCGCAGGCTCGCGGTGTCGCTGAAAATCGCCCGCAACACCGTTTTGTTCGCCTATGAGCAATTGATCGCTGAAGGTTGCCTGGTGGCGGATCGCCAGGGCACACGCGTGGCGCAGTTCGTAGCGCAGCCCATCGCGCCATCAAGTAACCGCGACATGCCTACCGCCCTGCTGCGCCTCTCCAACCGGGCCGCTGCGGCCATGCAGCCAGAGCCGGCGCGCGAGGCCGCGGCGCGGCCACTTGCTCCAGGTACGCCGGACTATGGCGCTTTCCCCTTCCGCAGCTGGCGCGCCTGCCTGGAACGCGCTTGGCGCGATGCTGGCTGGCGCCAACTCGGCTATGCCGGGCACGGCGGCGACTCGGCGCTGCGCGAGGCGCTGGCCGGCCATCTCACTACCGCTCGCGGCCTGTCGGTAGATGCCGGACAAATTGTCATCACGAGCGGAACACAGGCAGCGCTGGATCTCTGTGCCCGACTACTTTGCGATCACGGTGACACTGTCTGGGCAGAAAACCCCGGCTATCTCGCCGCCCGTGTCGCCTTCAGCCTGGCCGGGCTGCGAGTACATGACGTGCCGGTCGATGGTGAGGGCTTGGCCCCGAGTGAAGATAACTGGAACAGGCATCCACCGCGCCTCATCATGATCACCCCGTCGCACCAGTACCCGACCGGGCGCGTAATGCCTCTGCCGAGGCGCTTGGCGCTGATCGAGCGCGCCCGCCAGTCCAGCGCATGGATCATTGAGGACGACTACGACAGCGAATTCCGCCGCACTGGCCCGGCGCCGCCTGCGCTGTTCGGCCTGCTGCCTGACTCCCCGGTCGTCTATGTTGGCACTTTCAGCAAGACCCTCTATCCGGGCCTGCGCCTTGGCTATCTGGTGCTGCCCCACGCCATCGCCGCCGACTTCGCCCGCGCCACGACCCAGGCCATGCGCTTCGGGCAAGGCATAGAACAGCGCGCACTGGCCGACTTTATCCAGCGCGGCCACTACACCACTCATTTGCGCCGCATGCGTGCCCGCTACGCTGCTCGGCAAGTTGCCCTGCGTGCGGCCTTGAAGGACGCTTTTGGGCCGTCCGTCGAACTATCGGGTGGCGAAGCCGGCCTGCATTTGGTGATGTGGTTGCCTGAGTCGATATGCGATACCGAAGTTGCAAAATGTGCGGCAGAGATGGGGCTAGGGGCGCGGGCACTGGGAAGCTATACCCGAGCGCCGATGACCTGCAACGGACTTGTTTTAGGCTACGGGAATTTGGAGGAAGGGATGCTTGCCGAAGCAGTGCGACGATTGGTCGTAGCGGTTCGATCGCCAGCCTCCCATCGGCGCGAAGTTTGATCTCTACGGAATAGAGGAGCGAGATTTCTCTTGGTGCGCCGTCCGCTAAGTCTCATTGCAGTCCCGCCCCTGCACCGCCGCCATCAGGGCGAAGAGAGCGCTTAGTCGCGCCTCATCCTGGTCCGGGGCATGGGGGATGAGCCGATGCTTAGGCAGCAGTTCAACGGCCTGAGCTTCCGCCGCAGCGGCCGAGCTTGTCGGGTCCGCTCGCAGGCGTTCCCATTGCCGTTTGTACTTGAGATTGAGTGCCCGGACCGCCTTGACGGCCTTAAGCGGGTCTGAGGTGCCCAGCGGCAGCTTGATGATGGACTGCGGAGCGGCCCAGGAGATCTTTCGGGATAACCCGTTGATAGTGAAACTGGCCGTGCCGAAGGTATGTGTAACGCAGCTTCACCCGGAGTATCGAGAGAAGCGAGGAGCCTTGGGAATATGCCATGCGTTGATTCGACTGCCACGAAACTACCGCAGACAACACCGATTCCCGCGCTTGGCCTATTGATTTAAAAGTGAAAGTTAGATTGGTTGTGGTGCCCGGAGCGGGACTTGAACCCGCAAAGCTTACGCCGGCGGATTTTAAGTCCGCTGTGTTTACCGATTTCACCATCCGGGCCCATGAGGCGTTACCTGGGTTGCTCGGGGAGCGTAATGTTGACTTCGAGGATTTCGCAGTTGTCCTGTTTTTCGAGCTGGACCTTGATGTCGTCAGGGCCGACGTTCACATACTTGGAGATGACGGCGATCAGTTCGCGCTGAAGATCGGGCAGGAAATCCGGCGTGCGGTTGGTGCCGCGCTCGTGGGCGATGATGAGCGACAGGCGCTCCTTGGCAACCGCCGCGGTCTTCTGCTTGGTGCCGAAAAAATAGGAAAGGAGCGACATCTTACTTGCCTCCGAAGAGCCGCTTCAGGATGCCCGGCTTTTCGTAAGTGACGAAACGCAGCGGACGGTCTTCTTCGAGAAAGCGTGCCACCACGTCCAGATAGGCAGCGGCAACGTCGCTGTCCTTGAGGTGGATGGCCGGGGTGCCCTGGTTGGAGGCCTGCAGGACGTCGTCGGATTCGGGGATGACGCCGATCAGCGGAATGCGCAGGAGCTCCTGGACATCCTTGTAGGACAGCATTTCGCCGTCCTCGACGCGCTTGGGTGCGTAGCGGGTGACCAGCAGGTGTTCCTTGACCGGCTCGCGGCCTTCGATGGCGCGGCGGCTCTTGCTTTGCAGGATGCCGAGGATGCGGTCGGAGTCGCGGACCGAGGAGACTTCCGGGTTGGAGACGACGATGGCGTCGTCGGCGAAGGTGAGGGCCATCACCGCGCCGCGCTCGATGCCGGCGGGGGAGTCGCACACCACGTAGTCGAAGCCCATGTGGGCGAGATCCTTGAGCACCTTCTCGACGCCGTCTTCGGTCAGCGCGTCCTTGTCGCGGGTCTGGGACGCGGGAAGGATGAACAGGTTGTCGCAGTGCTTGTCCTTGATGAGCGCCTGATGCAGGTTGGCTTCGCCGTTCACCACGTTGATGAGGTCGTACACCACGCGGCGTTCGCAGCCCATGATGAGATCGAGGTTGCGCAGGCCTACGTCGAAGTCGATGACCGCGGTCTTGAAGCCGCGGAGGGCGAGGCCGGTGGAGATGCTCGCACTGGTGGTGGTCTTGCCGACGCCACCCTTGCCTGACGTTACTACGATGACGCGTGCCACGATGTCCCCTTAAGTCGTATGTGTGCCGTTTCAGTCGTACTGAAGCGGGTTGATTTCGAGTGTGTGCAGGTTGTCCGAGCCGGTCAGCCGGACCTGGGCGCCGCGTCCGGCGACGTTTTGCGGAATGCCGCGTTCGAAGGTGCGGTAGACGCCGGCGATGGATACCAGCTCGGGGCCGAAATTGGTGCTGAAGATGCGTGCCGTGGTGTCGCCGCGGGCGCCGGCGAGGGCGCGACCGCGCAGCGGGCCGTAGCAGTGGATGCTGCCGTCGGCGATGATCTCGGAACCGGGGCTCATGCCGGCGAGCAGGACCAGGTCGCCGCCCTTGGCATAGACCTGCTGGCCGGAGCGCAGCGGACGGTCGACGATCAGGGTGGGGGCCAGTTCGGACTCGGCGGGCGTTTCCGCGGCGGCGGGCTGAGGGGCGGCGGCTTCGACGGGGGCCGGCTCGGGAGTCGGGGCCGGTGCCGGCGTTTGCTGGGCTTGCGGCTGGGGTACCGTCTGCGGACTTTCGGCGGACAGATCGCGGGCGCCGAGCAGGGCGAGGCCGGCGCGGCGGGCGCCGTCGTGGAGGTGCTCGGCGAGGTTGCGCACGCCCATCGGTTGCAATTGGTAGCGGCGCAACAGGCTGAGAATGGCGGTCCAGTCCACCCGCTCGGGCGGATTGCCGAGCTGGGCGAAGTCGAGCACGGCAGGTTCTCCGGCGAAAAAGTCGGGCATGCCGCCAAGCATCATGTGCAGGGCGTCGGCGAGGCGGACGGGGTCCGTATCGCGGAGGCTGGCGGTCATGACTGCCAGGCTGGCGCCGTTGAACTCGATCAGTTTGCCCTGCGGGGAAGCTTCAGCCATTGGTATTTTGGGTGGATTGGTGGTGTATCGATGCGGGTTGCCGAGGTGTGCGAACACTGTGCGCAAACCGAAACCCGTCAAGTCTACTTTTCAGCAGGGTTTCGGGCAAGTCCGCCGGTCGGTTAGTGGAAAGTCGGCGGCGTAACCGGTTCTTTGGCGAACAGGGCGGCCACGTCGTCGGCGTTCAGGCGGTATTCGTGGTTCGACAGGTCGTCGTGGATAAGGACTTCGCCGTGTTCGGCGATGAGCGCGTCGAGTTCGTCGCGGCCGAGGTTGCGCAGCATGCCGCGCACCTTGTCCCAGTCGAGGGGCCAGTCGTGCGTGACCTCGCGGGCTTCGAAGAGGCGCACGGTTTCCTGGTGGAACAGGCGGGTGAGGATCTCTTCGGCGGGGAGGCCGAGGAGTTCTTCGTCGCGCAGGGTGGAGGCCAGACGGGCGATACGGTCCCAGCCGTCCGGGTCTTTCCTGTCGGCGTCGGGGAGCTTTTGCAGGAACAGGCAGGCGGACTTGTTGGCCGAACTGACGGCGTGCAGGGTGGCCGGCTGCTGTTCGGACTGGGTCAGATAGTGTTCGAAGATTTCGGAGATGCTGGCGCCTTCGATGGGCACGAAGCTCTGATAGGGATGGCGCAGCTCGGGCATGTCGAGGCTGAGCAGCAATTGTCCGTCGCCGACCAGATCGGCGATGCCGGTCTTGCCGGCGGCTTCGTCCGAAGCTTTGGCGTAGCCGCGCAGGTTGAGGGTTTCGGTGATGTCGACGACCAGCAGGCCGACCGGGCCGTGGCCCTGCAGCTGGATGGTGAGGCGGCCGGGCTGCTTGAGATTGCCGCCGATCACGCAGGCGACGGCGCACATCTGGCCGAGCAGATCGCGCACGGAGGCGGGATAGGCGCGGTTTGCGAGGAGGGCTTGCCAGACCTCGTCGAGTTGGACGATGGCGCCGCGGATGTCGAGCTCGTCGAGCAGGAAGCGTTGCACGTAGCTGGTGGAATCGCTCATTCGGAGGCTCCTGTCGAGGCGTGGAAGCTGGCGTAAAGGGTGGGGTCGAAGCCGACGAGGAGCTGGCCGCCGGCGGTTTCGAGCACGGGGCGGCGGATCAGGCTGGGGAATTCCTGCATCAGCTGGACGGCGGCGCTCTGGGTGTCGATGGCTTGACGCTCGGGCGGCAGCTTGCGCCAGGTGGTGCCGCGGGTGTTGATCAGCGTCTTCCAGCCGACGGCCTTGCTCCAGGCGTGGAGCGTGGCGCTGTCGATGCCGGACTTCTTATAGTCGTGGAAGCGGTAGGCGACGCCGTGCTCGTCGAGCCAGGCGAAGGCCTTTTTCATGGTGTCGCAGTTCTTGATGCCGTAGCAGGTGACGGCGGGAGGCGTGTCGGGGGCGGTGTCTTGCATGGTGCGGGGGCGGATCGGGTCCGGCCGGGGCGGCTACAAAGTCGGCTAGTTTAAGCGACAGCCGGGCCAGACCCAAGTTTCGCCCCCGCGGGGCGGGTTCAGGCGGCCCGCAGCAGTTTGAGGCAGGGCAGCGAGCCGGCCAGATCGAGGGCGGTGAAGTCGTCGTGGTTGGCGAGCCGCGGGTTGGCGCCCCGTTCGAGGAGCAGGCTCACCAGATCCGGCTTGCTGTTGGAGGCGACGTACATCAGGCAGGTGGCGCCGTTGTCGTTCTGGCGGTCGATGTCGATGCCGGCCTGGATCAGCCGGTCGATGATGGCGTGGCTGCCGTTGTAGCAGGCCAGCCACAGGGCGTTACAGCCGTCGGCGTTGGTGACGGCGATGTCGACGCCGTAGGTGAGGAGCGCTTCGATCACATCGAGCCGGCCTTCCTTGGCGGCGCGCATCAGCGGCGTGAAGTGGCGGTCGGGCTGCAGGGCGGAAGGCTGGGCAGGGTCGAAACCGTACTGGGCGAAGAATTCGGCAACGGCGGGATTCATGGGTTTTCCTGGTGACGTTGGGGATAGGGCGGGCTGGTTTCGATGCGGGCATCCAGCACCGGCGTGCCGACGGTGAAGTGATAGACGCTCTGCCAGTGCGGATCGGAAAGGCCGAAGGCTTGATGCACCGGCTCGTCGAAGAAGCAGCCGATGCCGGTGCCGCGCACGCCGGCGGCTTCGGCTTCGAGATACAGCACCTGCCCGACGATGCCGGCTTCGCGCAGCAGGCTGCGGTAGGCGTGGCCATCGGCACCCAGGCCGGAGAAGTCGGCGACCATGCCCAGCGAGAAGGCGCTGGTCGAGGCGATGTCCTGGTGGCAGGAGAGCGCGCGGGCGAGGCGCTGCACTTCCTGCAGGCCCAGCGCGGCAAGCAGGACGAGGTTCAGATGGGCCGGGCAGTCGGAGGCGAAGTCGTGGACTGGACGCGGTGCGCCAAGTCCGCTGGGAATCTCCGTGGCCGGCGTGCGGGGCAGCAGATAAAGGCCCGACGGCAGGCCGTCGACGCGCATCACGAAGAGCAGCAGATGGATGGCCGGGTCGGATTCCTGGGCTGAAAAAGGTGCTCGCGGGCGAGGCAACAGGGCGTCGAGCATCCGATAATAAGCCGCTCGGGGCAGGGTTTCGCGCGGGTCGAAGCGCTGGCCGCTGCGGCGCTGGCGGATGAGCTGCGCGGCACTGCCGGCGGTGGGATGGGCGGGCAGCGGCGGCAGGGCCGGAAAGTTCGGGTGCAGGGCGGGCAGGGCGTCGGCCGGGCGGCGGCTGAAGTGGGCGGCCTTGTCCACAATCGGCCAGCGGTAGCCGGGGGACGGGTCGATGGCGCTCGGGATGCCGTACCAGCTGGCGGGGGCGAGCCAGTCGATGAGCGCCGGCCCGGCGGGCGGCGCCTGCAAGCCGGAGGCGCGGATCGCCAGCATGATTTCGGGCTCTTCGTCCTCGGTGAAGGAGAGCCGGCCGGACGGGAAATCCGCTTCCCGATCGAGCCCTAGTAGCCGGGCGAGGGTGGCGGAAGGCAGGGTCAGCGGCGCGACTTCCCAGCCCAGGAGCGCGGCGGCGTAGGCCAGCGCGGCGACGGCATGGCCCACGTCGAGCTGGCAGTAACGGAAGGCTCGCTCGCCGTATTTCCAGGCTTCGCGCCACATCACGCTGGAAAGGCCCACCGCCAGCCATCGTCCGCCATCCGTCGGAACGAGGGCGCGGCCTTCGACGGCGTGCCGTTCCGGATCGTAGTGGTGCAGGCCGTCGGCGAGGCCGGGCAGGCCGGCGGTCAGCACGAAGGCTTCGACCGGATGCAGGTTGCCCGACGAAGGGTTGCAGCGCAGCGCCCAGCGGCTGGCGCCCCAGCTTTTCCACGCGGACAGGCCGAAGGCGAGTTCGAGCAGCGCGCCGAGGC
>ERZ650311.115-NODE-115-length-50072-cov-13.096887_pt1 | contig 50072 bp, 52 predicted proteins | sample MGYA00376247_ERZ650311 | MGnify/ENA primary metagenome ERZ650311 (study PRJEB26733, sample SAMN07839324) | wastewater metagenome | biome: small river; feature: stream; material: water | place: USA: North Carolina | collected 2016-07-28 ... | reverse complement strand
CCAGGGACCTACGGATTAACAGTCCGGCGCTCTACCGACTGAGCTATCGAGGAATTGATTAAAGAATTCTAGATGGCGATCACCGTTTCGTCAATACCTGGGGCGGTGTTTTGCTTGATGCAAGCAGGTTGCCGGCCCTGAAGGTGTGGATGAGCGGGGGGCGTTCGGGTTTGCGCCAGATTGCCGGAAAGGCGTAGAGCCGCAGCGCGGCGGGAAGGGCAAGGCAAGCGGACTCGACTCCGCCTTGCAGTACCGTGGCATCTTGCCCGCGGACGACGGGCCGAACGATAATGGCATCCCTCTTGTCATGCTGCGCTCGCCGTCGAAGCGGGCCGATGATCGCCGTGCACCCAAAATCCTCTGTCTCCCGCGTCCTGTTGTCCGATTCTTCCGCAGCCAATGCTGGCGGTCTGGATGCCGCGGCTGAGGCTTTGATGGCCGATATTGCAGCCTTCGATCTCGAGGCGGCGCGCGCACGGGTGCAGGCTATCGATTCCCGCCACACCGGGCTGCGCGTGTCGTCTTGTCAGTTTCCGGATGTGGTGCCCGAGGCGAAGATCCCGCGGCTTTGTGCCGCCGATGCGGAGCCCGCCAGGGGGCGTGTTCCGGAGCCGGAAAAGACCCCGCCGTGTGCCGGCGGTGGCTTGCTCGATCAGTTGAAGGCGGAGGTTGCCGAGCGGCAGCGGCAGGCTTGCGATTCTTCGCGTCTGGCGGATGCGGAGCGGGATGGGTTCGATCGTCGCTTGCGCGCTGCGTTCGAGTATTTCCACGATCTGACAACCCAGCTCAATTACCTCAAGCCGGAGGTCGCCCGCGGTTATTTTTTTCTCGACTCCAACGATGCGTTCCGTAATCTGGCGTGGCAGGAGGGCTTTGCCGATTTCCGGACCCAGGCAGAGCGCGACGGCGGACGAATCGAGCGGGTGAGTCTCTGCTACACCTTGAAGGGGCCCGGCGAGCGCACCCTCGAGCGCGCAGGCGGTGGTGTGGAGCGGCTGCGTCAGGTGCTCTTCGACCTGGGGTTGAAGTTCGAATGCCAGGAGCGGCGCAATCGCCAGCGGGAACTCGAAATGGCCACCTTTACGGTGGCGGATGAAGTCAGCGTTCAGGTGATGTGGCGGGCGGATTTCGAGAATCGCGTGGTGGTCATGGAGTCACGCAATCTCGAACGCCTGGGCTATGCAGCCTGCTCGCTGCCCGTGGAGGCGATGGGCCCGGCGATGCTGGACGAGTTTTCGCGCCTGATGCTCGGGCGCGAAAACCGTTTCCGTACTTTTCTGACCCGCTGAGATCGGGTGCCTTCGGCGCTCAGACCGGTTTGAGCAGGTCGGTCGCGACGGCTTCGGCCACGCGGATGCCATCGACCCCGGCCGACAAGATCCCTCCCGCGTAGCCGGCACCTTCACCGGCAGGATAGAGGCCTTTGACGTTGATGCTCTGGAAGTCTTCGCCACGGGTGATGCGTAGCGGTGACGAGGTGCGCGTTTCGACGCCGGTGAGCACTGCGTCGGGGAGGTTGAAGCCCTTGATCTGGCGGTCGAACGCGGGGATCGCCTCGCGGATTGCCGCGATCGCGTAATCGGGGAGTGCGGTGGCCAGGTCGCCCAGACGGACACCCGGTTTGTATGAGGGCTCGACGCTGCCCAGTTTGGCGGATGGTCTGCCTTGCAGGAAATCGCCGACCAACTGGGCGGGCGCCTCGTAAGTGCCGCCACCGAGTTCGAAGGCTCGGCTCTCGAGCTGGCGCTGCAGTTCGATGCCGGCCAGCGGACCGGTGCCGGGGAAGTCCTCTGGCGTGATGCCGACAACGATGCCTGCATTGGCGTTGCGTTCGTTGCGCGAATACTGGCTCATGCCGTTGGTGACCACCCGATTGGGCTCGGAGGTTGCCGCCACCACCGTACCGCCCGGGCACATGCAGAAACTGTATACGGCGCGTCCATTGGCGGCGTGGTGTACCAGTTTGTAGTCTGCCGCTCCGAGCAATGGGTGGCCGGCGTGGGGGCCGAGGCGGGCCTTGTCGATCAGCGATTGAGGGTGCTCGATCCGGAAGCCCACCGAGAAGGGCTTGGCTTCCATGAAAACGCCCCGTTCGTGAAGCATCTCGAAGGTATCGCGGGCGCTGTGGCCGAGGGCGAGAACGACGTGGTTGCTGCGGAACTCGTCGCCGCTGGCGGTTTTCACGCCACGTACATGGCCGTCTTCGATGAGGATGTCGGTAACGCGCTGCTGGAAGTGGATCTCGCCGCCCAGTGCGCAGATTTCGGCGCGCATCGTTTCGACCATGCCGACAAGCCGGAAGGTGCCAATGTGGGGTTTGGATACGTAGAGAATTTCCGCCGGCGCGCCGGCCTTGACGAACTCGGTCAGAACCTTGCGGCCATAGTGTTTGGGATCCTTGATCTGACTGTAGAGCTTGCCGTCGGAAAAGGTGCCGGCGCCGCCTTCTCCGAACTGCACGTTGGATTCGGGATTGAGGGTGTTTTTGCGCCACAGTCCCCAGGTGTCCTGGGTGCGCTCGCGCACGGCCTTGCCGCGCTCCAGCACGATAGGCCGGAAGCCCATCTGGGCAAGGATCAGTGCGGCGAAGATGCCACAAGGGCCGAAGCCGATCACCAATGGCCGGCTGGCGACGTGCGCCGGCGCCGTGCCGACGAAGTGGTATTCCATGTCTGGCGTCGGTTTGACATGCAGATCGTCGGCGAATTTTTTCAGTAGCGTCGTTTCGTTCCGCGTTTCGACATCGACGATGTAGATGAACGACAACGAATGGCTCTTGCGTGCGTCGTAGCTGCGCTTGAAGACGTTGACGCTGAGCAGGTCATCGGCGGCGATGCCGAGGCGCCGCACGATGGCGGCGGGCAGGGCATCTGCGGGGTGATCGAGGGGAAGCCGGAGTTCGGAGAGTCGCAACATTTGAGCATGGCGGGGGTTTGGCCCCGCAGATGGCGTTGGGGCTGCGATTTTATCCGGAATCCCTTCGTGGTGCTTTGGTAGAAAGCCGTAGTATGAAAGCCTGTATTACGAAATTTTCGAACAAGCGCTTATCCCGTCTGCGGAGCCCGAATGAATCTCAAACATCTTTTCTATTTTTGGAAGACCGCCCGCAGCGGCGGTGTCGTGAAGGCCGGAGAGGCGCTGCACATCACCCCGCAGACCATCAGCGGGCAGATTCGCCTGCTGGAAGAAAGCCTCGATACTCAATTGTTTGCCCGCGACGGGCGGGCTCTGGAATTGACTCCGGCCGGGCGCTTGGCGATGGAGTACGCCGACGAGATGTTCTCGCTCAGCGCCGAACTGGAGCAGGCTCTTCGCCACCATCCTAAAGGGAGGCCGGTGGAGTTTCGGGTCGGCGTGTCGGATGCGGTGCCGAAATCCCTGGCCTACCGTCTCTTGCGTCCGGCGGTCGATCCGGCCGACCCGGTGCGCATCATCTGTCGCGAATGGAGACTGGACCGGCTGCTTGCCGATCTGGCGATCCATCGGCTCGATCTGGTGATTGCCGATTCGCCGATTCCGCCGTCGGTGGACGTGCGCGCCTATAACCACCGACTGGGTGATTCGGGGCTGAGCTTCTTCGCCGCCCACGCCCTTGTGGAGCGATTGGATAAGCCTTTTCCTGCCTGCATGGCCGAACTACCCACGTTGTTGCCGGGGGACGATTCGGCGATCCGGCGCAAGCTTCTGGACTGGTTGGATCGCAAGCGCCTGCGCCCGCGCATCGTCGGCGAGTTTGACGATACGGCTTTGATGACGGCATTCGGGCGGGCAGGGGTGGGCGCCTTTGCGGTGCCGACAGCCATTGAGCAGGAGACGTTGGCGGGCGGTGAGTTGGTCTTGCTGGGGCGGGCCGAGGAGGTGCGTATCGAGTACTTTGCCATTTCGGTCGAGCGTCGCCTGACCCATCCCTGCGTGTTGGCCATTTCCGAGGCCGCCAAGGCCGGATTCGAATTGCTTGAGAGTGACGCCGACGCTTCTCTGCCAGTGTCCCGATAAGAAAACGCCCTTGTCGGAGCCTGGTGGCTCGGACAAGGGCGGGGTCGGGTTGCCCGACGGTGCGATCAGTGGCGGATCAGGTGTTCTGCTGGATGCCGGCAACCAGCCAGCCGCCATTGCCTGCGCGTGGCTTGGTGAGGTGCCAGATTTCGTCGATGGATTCCGGCGATGCGTTGGCTTCCTCGCGCAGCAGGCCTGTGAAGCGGACGCTGACGATGTACCGGGCGGCTTCCTCGGTTACGTCGATGACTTCGGCGTTCAGCGAGACCACGTCGGTCTTCTGCTGTGCGTTGCCTTCGTCCATCCAGTTCATCTTGATCTCGGCGAACAGTTCCGGCGTGGTGTATTCCCGGATGTCGTCGAGATTGCGGACGTCGTTGGCGGCTTGCAGACGGATGAAGTTGACTTTGGCATTGCGGACAAAGGCTTCTGCGTCGAAATCGGCAGGGATGTTGCCACCCCCCGCGGTGGCGGGTGCGGCGTTGCTCTGGAGGCTCGTTCCTCCAGTTGCCTGGGTCGGCTGCGCGGGCTGATAGGTTTGCGACGCATTGCCGGTGTAGTGCATGCCTCCCGCGCCGGCGAGCGCAGGTTGTCGTGCTACAGCGCGGCGACGCATGAAGAAGCCGATCAACATCATCGCCGCCACGGCGATCAGACCCATCATCATCATCGAGGCGAGTTGTTCGCCAAAACCGAAATGGGATGCCAATGCGGCCAGGCCGATACCGGCCGCGAGTCCTGCGAGGGGACCCATCCACGAGCGCTTCGGCTGGGCCGCCTGGGCGGCGGCCCCCGCTTGCTGGGCATTAGCCGGCGTAGCGGCGGCACCGGGAGCCTGGGATGGCGTCGCGGGGGTCGCATTTGTGGATTTGGGCTGGGTCAGCTCCTGGCGCTGCATGCCGGACGACTTTCCTGCGCCAAAACGTCGGGCCGCGTCGGCGTCGCCAGCTACCAGCGTGAGGCCTAGCGCCAGCGTGGCGCCCAGCAGGGCAAAGGATTTCATGCGTGTCTCCTGTAAATGGGGGATTAACCTTGTCAGCTTAGTTCGTGATGGCAATAAATAAAATCAGTATTGTTGGATCGTTTTGTTCGTAAAAAACTGATTGTTGGTTTGTTTGGCAGAGCGTTGAAAAAGTCTGGCCCCCTTCGACTTGAGTGGTTGGTCAGCGCTTCCACTCTGGCCCAACAATGCCGCATCGGGTGGGGGTGTCCATTCCATTGGTTCCCTTAAGCGGATGCTGGAACTTGAGGGTAATGGTCTCGTCGGGCACCTCCGACGGCGCCACTGCTTCCATCTCCGCCAGAAGGCGCTCCCGGCGAGCCTGCTGCTTCTTGTCGAAGCTCAGTGAGGCGAAGGTGGTTTGTTTCATCGTGAGAAGGCGTGATTCACGACATGGGCATTTTTCACTGCCTCGAATGGATCGGAGTTTCGTTATCAAATTTTTGATTTGAGAATGATCGGCGGGTATTTCAAGTGCCAGGAGCTGCTCGCAAGGCCACACAACGTAACGCGCGTGGGCTTTCCTGCGCTGCGATAAAGTTGATCTGTGTCAAAATGTAGCCCTTATCGCGGGGTATCCTTCCGCGGAAGCCTGCCGGCGGCTTGTCTGTCGTGCGGGTCAGGGGGGTTTTGTTTTCTTTTCTTGAGGTGACTCACATGCAATCGCAGACTTACAACTATAAAGTCGTGCGGCAGTTCGCCATCATGACGGTGGTATGGGGCATCGTGGGCATGCTGGTCGGCGTCATCGCCGCAGCACAGCTCGTGTGGCCCGAATTGAACGTTGCCGAATGGCTGCACTTCGGACGGCTCCGCCCGCTCCACACCAACGCGGTCATCTTCGCGTTCGGTGGCTGTGCCCTCTTTGCGACGTCCTACTACTGCGTCCAGCGTACCTGCCACACCCGCCTTTTTGCTCCGGGTCTTGCTGCCTTTACGTTCTGGGGCTGGCAACTGGTTATTCTTCTTGCCGCGATCACGTTACCGCTCGGTTACACCTCCTCCAAGGAATACGCCGAGCTCGAGTGGCCGATCGACATCCTGATCACCGTGGTGTGGGTGTCCTACGCCATCGTGTTCTTCGGCACCATCGGCACCCGCAAGACCACCCACATTTATGTGGCCAACTGGTTCTACGGCGCCTTCATCATCACCGTCGCGCTGCTGCACCTTGTTAACAGCGCTGCGTTGCCGGTGTCCTTGTCGAGCATGAAGTCCTACTCTGCTTACGCAGGCGTCCAGGATGCGATGATCCAGTGGTGGTACGGCCATAACGCCGTGGGTTTCTTCCTGACCGCGGGCTTCCTGGGCATGATGTACTACTTCGTGCCGAAGCAGGCTGGTCGTCCGGTGTATTCCTACCGTCTGTCGGTGGTGCACTTCTGGGCGCTGATCTTCACCTATATGTGGGCGGGCCCGCACCACCTGCACTACACCGCGCTGCCCGACTGGACCCAGTCCGTGGGCATGGTCTTCTCGCTGATTCTGCTTGCTCCGTCCTGGGGTGGCATGATCAACGGCATCATGACCCTGTCCGGCGCCTGGCATAAGCTGCGCACCGACCCGATCCTGAAGTTCCTGATCACCTCGCTGTCGTTCTATGGCATGTCGACCTTCGAAGGCCCGATGATGTCCATCAAGACCGTCAATGCGCTGTCCCACTACACCGACTGGACCGTCGGCCACGTGCACTCCGGTGCTCTCGGTTGGGTTGCGATGGTGTCCATCGGCGCGATGTACTATCTGATCCCGCGCATGTACGGCAAGACCGAGATGTACTCCACCAAGCTGATCACTGCCCACTTCTGGATCGCGACCATCGGCATCGTGCTGTACATCGCCTCCATGTGGATCTCCGGCGTGATGCAGGGCCTGATGTGGCGTGCCACCAACCCGGACGGCACCCTGACCTACTCCTTCGTCGAGTCCGTGAAGGCCAGCTACCCGTTCTGGGCCATCCGTGTCCTGGGTGGTGTGCTGTTCCTTACCGGCATGCTGATCATGTTCTACAACATGGTGAAGACGATCGCCGGTCAGAAAGCCTACGACGCTCCGGTGCTGGCACCTGCCGGCGCCCACGCCTGATCGGGAGGAAAAATAATCATGGCTCAATCGAATCACGACATCATCGAACGCAAGGTCGGCTTGCTCATCGTCCTCACGCTCCTCACCGTGAGCGTCGGCGGCCTTGTGGAAATCGTCCCGTTGTTCTTCCAGCACTCGACCACCACCCCAGTCGAAGGGCTGAAGCCCTACGATCCCGTCCGGCTGGTCGGTCGGGATATCTACGTCCGGGAGGGCTGTTACAACTGCCACTCGCAGATGATCCGCCCCTTCCGTGCCGAAACCGAGCGCTACGGTCATTACTCCGTCGCCGGCGAGTATGTTTATGACCGGCCGTTCCAGTGGGGCTCCAAGCGTACGGGCCCCGATCTGCACCGTGTTGGTGGCCGTTACTCCGACCAATGGCACCGTGTTCACCTCCTGAACCCGCGTGATGTGGTCCCCGAGTCCAACATGCCGGCTTTCCCATGGCTTGATCGCCCGGCCAGGATCGACGACATTGAAGACAAGATGACGACGTTGCGAAAGCTGGGCGTGCCTTACAGCGACGAAGAGATCAAGGGTGCCCGCAAGGCGCTCGAAGGCAAGACCGAACTCGACGCCGTGATCGCTTACCTGCAGGGTCTCGGTACCGCGCTGAATTCGGGCAAGGCCGCTTCGGCGCCTGCAGCAGCAGCTGCACCGGCCCCGGCCGCCGCTGCTGCCGAAGCGCTGGGCAAGGTTTTCTTCGAAGTGGGTTCTGCAGCGCTGCCTGCCGACGCCACTGCGGCGGTCAACGCTGCGGCCGAGTTCCTCAAGGCCAAGGCTGACGCCAAGGTTGACGTGACGGGCTACACCGACAAGAGCGGCGACACGGAGAAGAACCTCGAGCTGGCCAAGGAGCGCGCGAAGGCCGTTCGCGAAGCCCTGAAAGCTGCCGGTGTTTCGGAAGACAGGATCAACATGAAGCCGCCGGTCAGCATCACCGGTTCCGGCGACAATGCTGAAGCCCGTCGTGTCGAACTCAATCCGGGCAGCTGAGCCGCTTCGGTGCGAGCATTCTAAGAACGAAGGAGTGTGACCTTGGATATCAACGAAGCACGTACGGTGGTGACCGTCCTGGGGCTGGTGTGTTTCATCGCCATCACCCTGTGGGCCTTCAGCAGCCGGGCACGCAAGGGATTTGACGAGGCAGCACTCCTGCCGTTCAGCGAGGACGACTTGCCCGCCCTGAAGGGTGGGCAAACCAAGGAAGGAAATAAAAATGGCTGACTTTGTTAGCGGATTCTGGAACGCCTATGTGATGGTGCTGGTGTTCCTGAGCATTGCGTTCTGCGTGTTCGTGCTGGTTTCGAACAATAAGGCACGGACGCCTGGTCCGGTGGGGCTGCATGACCACATATGGGATGAGACCCTGCAGGAGTACAACAACCCGCTGCCCCGCTGGTGGATGTATATGTTCGTGATTACGATTGTTTTTGCGGTCGTTTATCTGGTCATGTATCCCGGGTTCGGTAACAACCAAGGCAAGCTGGGTTGGTCTGCGGTAGGGCAGTGGGAAGCTGAGCAAAAGGCTGCGGCTGAAAAATATGGTCCGATCTTTGCCAAGTTTCGCAGCATGGATCTGAATGCCGTTGCCGGCGATAAAGAAGCAAACTCCATGGGGCAGAGGCTTTTTTTGACCTATTGCGCTCAATGCCACGGGGCTGACGCGAAAGGGGCGAAAGGCTTCCCGAACCTGACCGACAATGATTGGCTTTACGGCGGCGAGCCGGAAACCATCAAGACGACGGTTCTTGGCGGTCGTCAGGGCATGATGCCGCCGTTCGGGCCGGCTCTCGGTGCCGACGGAGTAAAGGATGTAGCGAACTATGTTCGTTCTCTATCCGGTCTGGCGCATGACTCCCTCCGTGCTCAGCGTGGTAAGGAGCTTTTTGCGCAGAACTGCGTTGCGTGTCATGGTCCTGAAGCGAAGGGGACACCGGCACTCGGAGCGCCGAATCTGACGGACAAGACTTGGTTGTATGGTTCCGCCGAGGCGACAATCATCGAAACCGTTACTAACGGTCGTACGAACAAGATGCCGGCATTCCAAGAGTTCCTGGGCGAAGACAAGGTTCATTTGCTAGCCGCTTATGTTTTGAGTCTTTCTAAGAACGCAGCGGCTCCTGTAGAGGCCAAGAAGTAATATTTTGCAGCGAGTAGTTTTGCTTCAGGCGAGTAACTCCCCGGGCTGGCCCCGGGGAGTTTTTCAGATTTAATATTAGAATATAATTAAATTCGAATAATGCGCCAGCCAGATATCCAAAACCCAGAAAAGGTGGAGCCGCTAAGCAAGGCCAGTGGAGACGCAGAAGATACCTTGTATGCTGTTCGGCAAAAGGTTTATCCGCGTGCGGTCACCGGCAGATTCGCCACTTGGCGCTGGATTCTGGTGTGGGCAACTCAAGTGCTTTTCTATGGCTTGTGCTGGGTGCCATGGAATGGCCGACAGGCTGTACTGCTCGACGTCGTTGAGCGGAAGTTTTATATCTTCGACTGGATATTCTGGCCTCAGGATGTGTTTTTCCTGGCGATTCTGCTGATCATCAGTGCGTATTCGCTTTTTTTCTTTACTGCGGTTGCGGGACGTCTGTGGTGTGGGTATGCATGTCCTCAGACGGTCTATACAGAGATTTTCATGTGGATCGAGGAGAAGATCGAAGGTAATCGCGCTCAGCGAATGAAACTCGATCAATCACCGCTTGATGCCCGCAAGATCGGAGTAAAGGTTGCCAAGTTTGGCGCTTGGGGTGTGCTTTCTTTATGGACCGGTTTCACGCTGGTTGGCTATTTCACTCCAATTCGCGAATTGGTCAGGGAGGCTACGACTTTCAGTTTCGGGCCTTGGGAAATATTCTGGATTTGCTTCTATGGCGGTTTCACCTATCTTTTTGCTGGGGTGATGCGGGAGCAAGTCTGTAAGTACATGTGCCCGTACGCGCGTTTCCAGGGGGTCATGTTTGACCCCGATACTCTTGTGATTACCTACGATCCCGAACGAGGTGAGCCGCGTGGGGCCCGTAAAAAAGGTGTAGATCCTAAGGTGATTTCGAAGGGCGATTGCGTTGATTGCGGGATTTGCGTTCAAGTCTGCCCGACCGGAATAGATATTCGGAATGGGATGCAGTACGAATGCATCGGTTGTGCGGCTTGTATCGATGCGTGCGATCAAGTCATGGAAAAGATGAATTACCCGAAGGGATTGATCCGTTACACGACTGAGAATGCGATGCGTCGTCATTGGGGGCGCAAGGAGATCCTTGGTCACGTCATGCGGCCACGGATACTGATTTACGCGGGGGTGCTCATTGCGATCTGTTCGGCTTTTGTGTGGGGCCTTGCTACACGATCAACCCTGCGTGTTGATGTCATCAAGGACAGATCAACACTGAGCCGCGAGGTCGAGGGTGGCTTGATCGCCAACGTCTACAACCTGCAGGTCATGAATATGACAGAGGGAACGCGGAGGTTTTCGTTGTCCGCGAGTGGACTTGAAGGAATTCGGATCACGCCGGCTGCGCCCTTCGAAGTGGATGCGGCGGGCTTGAAATCCGTCACCGTGGAGGTGGCGGTTCCACCTGAGTCGGGTAAGGCCGGGTCAAACACCATTTACATCGAAGTTAAGGCGCTCGATGATGAAAATGTACGTGCGCGGGAAAAAACCGCCTTTCTAATGCCACGATAAGGCCACAATTCGATGAATATGACTGCGTCACAAACTAACCGTGTTCAGACTCCTTGGTATAAGGAGCGCTGGACGTGGCTGCTGATGATCATGCCGGCGACTGCTATCGTCGCCGGATTTATTACTCTGTGGTTGGCAATTAAGTCGTTCGATGGGCTTGTTGCCGATGACTACTACAAGCAGGGTTTGGCCATCAATCAGACTCTGGCTCGAGCGAACGTGGCGCAAGAGCGAGGACTCGTTGCGCAGGTAAAATTGACTTCCGAAGACATAGGTGTCGTGTTGGGTTCCAAGAGCGGGAAAGATTTGCCGGAAAAGCTCGTGGTGACCCTTGCTCATCCGACAAAGGGCGGATTGGATCAGCAAATCACGCTTGAACTCCGTAATGGCGTTTTCCGTGGCAATCTGCGAGCACCGCTGGTCAGTGCCCGTTGGAAGGTTCTATTAGAAGACGAGTCCCGCAACTGGAGGTTGTCAGGGACCGCATTTCTCCCCACAGAAACCGAGATCCGAATCGATTCGGCGGATCTTAAACCTGTTGATTAAAAGGAGAATGCTATGGCCTGGAAGGAGTTATTGACCACTGATATCGGTCTTCTAAGCGTTTTTACGATTGGTTTCGTCGTGGTGATGGCAGCGTACCTTTACCGTTTCGCGAAGAGGCACATTGCTGAGGACGAACGGCAATCGCACACTTAAGATCTGAGATTACGTTTTATTTATAGAATCGTAATTTTCAAATCGTATCCTCGGGACCGGGCCAGAGCATCGGGTTAGCTGGAGTCCCGAGAGGATTGCGATGTAGTCTGGATTCCACGCCGCGGCCTTTTTTCACGCGGGCTGGATGTTCATCACATATTGGCGCGCAATTGCTCGAGGGCTGGTTGACGAACGAGGTCGAAGTCCGGGGTAATTGCGCCGCTATTACTTGAAATAGCGTTGAGAATTGGCAATTCGGCGATTCGGCGATTCGGCGATTCGGCCATTCGCGGGCGTCGGCTGGCGTCGATTCCGACCCCCAACGCCCGCAGTTCGAACTCTCCCTCCCACTGTAATCCTGACCCAGACTCCGCTTGCCGCGATCAACGATAGACAAGCACCGGGATTTTGCTGTGCGTGAGTACTTTTTGCGTTTCGCTGCCGAGCAGTAAGCCGCTCAATCCTCGCCGGCCATGGGACGCCATGAAGATCAGGTCGCACCGATTGCGTTCGGCGGAAGCGATGATCGACTCGAATGGCACTTCACTGACAACCGTATCGCTCCCGGCCGTGACCCCCGCAGCTTCTGCTGCGGCTTTTGCCTGGGCCAGAATCTTGTCGGCTTCAGCTGCAGCTGCCCGACTGAATTGTTCGGGTGTCGTTGGGTCGAAAAGTGCGCCTTCACCGTAAATCGGGGTCGGGAAATCCGGCTGAGCATAGAAGAAAGTAACCGTCGCTCCGGCGTCCTTGGCGAACTCAATGGCACGTGCAACAGTGGACGCGGAGAGAGCAGAGCCGTCGGTAGGAACGAGAATATTCTTGAACATGGTGTCACTCCTGCTGCGGGTTGAATGCTTCCATTATAGGGTGGCACATTGCCATAGCGGGATTGACGAATGTCAATCGGACTGCGAGCCGCTTGCTTCACGATCCTTGAAGGGTTGCGGCCATGTTTTCATTGCCTGAACGCACAGCGAAGGAGTGATCCAAAATGTCTCGACACAATTCTGCCCCTCCGATTGATCTTGCTCAGAAATCGCTGCGTCAGTTGCACGACTCGGTAGAGTCGTCGATCGATCCGCTTGGGATGGCTGCGCCCCTGGTGCACGCCCAGCTCGCGTGGATGGCACATCCTCAAGAGTTGGCGGATGCGCTTAGCAAGGTTTCGACGAGCCTGTGGGCGTTGCAGTGGCATAGCATGCGAAGGCTGATGGGGCTGCCAAGCCCGGATCCACTCAAGCCAAATGCGGACGACAGTCGTTTTGCCGATCCTGTGTGGGCTGATTCGCCGACATGGGATTTGGTGAAAGAGTGGTATCTGGTTCTGACGCACCACATGCAGGACATGCTTTATGACACGCCGGGCCTGTCCCAGAAGGAGCGGCGGCGGGCGGCATTCTGGTGGCGAAACGGGCTCAACGCCGTGTCACCGTCCAACTTTCTGTGGACCAATCCGGTGGCCATGAAAATGGCGATCGAAACCCGCGGAGAGAGTCTGGTGCGCGGTTTCAGGAATTTCCTCGATGACGTTGCGGCCGGCAATATCCGCATGACCGACCCGGAGGATTTCAAGGTCGGCGCGAACCTGGCCACCACGCCGGGGAAGGTCGTCTTTCGTAACCATTTGCTTGAAGTATTGCACTACACGCCGACCGCACCGAAGGTTCATCAGACGCCCATCGTGATCGTCACACCGTGGATCAACAAGTTTTACATCCTCGATCTCAATCCCAAGAAGAGCATGATCCGTTACCTGCTTGAGCAGGGCTTCGACGTTTTCATCACGAGCTGGAAAAACCCCAGTGCGGAGATGCGGGATGTGCGATTTGACGATTACCTCACCGACGGCATCCAGCGCCTGATCGACACTGCGCGCGGGCTGTCGGGGGCGGCCAAGGTCCATGCCGTTGGCTACTGTATCGGCGGTACGGCACTTACAAGCTATATGGCGTGGGCCAATCGCCATTTCACTCCGGAAGAGATGCCGGTTGCACACTGGTCGCTCTTTACGACCCTGGTCGACTTCCATAAGCCGGGCGACATCGAGGTTTTTGTAGACGAGGGCAGCATTCGCTTTCTCACACAGAACATGGAACGGAAGGGTTACCTCGACGGCGCCGAGATGGCCTCATCCTTCCGCTTGCTGCGTTCGAACAGTCTGATCTGGCATTACGTCGCGCATGGCTGGTTGTATGGCGAGACGCCGCCGCCCTTTGATGTGCTGTACTGGAACATGGATACCACGCGCATGCCCTATGCAATGCACGCCTGGTATCTGCGTGAGCTTTACTTGAAAAACAAACTCATCGTGAAGGACGCTCTGACGATTGCCGGAGAGCCCATTGATCTGGGGGTGATCAGTCAGTCGGTATACGCCGTCTCGGCCGAGGACGACCACATTGCGCCGTGGCGCCAGACTTTCAAGACAATGAATTACGTGGCCGGTCCCAAGCGGTTTGTCGTGTCGAGTTCAGGACACATCCTCGGTATCGTCAATCCGCCGGTCAAGCCGCCGAAGCGCAGTTTCTGGGTCGGGCAGGTTCGCAGAAGCGATTCCGCCGACGATTGGCGGAGTGGGTTGCAAGAGCAAATGGGAAGTTGGTGGGAGGATTGGATGGCGTGGCTCAAGCCCCAGAGCGGCGATCTGGTGGACGCGCCGCCGGTTGCCAACGACGCGTATCCAGCGCTTGCCGACGCACCGGGCACTTACGTGCTGGAGCGCTGAGCGCCCTCGTGAATGTCGCGGGTGACTGCGCGCCAGGCGTCGAGGCGACGGGCAAAGCTGTAGCTCGCGTTGGCCGGACTCGTGGACGGCAAGCGTTCGTAAACGATTCCTCTGGATGCTGCCGAAAGCGACTTAAGTACGTGGCGGCGGAAGCTTGATTCCGCCATTGCTCCATTGAAAAACACCCGCCGAATCTGCGGATGGCGGGTGAAGAAGTCTTTGAAGTCGTTGGCAACGATCGTTGCTGGCGCGATGCTGCCATCCAGACTGCCTTCGCGCTCACAGCACAGAAGTACATCCCATAGTGCGATGCCTGCTTCGGTGAGGCACTCGAGGCGGCGAGGATAGGGCAGAGCGGGATACGCCCCGACCAACTCACCTAAAATCGGCCAAAACAGATTACGTGGATGCGCATAGTACTCACCTGCGCGCAACGACGCGCCGCCCGGCATGCTGCCCAGAATGAGCGTCTGGGCCTGCGGTGTAGCGACAGGGGGAAAGCTGTGGATCAGAGGCATGGTCGGACGCGAATTGTCTGTAGGTAGATGACAATTGTCGGACGGTCGAGGCGTGAGCGCGGTGCGAGGGGGCCGATTTTTTGTGAAAACGGGCTTGGGCGAAGTTCTGGGAGTTCCGTGGCTGAAGCGTTTCTAAGATCCGATGACGATGGATCAGCCCCGTCTTCGCAGTTCATCCTCCTTCTCGAAAACGGACTTTAGATGACTGCTCGTCACTGATTTCGGGGGAGAGGGTTGAGGAAGCATACGGCTGGCTCGGTGTCGCTCCAGATCGAGCCGAGTGTGTCATCGATCAAGTAGCGAATTAGCTTAGACCATGCCTACAGAAGCCAAAAAGCACTTAGCCCAACCGGATGGCTGGGCTAAGTGCTTGAATCTTTGGCTCCTCGACCTGGGCTCGAACCAGGGACCTACGGATTAACAGTCCGGCGCTCTACCGACTGAGCTATCGAGGAACAGAGGCGCGCATTTTAGAAGCCGGCCTTCGTTACGTCAAGGCCTTTTGCGCGTTTTTTTGCCCCCGGCGAGCCGGGGGCGGTGAAGCTGTACTACTTAGGCCTTGATCACGGCGGCGATGGCGTCGGCGACGTAGTCGAGGTTTTTGCTGTTGAGGGCGGCCAGGCAGATGCGGCCGGTGCCCACGGCGTAGATGCCGAACTCGTCCTTCATGCGCTCGACCTGGGCGGCGGTGAGGCCGGTGTAGGAGAACATGCCGCGCTGCTTGATGACGAAGGAGAAGTCCTGGTCGACCTTGCGGGCGGCCAGCTGTTCGACGAGGCCGGTGCGCATGGCGCGGATGCGGTCGCGCATGCCGGCCAGCTCGGCTTCCCACTCGGCGCGCAGGGCGGGGGTGGACAGCACCGCGGCGACGATGGCGCCGCCGTGGATCGGCGGGTTGGAGTAGTTGGTGCGGATCACGCGCTTCAGCTGCGACAGCACGCGGGTGGATTCGTCCTTGCTCTGGGTGACGATGGACAGGGCGCCGACGCGTTCGCCATAGAGCGAGAAGCTCTTGGAGAAGGAGCTGGACACGAAGAAGGACAGGCCGGAGGCGGAGAACAGGTTCACCGCGACGGCGTCCGGTTCGATGCCGTCGGCGAAGCCTTGGTAGGCCATGTCGAGGAAGGGAATCAGGCCGCGCGCGGCGCAGGCCTTGACCACTTCCGCCCACTGGGCTTCGGTGAGATCGGCGCCGGTGGGGTTGTGGCAGCAGGCGTGCAGCACGATGACCGAGCCGGCCGGCAGGGTGTTGAGCTTGGCGATCATCGCCTCGGCATTGGCGCCGCGGGTGGCCGGGTCGTAGTACGGGTAGGTGTCCACCGGGAAGCCAGCGGCTTCGAACAGCGCACGGTGGTTTTCCCAACTGGGGTCGGAAATATAAACGGTGGTGTCCGGCACGATGCGCTTGATCAGGTCGGCGCCGATACGCAGGGCGCCAGTGCCCCCGAGCGCTTGGGCGGTGACCACGCGGCCGTCACGGATGATGGCGCTGTCGGCACCGAAAAGCAGGTTCTGCACGGCAGTGGCGTAGGCAACCGGGCCTTCGATGGGTTGGTAGCCGCGCGGCGGGGCGGCTTCGAGGCGGGCCTTTTCGGCGGCTCGGACGGCGCCGAGCAGCGGGATCTTGCCGTTGTCGTCGAAATAAACGCCAACGCCGAGGTTGACCTTGGTGCTGCGGGTATCCGCGTTGAAGGCTTCGTTTAGGCCAAGAATCGGATCGCGGGGGGCCAGTTCCACCGCAGCAAAGATCGAAGAGCTCATGGGGTCTCCAAAAGGGGCGAAGGGAGCGCGGCGCTTTGTGGCGTCCGCTGGGTGATAATACGGGGTTGCCCGCAGGAGTCGCGGGCATCGCCGATTGACTTAAGACAGAAATTTTATCATGGCCGATCAATCCGATAGCGGGCGAGTAGTGGTTTTCGAGGGTAGTCCGTTCAAGCTTCATCAGCCTTTTCCGCCCGGAGGCGATCAGCCCGAGGCGATCCGACAGCTCGTCGAGGGGATCGACGACGGCTTGATGTTCCAGACCCTGTTGGGGGTGACGGGCTCGGGCAAGACCTTCACGATGGCCAATGTCATTGCCCGCTGCGGCCGACCGGCGTTGGTGCTGGCTCACAACAAGACGTTGGCGGCGCAGCTTTATTCGGAGTTCCGGGAGTTCTTTCCGGAGAACGCGGTGGAGTATTTCGTCAGTTACTACGACTACTATCAACCGGAAGCCTATGTGCCGTCCCGCGACCTGTTCATCGAGAAGGATTCGGCGATCAACGAGCACATCGAGCAAATGCGCCTGTCGGCCACCAAGAGCCTGATGGAGCGGCGGGACGTGGTGATCGTAGCGTCGGTATCGTGCATCTATGGCATCGGCGATCCGAGCGATTACCACGCCATGGTGCTGCACCTGCGCGAGGGCGAGAAGATTGGGCACCGGGATCTGGTCCAGCGTCTGGTGGCGATGCAGTACGACCGGGCGGACATCGATTTCAAGCGCGGAACCTTCCGTGTGCGGGGCGATGTGATCGATATCTTTCCGGCGGAAAACGCCGAATATGCGCTGCGCGTCGAGATGTTCGACGACGAGATCGAGCACCTCACCTTGTTCGATCCGCTGACCGGCCACCTCAAGCAGAAGATCGTGCGCTTCACGGTTTTTCCGTCCAGCCACTACGTAACGCCGCGGGCGACGGTGCTGCGCGCCATTGAGGCGATCAAGGAAGAGCTGCGCGAGCGCATCGAAACCTTTCAAAAGGCCGGCAAACTGGTCGAGGCCCAGCGCATCGAGCAGCGCACCCGCTTCGACCTCGAAATGCTCAATGAACTGGGTTTCTGCAAAGGCATCGAGAACTACTCGCGCCATATGTCCGGCCGTAAAGCGGGCGATGCGCCGCCGACATTGATCGACTACCTGCCGAAGGATGGTCTGATGTTCATCGATGAATCCCATGTGTCGATCGGCCAAGTGGGCGCAATGTACAAGGGCGACCGCGCGCGCAAAGAGAATCTGGTGGAATACGGCTTCCGCCTGCCTTCGGCGATGGACAACCGGCCGCTGAAATTCGAGGAGTTCGAACGCCTGCTGCCGCAGACCGTGTTTGTCTCGGCGACGCCGGCGGCCTACGAGAAGGAGCATCAGGGGCAAGTGGTCGAACAGGTGGTGCGACCGACCGGTCTGGTGGATCCGATCATCACGGTGCGCCCGGCAGTCACTCAGGTGGACGATTTGCTCGGTGAGATCAAGAAGCGACTCGACGTGAAGGAGCGCATTCTCGTCACGGTGCTGACCAAGCGCATGGCCGAGGATCTGACCGAATATCTGGCCGAGAACGGCATTCGCGTGCGCTACCTGCACTCGGACATCGATACCGTCGAGCGGGTCGAGATCATCCGCGATCTGCGTCTGGGCGAATTCGACGTTTTGGTGGGCATCAACCTGCTGCGCGAAGGCCTCGATATTCCGGAGGTGTCGCTGGTGGCGATCCTTGACGCGGACAAGGAGGGCTTCCTGCGTTCCGAGCGCTCTCTGATCCAAACCATCGGTCGTGCGGCGCGTCACTTGCACGGCACCGCCATCCTTTACGCCGACCGGATCACCGACTCGATGAAAGCGGCCATCGGTGAGACCGAAAGGCGTCGGGCAAAGCAGATCGCGTTCAACGAGGCCAACGGGATTACTCCCCGTTCCGTGATAAAGCGCATAAAGGACATCATCGACGGTGTCTATGATGACTCATCGGCAAAAGCGGCCGGCGGTGCGAGTGAGACCCGCGCCGATTACGCGGCGCTGGATGAAAAGGCGCTGGCAAAGGCGATCCGTCAGCTCGAAAAGGAAATGCAGGAACATGCCCGCAATCTTGACTTCGAAAAAGCGGCGGCCGCGCGAGACAAACTCTTCCGGCTGCGTCGGCAGGCCTTTGGCGCCGATGCTCACGATGCGTCCGGCGCTGGGTCATAAAATCGTGCCATTCTCGGAGAAGGACTAAAAATTGGTGCTCGCTCTTGTGCGTTCCGCCCGTCGGCTGCTTAAATTGCCGGTAGGAGGGACACCAATAATGAAAATACTGTTTGTCTGTACCGGCAATATCTGTCGGTCACCGACGGCGGAGGGGGTGGCGCGTCGTTGGCTGGCGTTTTCGGGACTGGATGAGTTGGTGAGTGTCGATTCCGCGGGAATCCAGGGTTATCACGAGGGCGAGGGGCCAGATCCGCGTTCCCAGACTGCAGCCCTGCGACGCGGCTACGATCTTTCCCGTCTGCGAGCGAGAAAGGTTCAGGCCAAGGATTTCGCCGATTTCGACCTGCTTTTGGCAATGGATCGCGATCACTTCCACTATTTGCGCGACAGGGCGCCCGAAGGGACCAAGCACAAGGTTCGCATGTTCATGAGTTATGCCCGCAATATTCGCCGTGACGACGTACCGGACCCGTACTATGGCGGCAACATGGGCTTCGATGCGGTGCTTGATATGTGTGAGGATGCGGTTCAGGGGCTGATCGATGAGATCCGCCCCGAACTGGAGAGGCGACGTCAGTCGGCGGTCTGACGCTTTCTGCACAGTCTGAAATATAGAAAGGCCAGCCCTGCGGGACTGGCCTTTTTTCTCGGCCAGGAAAAGGGCAGTCCTATGGAATCGGGTGTCAAGCGGACGCCTGGGGACCACACGCTGGGCCATTGATGGCGGAGGCCGATCAAGTGGAAAAAGGCGAGCTGACGCACAAGCGGGCCCAGGTGCGGTACTGAAATTGCCCTCCTGTGGTCACCCCATCCTTCAGGAACAAGTAGTCCATCGCGCCCAAATCCAGCCCCTCATGCCCGGCTGGATTCCGTCGGCAGATCCTCGAACTGGCGCAGGCCAGGCGCACGGTCAGTCAAGCCATTGCCATCTACGACGCGGAGTGATCGCATCGCACGCCACAATTGAAGACGCCCGATGAGATCCATCGGGCGTCTTTGTGCGCCAGCCTCTGCGCTGACCCAGGCCTCTCACAGGGGCAACCTGGAGCAACCCGGGTTAGGCCACGAGGCTTATTTGCGTCCGGTTTCCACCTGAATCAAAGGCTCGTCCACCACGACTGCTGCTGCGCGGCGGCGGCGGACCGGTTGAACGGGCTCCGTCGGGGGTTCCGGCTGGAAGGCCTTCATGGCGTCGGCACGCGTTTCGATCATCACGAGGCCACTGCCTTCGAGTGCGCTGGAAAGATCGACCGGTGCCGCCGCGACGAGTGCCGGCGCTTCAGGGGCGACCGCTTCGGCCGCTTCCACGACTGGGGCGGTTTCTGCCGGGGGCACGACTGCCGGGGCTTCTTCCACGGCAACGGTTTTCGTTACCGGCTCCTCAACAGGCGCAGGAGCAGCAGGCGCAGGAGAGAGCTCGACCGGGGTAGGGGTGATCGCCGAAGCCTGATTGGCGACGGCGACGGCCTGCTCGATCAGATCGGGCTTCGGCGTTTCCTCGGCACGCATCGGCAGCGGTGCTGCGTCGACAGCGACCGGTACGACCTCCGTGGGCGCAGGTTCGACGATGGCGACAGGGGCGTCGACCGTCGGCGCAGCGCTGGGAGATGCCGTTACTTCGACGGGCGCGAGCGGGATTGCGGCGGCAACTGCCGGAGCGGCTTCAGACTGAACGGCTTCGGCGGCCACTTGGGCCCGTTCGCCGATTTCCAGTTCGCCCTGGGTGGCGACGTCGGCATTGCCACCTTCCTCGTTGCGCCGGCCGCCACGACGACCGCGACGGCTGCGGCGACTGCGTTCGGCGTTGGCCTCGCCCTCAGCCACAGCGGCACTTGCAGCTTCGGTGGTGGCGACTGCGGCCACTGTGGCGACCGCAGTGACCTGCTCGGCGCTGGCAACGACGCCTTCCGCCTCGGTCGGCTTGGGCGCCTGATTGTTGCGGTTGCGGCCCCGTTCGGTGCGCTCGCCGCGCTCCTGGCGCTCGCCACGCTGACGTTGCGGCTTCTCGCGCTGCTCGGTCGGGGTTTCGACCGTGGCGTTACGGGCGGTGTCGCGACTTTCGCGGTTTTCACGGCCCTCGCGACCTTCACGGTTCTCGCCGTTGCGCTCTTCGCGCTTGCCGCGATTTTCACCGCGGCCATCGCGGCGTCCGTTGCGATCATTGCGCGGGCGGGATTCGCGGCGTTGCGGTTCGGGTTGAGTTACCACGGGCGCCGGCTCGGGCTGCTTTTCGCCGCGGAAGAAGGCGAAAATGCGGGCCAGCAGGCCGGGTTGGCTTTCCGGCACCGGAGCGGGGGCCGGTGCTGCCTTGGGTTCGATGATCGGAGCCGGCTGGTCCGGGGTGATGCCCTTGACGGCGGCTTCCTGGCGGGCCGGGCGGTCGGCGCTGGCCGACGGCGGGGTGTAGTCCTGCTCGGCCGGTTTGGTGGCCATCCGGTAGCTCGGAATGGCGCCTTCTTCCAGATTGAGTTGGTCGTGGCGCAGGCGGACGATCTCGTGATGGGGCGTTTCGAGGTGGCGATTGGGGATCAGCACCAGGCCGACCTTGTGGCGCAGCTCGATCTTGGCAATGTCGTCGCGCTTTTCGTTGAGCAGGAAGGTGGCGACATCGACCGGAACCTGACAGTGCAGGGCGCCGGTGTTGTCCTTCATGGCTTCCTCTTCGAGGATGCGCAGGATGTGCAGGGCCGAGGATTCGGTGCTGCGGATGTGGCCGGTGCCGTTGCAGCGCGGGCAGGGGATGTAGCTGGTCTCGGCGAGGGCCGGGCGCAGGCGCTGGCGCGACAGTTCAAGCAGGCCGAAGCGGCTGATCTTGCCGGTCTGGACACGGGCGCGGTCGTAGCGCAGGGAGTCGCGCAGGCGGTTTTCGACTTCGCGCTGGTTTTTCTGCGACTCCATGTCGATGAAGTCGATGACGATCAGGCCGCCAAGGTCGCGCAGGCGCAACTGGCGGGCCACTTCGTCGGCGGCTTCGCAGTTGGTCTTGAACGCGGTTTCCTCGATGTCGGCGCCGCGGGTGGCGCGACCGGAGTTGACGTCGACGGAGACCAGGGCTTCGGTGTGATCGATGACGATCGCGCCGCCGGAGGGCAGATTGACCTGACGCGAGTAGGCCGATTCGATCTGGTGCTCGATCTGGAAGCGCGAGAACAGCGGCACATCGTCGTGATAACGCTTTACGCGGTTGACGTTCTGCGGCATCACGTGGGCCATGAACTGGCGCGCCTGTTCATACACGTCGTCGGTGTCGATCAGGATTTCGCCGATGTCCGGCTGGAAGTAGTCGCGGATCGCACGGATTACCAGGCTGCCTTCCTGATAGATCAGGAAGGCGCCGTTCTGGGACTGGGCGGCGCCGTCGATGGCCTGCCAGAGTTGAAGCAGGTAGTTCAAGTCCCACTGGAGTTCTTCGACGTTGCGGCCGATGGCGGCGGTGCGGGCGATCAGGCTCATGCCGCCCGGGACTTCGAGCTGGTCCATGACGTCGCGCAGTTCGGCGCGCTCGTCGCCCTCGACACGACGCGAAACGCCGCCGCCACGAGGGTTGTTGGGCATCAGCACGAGATAGCGGCCGGCCAGCGAGACGAAGGTGGTGAGGGCTGCACCCTTGTTGCCGCGCTCGTCTTTTTCAACCTGGACAATCAGCTCCTGACCTTCCTTCAGCGCTTCCTTGATGGAAGCGCGACTGGCTTCGACACCAGGTTGGAAATAGGAGCGGGAGATTTCCTTGAACGGCAGAAAGCCGTGGCGTTCGGCACCGTAGTCGACAAAAGCGGCTTCGAGACTGGGCTCAATGCGCGTGATGACGGCTTTGTAGATGTTGCTTTTACGTTGTTCCTTGGCGGCCGATTCAATGTCGAGATCGATCAGTTTCTGACCGTCGACAATGGCAACGCGGAGTTCCTCGGCCTGCGTCGCATTGAAGAGCATGCGCTTCATTCGTCTTTTTCTCCCGCGCGGCACACGGGCAGGACGAAACGCGCCACCCGCTTAATTGCGGTGACTTAGTTTGGCGTTGTCGCGATTGTCCTTCATCGAGGGAAATCAAACTAAAGTGGGTGGCGGGATTCGTCTATTTGAACCCTGAACCGCGATGCTCGCTGAGGGGTTGCGAAAGGGCCGGCTGCGTCGCCTGGTCTCGCGATCTGGTACGGGGCGTACTCTTGGGTACGACGGCGTTCCGCGTTGCGACCTCGGGCCTGCTTGCCAGGATTCCTTCACGACCCCCGGTTTCAGGGCCTTCAATCTGCGTGTGCGGCTGCGCGCAATTGGTACAAGTTTATTGTCGAATACAGTACCATCGCCCTCTTTTTGTCTGGCGACGGACCTTCCTGTGGTTTTTCGGGAGCGGGTAGGGTGCCGGACTGTTCTTGATTTGTCCCGGACTTGAGTCGCTCCGGCGCGGCGCCTGCTGGTGTTGAATCTCTGAACAACACACTGTCGAGCAGGCACGACGCATCAGGACCGAAAAACCGTCAAACAGTATATTTCAAAAAGATGGCCTTGAGTAAAGCTCCCGCAGTGAGTCACGCCCGTGTGGATGAAGGCAGCGCCGGTCAGCGGATCGACAACTTTCTCGTCCGTGTCTGCAAGGGGGTGCCGAAGAGTCACATCTACCGCATCCTGCGTAGCGGCGAGGTGCGCGTGAATAGTCGCCGGGTGGATCAGACCTACCGTCTGCTGGAGGGCGACGAGGTGCGCATTCCGCCGATCCGCCTGGCCGAGAAGGAAGCCGTTGCGCCGGTGCCGATGGGCAAGCCCTTCGACATCGTTTTCGAGGACGAGGCCTTGCTGGTGCTCGACAAGCCTGCCGGTCTGGCGGTGCATGGCGGTAGCGGCGTGAGTTTCGGCGTCATCGAGCAACTGCGTCGGCAGCGTCCGGAGGCAAAGTTTCTCGAACTCGTCCATCGCCTGGACCGGGAAACTTCAGGGCTGCTGATCGTCGCCAAGAAGCGCAGCGCGCTGACCGTGCTGCACGACATGATGCGCGACGGCAAAGTGCAGAAGCGCTATCTGACGATGGTGGCCGGACGCTGGCTGAATCCGCTCCAGCACATCAAGCAGCCGTTGCTCAAATACCTGATCGACAACGGCGAGCGCCGCGTCAGCGTGAATCGCGAAGGCAAACCGGCACACAGCATCGTGCGGCTGGTGAAGCGCTGGCGCGATTTCAGTCTGGTCGAGGTGGAGTTGAAGACCGGGCGTACCCACCAGATCCGGGTGCACCTCAGTCATGCGGGCTTTCCCCTTTGCGGCGACGACAAGTACGGAGATTTCGCGCTCAATAAGCAGCTTGAGAAGGCGGGGCTCAAGCGCATGTTCCTGCACGCCGCGAAGCTTGCCTTCCGCCATCCGCTCACGGACCAGGCGATCGAGCTTTTCGCGCCCTTGCCGGCTGAACTGGAAAATTTTGTCGTCGCAATCGAGCAGAGCCAGGAGAGGGAATATGGTTAAAGATGTGGCCCGGCGTTTCGAGCTGATCGTTTTTGATTGGGATGGCACCTTGATGGATTCGGCGGCGGCCATCGTGCGGGCGATCCAGGCGGCCAGTGCCGATCTGGGATTGCCGGTTCCGACCGATGCGCGTGCCCGTCACGTGATCGGCCTGGGCTTGTCGGATGCGCTGCGCCACGCGGTGCCGGAGTTGCCTGAGACGGACTATCCGCAGATGGTCGAGCGCTATCGTTATCATTATTTGTCGAGCGATCGCGAGCTGACGCTTTTCGACGGCACCGTCGAACTCATTTCCGATCTGCACGACAGGGGGTTTCTGCTGGCGGTGGCCACCGGCAAGAGTCGCAACGGGCTGGATCGGGCGCTGGGTTTTTCGGGTCTCGGGCGCTATTTCCACGCCACGCGCTGCGCCGACGAGTGTTTTTCCAAGCCGCATCCGGCAATGCTCCACGAACTGATGGACGAACTTGGTGTGGTGGCTGAATCCTGTCTGATGATTGGCGACACCACTCACGATCTCCTGATGGCGAAGAATGCCGGTGTGGCGGGGTTGGCGGTGAGCTTTGGGGCGCATCCGGTCGATCAGCTCGAAGCGGAGGCGCCGTTGGCTTGCGTCCATACGCCGACGGAGTTGCGCGCGTGGCTTGCCGCGAACGCCTGATCTGCGAGTCCGTTGCGCTGCGTGACGGGGAGGACGGCGTGCGTTTCACCGTAACGCGCCCGGAGGGCGAAGCGCCGGCCTTTGCGGTGCGTTTCGGTGGGCAGGTGTATGCCTTTTTGAACCGCTGCGCCCATGTGCCCATCGAACTGGATTGGGTGCCGGGGCGTTTTTTCGACGATTCGCGCCGGTATCTGATCTGCGCGACCCATGGTGCGATGTATGAGCCGCGTAGCGGCGACTGTGTGGCGGGTCCGTGTCGCGGCGCGCGTCTCCGTGTGGTGCCTGTCGTTGAGCACGACGGGGCGGTTTTCTTGATGAGTGACGATGAGCGATAGCAGGAAAGACGGCGGCGAGCCGGGGTGGGAGCGTCGGGTGCTCGAGCGTCTTGTGCTGGAGGCTTTGGCCGAGCAAAGGCGCAGCCGGCGCTGGAGTGTGTTTTTCAGACTGGCGACCTTGATCTGCGTGGTGCTGGGGCTGTGGATCGTCGGCGGTTTCGGGGATACCGAGCCGCTGGATGGCGGTCGCCACACGGCGCTGGTGAGCGTCGAAGGCGTCATCGCCCCGAAAGGCGAGGCGAGTGCCGAGCGGGTTGTTGCTGCGCTGCAGTCGGCGTTTGCGGATTCGGGTACCGAGGGTGTGGTGTTGCGCATCAATAGCCCCGGCGGCAGTCCGGTGCAGGCCGGGATGATCAACGACGAGATCGTCCGGCTGCGTGGTCTCCATCCGGATGTGCCGGTGTATGCGGTGGTCGAGGATATCTGTGCGTCGGGCGGCTATTACGTGGCAGCGGCGGCCGATCGCATTTTTGTGGACAAGGCCAGCATCGTCGGATCGATCGGTGTGCTGATGGACGGCTTCGGCTTTACCGGCCTGATGGACAAGCTTGGCGTCGAGCGGCGCCTGCTGACGGCCGGCGACAACAAGGGTTTTCTCGATCCGTTCTCGCCTCAGCAGCCTCGGCAGCTCGAGCATGCGCAGACGATGCTGAAGGACATTCATGCCCAGTTCATCGACACCGTTCGCAAGGGGCGCGGTGCGCGGCTTAAGGAGACGCCGAAGATGTTCTCCGGGCTGATGTGGACCGGTGCGAAGAGCGTTGAACTCGGGCTGGCCGATGGTTTCGGGACCGTCGAGTCGGTGGCGCGGGACGTCGTCAAAGCCGAGGATATCCGCGATTACACCCAGAAACCGAATTTCGCGGAGCGTTTTGCCGAGCGCTTCGGGACCGATATGGCGCAGAGTCTGATGAACTCGCTGGCAAAGACCTCGCTGCGCTGATCAGCCGGCGAGGAGCAGGAATACCGTGGGCCGCTTCGCCAGATCGGGCGCGGCGGCCTTTTTCCATTCGGCGATCCGCCGGGTGAGGATCCATTCGCTGTCGACGGTCAGATCGCGGGCGATGCACAGGCGGGTTTCCGGCCCGCAGGTGGTGCGCAGCGCCTCGAACATGCGGTCGTTGCGATAGGGCGTTTCGATGAACAGCTGGGTGCGCGAGAAGCGCGCGGATTCGGCTTCGAGCTCGCGGATGCGCTTCTTGCGGGCTTCTTCGTCCACCGGCAGGTAGCCGTGGAAGGCGAAGCTCTGACCGTTGAGGCCGGATGCCATCAGGGCCAGAAGCAGCGACGACGGTCCGACCATCGGAACGACACGCACACCTTTTTCATGGGCGCGACGGACGAGGAGCGCGCCGGGGTCGGCGACGGCGGGGCAGCCGGCTTCCGACATCAGGCCAGCGTCCAGACCGGCCAGGAGCGGGGCGAGCAGCGCATCGAGGTCCGCCGGGCCGGGTTTTTCGGGCAATTCGCGGATGTCCAGTTCGCGTAGCGAGCGAGGGTGTTCGAAGCGCTTGAGTTCGGCGCGGGCCGTTTTGGCGTTCTCGACGACGAAATAGTCGAGACTGCGCGCCCGGGCGCCCACCTCGGCGGGCGTTGTGAGTCCGGTCGAGGCCGGGCCGAGACTTACGGGGATTAGGTAAAGCGTGCCGGTCGTCATCGTCAGGGCAGCGCCACGCCTTCGTTGCGCAGCATGCGGGCCAGTGCGATCAGCGGCAGGCCGACGAGGGCGTTGGGGTCGTCGCCGCGGAGTGCGTCGAGAAGCGTGATGCCGAGCCCTTCGGATTTGGCGCTGCCGGCGCAGTCGAGGGGGCGCTCCTTGTCCACGTAGCGCACGATTTCCTCGTCCGACAGAGTGCGGAAGCGTACTTCGGTCGGTACGGCATCGACTTGAATGTGGCCGGTTCGGGTGTTGAGCACGGCCAGTGCCGTGTGGAAGATTACGCTGCGACCGCTCATCGACTTGAGTTGGGCGATGGCGCGCTCGACGGTGCCGGGCTTGCCGAAGCGGGCGCCGTCCATGTAGGCGACCTGATCGCTACCGATGATCAGGGCGCTGTCGAATTGGCTGGCGACGGCGCGGGCTTTCTCGACGGCCAGGCGTTCGGCGGTGGCCCATGGCGTTTCTTCGGGCAGGGGGCTTTCGTCCAGATCGGGGCGGGCGATGTCGAAGGGCAGGCCGAAGCGCTGCAGGAGTTCGCGGCGATAGACCGACGTGGAGGCTAGAACGAGTTTCATGGGAGAAGGCGCGGAACCGACGGAGCCGGATCGCGAAGTGCGCAGGGTTTTGACACAGGGAGCCGAAAATAATATCATGCCGCGCTTATGTCGCAAGAAAGCTTCGTGATCGACCTTCGGGCGTTGGCCAAAGATGGGCGTCGCCTTGAGGGCGAGGTGCCTGTGGCGCGGCTTGCCCGTCTGGCCGAGTCGGTGCTGGAACCCTCGGGAGCAGTGGTTTTCGGGTTTCAGGGCGAGTGTGACGACGAGGGTAAGCTCTACGTCGATCTGCAAATTCAGGGAAGCCTGGTTTTGCAGTGTCAGCGCTGTCTTGAAGCTTTGGAGTGGCCCTGCGAAGTGCGGAATCGTCTTCTGCTTCTACGTTCCGGCGAAGATCTGCCGGAAGACGAGTTGGAGAACGATGCGGTGGATGCCCTCGAGGTTGAGCCGCTGACCGATCTGCTGGAGCTTGTGGAGGATGAGGTGTTGCTGGCTTTGCCCCTGGTGCCCCGTCACGATAGTTGCGAACCGCCGGTCAAGACCGGCGTCGATGAAGAGATTTCGCCCTTCGCCGTTCTGCGTCAGTTGCGCGGCAAGGTTTAAAGTATTCCTCAAGGAGTTTTTCATGGCTGTCCAACAGAACAAGAAGTCCCCGTCCAAGCGCGGTATGCACCGTTCCCACGATTTCCTGGTTGCGCCTGCGCTGGCCGTGGAATCGACCACCGGCGAAGTGCACCTGCGTCACCACGTGTCGCCCTCCGGTGTTTACCGCGGCAAGAAGGTTGCCAAGGCAAAGGGCGAGTAATTCTCCCCTCAGGAAAACGGCGCGACGCCTTCGGGTGCTCGCGCCGTTTTTGCAACGTTCCTATCAATTCACTTTCTGTTAGCGCCGAATGACTGTCACCCTGGCTATTGACTGCATGGGGGGCGATCATGGCCCTTCGGTAACGGTTCCGGCCGCCCTGAATTACATGCGTGGCGATCGGGATACCCGGATCGTACTGGTTGGGCGGCCTGAAGCCATCGAGCCGCACGTCGGGACGGCTTTTGCCGAATTTGGCGAGCGTCTGCGTATCCAACGGGCCTCCGAGGTGGTTGGTATGGATGAGCCGCCGGCTCAGGCGATGCGCAGCAAGAAGGATTCGTCCATGCGCGTGGCGGTCGATCTCGTCAAATCCGGCGAGGCGCAGGCCGCCGTGTCGGCCGGCAATACGGGGGCGCTGATGGCGATCTCCCGTTTTGTGCTCAAGACTTTGCCGGGCATTGACAGACCGGCAATCTGTAGCACGCTGCCGACCCTGCGCGGACAGACCCACGTCCTCGATCTTGGTGCCAACGTCGATTGCTCGCCGGAGCATCTGCTCCAGTTCGGCATCATGGGAGCCATGTTGGTGGCGGCGGTCGAGCACAACGAACGTCCGAGTGTCGGTTTGCTCAACATCGGCGAAGAAGACATCAAGGGCAACGATACCGTCAAGCAGGCGGCGGTGCTTCTGCGGGGCAGCGGCCTCAATTTCTACGGCAACGTGGAAGGCAATGACATCTACAAAGGCACCGTCGACGTGGTGGTATGCGACGGCTTTGTGGGCAATGTGGCGCTCAAGACTTCAGAAGGCCTCGCGCAAATGATGGCGACCTTTCTGCGCGAGCAGTTTTCGCGCAACTGGATGACCAAGCTCGCGGCCGTCTTCGCAATGTCGGCGCTGAAGGGTTTCAAGCACAAGGTCGATTCCCGCCGCTACAATGGCGCGGCCCTTCTGGGCTTGCGGGGGGTTGTGGTCAAGAGTCATGGCTCGGCGGATGCCTTTGCCTTCGAGCGGGCGATCATGCGGGCGGCAGAAGCCGCGCGCAACAGGCTGATCGAACGTATCAGCGAACGAATGGAACGTGAAAGGTCCGAGGCATGATCCATGCTCGAGTGATCGGTACCGGGAGTTTTCTGCCCGGGGAGCCTGTCAGCAACAATGATCTGGTCGCCCGCGGCATCGAGACGTCGGACGAGTGGATTGTCGATCGCACCGGTATCCGTGCGCGCCATCTGGCTGCGCCGGATGTCACCTCCAGCCAGCTGGCCTACGAGGCCTGCACGCGCGCCATCGCGGCAGCGGGCTGTCAGCCTTCCGACATCGATCTGATCATCGTTGCCACGTCTACGCCCGATTATATTTTTCCGAGCACTGCGGCTCTGCTGCAGGCCCGCCTCGGCATTGCGAACGGCGGTGCGGCCTTCGACCTGCAGGCCGTGTGTACTGGCTTTGCTTATGCGCTCGCCACGGCCGAAAAATTCATTCGTTCGGGCAGTAACAAACGTGCGCTGGTCGTTGGCTCCGAGGTGTTCTCGCGCATCCTCGACTGGAACGATCGCGGCACTTGCGTGCTGTTCGGCGACGGCGCCGGTGCGGTCGTGCTGGAAGCGTCGGACAGGCCGGGCATCCTGGCTACGGCCTTGCATGCGGACGGCAGTCACAACTCCATCCTGAACGTGCCCGGCCAGGTGAACCGCGGTGTGATTACCGGCGATCCCTTTCTGCGCATGGACGGCCAGGCCGTCTTCAAATTCGCGGTCAAGGTGCTGAGCGACGTGGCCCGGGAAGTGCTCGATCAGGCGGGGCTCGGCGTCGACGACATCGACTGGCTGATTCCCCATCAGGCCAACATCCGCATCATGCAGGCGACGGCCCGGCGGCTGGGCGTTCCCACCGAGAAGGTCATTGCCACGGTGGGCGAGCATGGCAACACGTCCGCGGCGTCGATTCCGCTGGCGCTCGATCTGGCCGTTCGCGACGGGCGCATCCAGCGCGGGCAGAAAATCCTGCTCGAAGGGGTCGGAGGGGGCTTTACCTGGGGCGCTGCGCTCCTGGAGTTCTGAGAATCAGCCATAGCCATTGAAGGATAGGGATCGATGAATTTCGCTTTTGTTTTTCCGGGGCAGGGTTCCCAGTCTGTCGGAATGATGACCGCTTACGGCGAATCCGCGGTGATCCGCGAGACCTTTGCCGAAGCCTCGGCCGCGCTGGGCGAGGATCTGTGGGAGATGGTCGCCGACGGCCCCGCCGAACGGCTCGCGCTGACGGTAAATACCCAGCCGCTGATGCTGACCGCTGGCGTTGCCGTGTATCGCGAATGGATTGCGCGCGGCGGTGCGACGCCGTCGCTGGTCGCCGGTCACAGCCTCGGCGAATACTCGGCCCTTGTGGCGGCCGGTGCGCTGGACTTCCAGGATGCCGTCAAGCTGGTGCGCCTGCGCGCCCAGGCTATGCAGGAGGCCGTTCCCCAGGGTGAGGGCGCCATGGCTGCGCTTCTCGGCCTCGACGAAGCCCAGGCCGTCGAAGCCTGCGCGGAAGCGGCCCAGGGCGAAGTGGTTTCCGCTGCGAACCTCAATTCTCCCGGACAGATCGTGATCGCGGGCGCGCGTGCGGCGGTCGAGCGGGCGATTGTCGCTGCGAAGGCGCGGGGCGCCAAGCGCGGTGTCCTGCTGCCAGTGAGTGCGCCTTTCCATTGCGCGCTGATGAAGCCCGCCGCCGATCGGCTGGCGCAGCGTCTGGCCGACATTGAGGTCCGGGTGCCGTCTATCGCCGTCCTGAATAACGTGGATGTGGCGGTCGAAGATCAGCCCGAGCGGATCAAGGATGCGCTGGTGCGTCAAGCCTATTCACCGGTGCGCTGGATCGAGACCGTGCAGGAGATCGCTCGCCGCGGCTCCACGCATGTGTTTGAGTGCGGTCCGGGCAAGGTGCTGGCCGGTATGACCAAACGCATCGAAGGCAGTCTGCAGGGCGGCGCGATTGCCGATGCGGCCAGTCTCGCGGACATTCTCCAGATAACGGGGGCGGCATGACTGGGATATTGAAGGGGCAGGTGGCGCTGGTGACCGGCGCCTCGCGCGGTATCGGCCGGGCGATTGCGCTCGAACTGGGACGCCTTGGTGCGACGGTGGTCGGTACGGCTACGTCGGAAGCCGGTGCGGCCGACATCCAGGCCGGGCTCGATGCGGCCGGTGTGACGGGGCGGGGGCTGGCGCTCGACGTTACCGACGCGGCAGCTTGCGAAGTGGCGCTCGGCGAGATTGAAAAAAGTCTCGGTCCGGTGCTCATTCTGGTTAACAACGCCGGCATCACCCGTGACAACCTCTCGATGCGCATGAAGGATTCCGAATGGGATGCGGTGCTCGACACCAATCTCAAGTCGGTTTTCCGCATGTCCCGTCTCGTCATGCGCGGCATGATGAAGGCCAGGAGCGGACGCATCATCAACATTACCTCGGTTGTCGGCAGCTCTGGCAACCCCGGTCAGGCCAACTACGCGGCCGCCAAGGCCGGCGTGGCCGGTATGAGCCGAGCGCTGGCTCAGGAGCTCGGCAGTCGCAACATCACGGTCAATTGCGTCGCGCCGGGCTTCATCGACACCGACATGACCAAGGAACTGCCCGAAGCCCAGCGGGAAGCGCTGCAGGGCAAGATTGCCCTCGGTCGTCTCGGTAAGCCGGAAGAAATCGCAGCAGTGGTGGGCTTCCTGGCCTCGCCTGCTGCATCCTACGTGACGGGTGCCACTCTGCACGTGAATGGCGGCATGTACATGGCGTAAATCTCGCCGGACTGGCGAGGGTGCGCGTTTTTGGTAGAATGCGGGGGTTTTGAATTCACCCCGCTCAATCAGCGAAGGAGTTGCTACATGGAAAATATCGAACAACGCGTCAAAAAAATCGTTGCCGAACAACTTGGCGTAAACGAATCCGAAATCAAGAACGAATCGTCTTTCGTGGATGATCTGGGCGCTGACTCCCTCGACACCGTCGAGCTGGTGATGGCCCTCGAAGAAGAATTCGAATGCGAAATCCCGGACGAAGAAGCTGAAAAGATCACCAGCGTTCAGCAGGCGATCGACTACGTCTCCGCCCATCTCAAGAAGTAAGACTCCCGGAGCCTGCCTTGACCCGTCGCAGAGTTGTCGTAACCGGCCTTGGCGTTGTTTCGCCGGTCGGTAATACCGTGCCCGAAGCCTGGGATGCCATTGTCAACGGGCGTTCCGGCATTGCGCAGATTACCCGTTTCGACACCTCTGCCTTTTCGGCGAAAATCGCCGGAGAGGTGAAGGGCTTCGATATCGGTGCCTATCTGTCACCGAAGGAAGCGCGCCGGATGGATGGATTCATCCATTACGGTCTCGCCGCAGGTATTCAGGCCGTTCGGGATTCCGGGATCGAGGTCACGGAAGCCAATGCGCACCGGATCGGTGTGAATATCGGTTCCGGCATCGGCGGTCTGCCGATGATCGAGGATACTCACGATGATTTTCTTGCTGGTGGCCCGCGCAAGATTTCACCGTTTTTTATTCCCGGTACGATCATCAATATGATCTCGGGCAATCTTTCTATCATGTTTGGCCTCAAGGGGCCGAACTTGGCCGTAGTAACCGCGTGCACTACCGGTTTGCATGCCATCGGTATGGGCGCGCGCATGATCGAATACGGCGATGCAGACATGATGGTGTGCGGTGGTGCCGAATCTACCGTGACGCCGCTGGCGGTCGGTGGTTTTGCATCGGCCAAGGCACTATCGACGCGCAACGACGATCCGGCCACGGCCAGTCGTCCGTGGGATAAAGATCGCGACGGCTTCGTGCTTGGTGAAGGTGCCGGCGTGCTTGTGCTGGAAGAATATGAGCATGCAGTCAAGCGCGGTGCCCGTATTTATGCCGAGCTGTCTGGCTTCGGCATGAGCGGCGATGCTTACCACATGACCGCGCCGGATACCGATGGTCCGAGACGCAGTATGGTCAATGCGCTGCAAAATGCCGGGGTTAATCCCGACGAAGTGCAGTATCTCAATGCTCATGGCACTTCAACGCCGCTTGGCGACAAGAACGAAACCGAAGCAATCAAGCTCGCCTTCGGTGTCGATGTGGCCAAGTCGCTGGTGGTGAACTCCACCAAGTCGATGACCGGTCACCTGCTTGGCGGTGCTGGCGGTCTTGAGTCTGTGTTGACCACATTGGCGGTCTATCACCAGATTTCGCCGCCGACGATCAACATCTTCGAGCAGGATCCGGAGTGCGATCTGGATTACTGCGCGAACGTTGCCCGTCCGATGAAGATCGATGTTGCGGTGAAGAATAATTTTGGCTTTGGCGGTACCAACGGTACGCTGGTCTTCAGAAAAGTCTGACCGGTTGCGGGCACGGCAACCCGTGCATCATGACCGTCATTGAAATTCAGCCGTCGCGGCTGCTCGTCATCCTCGTGGTGGCGTTGCATGCTGCGACGGCTTTTTCGTTTGTGATGTGGGCTTCCCCGATGTGGGTGAGCGGCGTTTGTCTTGCTATCGTTGCCGTTTCGTTGTTCTACTTTGCATTTTTCTGGCGGCGTTGCAAGCGGGATCGGCTTGGCCTTTTGGACGACGGGGCTTTGCTTGTCGATCCCGGTGGTGCGGATGAGCGGGTGCTCGCACTTTTACCGGCTACGGTGGTGTTTTGTAGTGCGGTTTGGCTCGTCTGGAGAGATGAGGCCCGGCACGAAAATGGCGTGGAACTGATTGTGCGCGACCAAGTGACGCCGTCGCACTGGCGGGCTTTGCAGATATGGGCACGCCTTCGAGCGAAACCCGCGGGCGTGTCTCGACAGGAGAGCGGAGTTTAGATTTTGCGCGGACGGCTGGGACGCAGGATGGTGTCGCGCGCCTTCGGCAATACTGCGGGGTAATCCCGGCTGAAGTGCAGTCCGCGGCTTTCCTTGCGTTTCAAGGCGCTGCGAACGATTAGATCGGCGCTAACCACCAGATTGCGCAACTCGATGAGATCGTTGGAGACACGGAAGTTGCTGTAGAACTCTTCGATTTCGCGGGCCAGCAGGCGGATGCGGTGTTGAGCCCGCCGGAGGCGCTTGTTCGTGCGCACAATCCCAACATAGTCCCACATGAATCGGCGTAGTTCGTCCCAATTGTGGGCGATCACGATCGCTTCGTCGGAATCGGTAACGCGGCTTTCGTCCCATTGGGGCAGGGATTCGGCGCGAGGGCGCGGATTGGCAAGGATGTCGGCAGCGGCTGCCTCGCTGAAGACCAGGCATTCGAGCAAGGAGTTGCTGGCCAGTCGGTTGGCGCCGTGCAGACCGGTACAGGCAGCTTCGCCGATGGCATAAAGACCGGTGACGTCGGTGCGTGCGTGCAGGTCGGTGACAATGCCGCCGCAGGAGAAATGGGCTGCGGGAACAACCGGTATCGGTTGGCGGGTGATATCGATTCCCAACTCGAGGCAGCGGGCGAGAATGTTCGGGAAGTGTTCTTTGAGAAAATCCTCGGATTTGTGGCTGATATCGAGAAAGACGCAGTCAAGGCCGTGCTTCTTCATCTCAAAGTCGATGGCGCGGGCGACGACATCGCGAGGCGCGAGTTCTTCCCGGCTGTCGTGCTCCGGCATGAAACGGCTGCCGTCGGGACGGCGCAGCAGTCCGCCCTCGCCGCGAACGGCTTCGGAGATCAGGAAGGATTTGGCTTGCGGGTGATATAGGCAGGTCGGGTGGAACTGGATGAACTCCATATTCGCTACCCGGCAGCCGGCACGCCAAGCCATGGCCACGCCGTCGCCGGTGGCGGTGTCCGGATTGGTTGTGTAGAGGTAGACCTTGCAGGTGCCGCCCGTCGCCAGAACCGTATGATTGGCGGAGAAGGTGAGGACTTCGTCGTTGGCGATATCGAGCACATAGGCGCCGAGACAGCCTTTTTCGGGCTGGCCAATCTTTGGGCCGGTGATCAGGTCTACCGCAATGTGATGTTCGAAGATCGAGATGCCGGGGTGAGCCCGGAGTTGCTCGGTCAGCGTAGCCTGGACGGCGGCGCCGGTAGCGTCGGCGGCGTGGATGATGCGTCGGTGGCCGTGGCCGCCTTCGCGAGTCAGGTGATAGCCAACGGGGGAGCTGGCGTCGCCGGTGAACGGTACACCATGATCGATAAGCCAATGAATGGCGCGAGGTGCGTTCTCGATAACAAAGCGGGTGGTTTTGTCGGAGCACAACCCCGCCCCCGCCGTGTGTGTATCTGCGATATGGGATTCAGTGCTGTCGGCCGGATCGAGAACCGCGGCGATTCCACCTTGGGCCCAGGCGCTGGCACTGTCTTCCAGTGTTCGTTTAGTTACGACAGCAACTTTGAGTTTGTCGGCGAGGCGTAAGGCCAGCGATTGGCCAGCAAGGCCGCTGCCCAGGATGAGTACATCGAAAGCGGTCACTTCGGGATTTCCGCAGGGGGCAATATTCTGAAGAGCCCACTATATCATGTGCGGTTGGTTGTGCCGAAGCCAACAAAACCATTCCGCCGACTGAACTATGCTCCGGGAGGCGCGGTCAACTCTGGTGCTTTGGAAGGGAATTGCGGACGCTCGGGTATACTGCGTGGTCTTTGGCCGACCGGGTCATGACTTACAAGGTGGATGTTCCCGACCATGAGCGATCGCGAAATTGACCAGCAGTTGGTCGAGCGTGTCCAGCGCGGCGACAAGCAGGCTTTCGGCCTTCTTGTCGCGAAATATCAGCGCAAGCTCGCCCGTCTTCTGTCGAGATTGATCAGAGATTCCGCCGAAGTGGAGGATGTCGCCCAGGAGACGTTCATCAAGGCGTACAGAGCCTTGCCGTCTTTTCGCGGAGACAGTGCTTTTTATACATGGCTTTATCGCATCGGGATCAATACCGCCAAAAATTATCTCGTTTCGCAAGGCCGGCGAGCTCCGACCACGACCGATTTCGACTCCGAGGAGGCCGAAACCTTTGACGATGGGGATCAGTTGCGGGATATCAACACGCCGGAGAGGCTGTTGATGACCAAGCAGATCGGAAACACGGTCAACGAGGCAATGGAGGCTCTGCCCGAAGAGTTGAAGACGGCGATTGTTTTGCGTGAGATCGAAGGTTTGAGCTACGAGGAGATTGCCGCAATCATGGAATGCCCTATCGGAACCGTCCGTTCGCGGATTTTCCGCGCCAGGGAAGCCATTTCCGAGAAGCTCAAGCCGTTGCTCGATACGGCTCCGAACAAGAGGTGGTAAGACGATGAAAGAAAACGTTTCTGCCCTGCTGGATGGTGCGCTTGACGAGATGGCGTCGTCACGGATGCTGGAGTCCCTCAAGCGCGATGGGGGGCTTCGCCGAGATTGGGAAAAATATTGCCTGATTGGCGATGTGCTGCGGGACGAGGAGGTGCTGTCATCGGACTTCACCATGAAGGTGATGCAGAGCTTGGCGGACGAACCGACCGTTCTGGCGCCAGTCCATAATGACGTTGGCGAGGCTTGGGTGCGCCATTTGATGCCGATTGCGGCGTCGGTAATGGGCGTGGCGGCGGTGGGCTGGGTCGCAATGGTTTTGAACGGTTCCGGACAGAATTCAATGCGCATGGCCGGCGCCAAGGTGCCGGTAATCGCAGCTGCGTCACCGGCCAAGTCGGCCGATGCTCCGTTGGCCGTCACGGCAAGTGCTGCCAATGCGACAGGAGCGGAGACGTCTGAGCGGGAGTATCTGTTCGCCCATCAGGCCATGGCGCCGTCGGCGGCGATGCCCGGGGTCGCGCTTTATGTTCGGACCGTTTCGGATAGCCGTTCGGCCGGCGAATGATGAAGCATCTTCTCTGCTTTTTGGTGGTTTCCTGGACCTTCATTGGGACGGCGGCAGCGGATATGCCGAACGATCCGCTTGCGTGGTTGGGCCGGATTTCCAGCGCTGCGCACAAGCTTAACTACACCGGAACTTTCATCTACCAAAACGGCAAGAATGTCGAGACGTCGAGGATTGCCCATCTGGTCGAAGGTGGGGCTGAATACGAAAAGCTGGAAGCTCTGGATGGCAGTCCTCGCGAAGTGGTCCGCAGTGACGACGAAGTGCAGTGTTTTCTCCCCGATCAGAAAACGGTGATTGTCGATCAGTCGTCGGCGCGGAGAAGTTTTCCCGCACGTTTACCCCCATCGCCAGGTGCGATTGCCGAAAATTATCGAATCCGCAAAGGCGAGGTGGTGCGGATTGCCGGATTGGAAACTCAGCAGATCATTCTCGAACCCAAAGACGATATGCGCTATGGCCATCATTTTTGGGCCGATACGGCGTCGGGGCTGTTGCTGCGAGCGCGGCTGATCGGCGAAAAAGGGGAGAGTATCGAGCAGTTTGCGTTCAATGAAGTCCACATCGGTGCGCCTTTCGATCGCGAGAAGGTCAAGCCCCGGTTCAGAATCGCCGATTGGAAGGTCGTCAATGCGCGCGGTAACGATGTGAAGGTTGACGATACGGGTTGGGTTTTCCGCAATTCGATCCCCGGTTTTCGGCAGGTGGTGTCGTTGGTTCGGCAGGCACATAAGGAGCGCGGGGAGGCGTATCACGTGGTTTTCTCTGACGGCTTGGCTGCGATTTCCGTCTTTATCGAACCTGTTGCCGCTCGAACCAACAATCACAGTGGCTTAAGTACTTCAGGCGCTGTCAATATTTTCCGGCGTACTGTTTCTGGTCACCTGATCACGGTGCTCGGGGAGGTGCCGGCCCAGGCGCTTGTCCGGATTGCCGATGGGGTGGAGATGCGGAAGCGCTGATGCGGGTCAATGGTGTGGTCGAGCGGCTTGAGGGCGGCTATGCGTGGGTGAATGTTTCGGTTGCCCAGGGTTGCGGTCGCTGTAATGAACCTGGCGGTTGCGGCGGTGTGAATGTCGTCAGACTTTTCGGAAGCTCCCATCGGGCAGTGCGGGTGCGCAACGATGTCGATGCGCGTCCGGGGGAACAGGTTGGGGTGCGGGTCGAAGATGGGGTTCCGTTGAGGGCTGCGCTCGTCGCCTATGTCTGGCCGGTTGTGGGGGTGGTTGTCGGTGCGGCGCTCGGTACGGTTGCGGCGTCGTCCGGTAGTACCGATTTCTTGGCGGGGCTGGGTGCCATCGCGGGTGGTTTTGCGGCTGCAGTGCTGGGGCGTCGGCATTCGACTTGGTCAAGCCGCGAGTTGCCGCTCCGTCTAGAGCGGGGTGCCGAAGTTGCATCGGGGGATTGCGGCCAATGATGATGTCGTTTTCGGCTTGGCGCAGCTTTTTCGGGTTTGTGTTGTGCCTGCTCTTGGTTCGGCCGATTCTGGCAAAGGATTTGCCCGATTTCGCTGACTTGGCCGATCGGCAGGGTGCGGCAGTGGTGAATATCAGCACGACCCAGGCTGTCCGGCAGGGACGTCAGAACGTTCCCAGCCTGGATGAAGACGATCCGATGTTCGATCTCTTCCGGCGCTTTATTCCTCATCATCCGGGGGCGCCACGGGTGGAGCCGGACAGCCGCTCGCTCGGCTCCGGTTTTATCGTTTCGACCGACGGTTACGTGTTGACCAATGCCCATGTGATCGAAGGGGCCGACGAAATCATCGTCAAGCTCACCGACAAGCGCGAGTTTCGTGCTCGTCTGATGGGAGCCGATCCGCGTACCGATGTGGCCCTCCTCAAGATCGACGCCATCGGCCTGCCGAAAGTGACGCTGGGCGATCCCGGCAAGCTGCGCGTCGGCGACTGGGTTGTCGCAATCGGGTCGCCTTTCGGCTTCGAGAACTCGGTTACCGCGGGCATCGTCAGCGCCAAGGGGCGTTCCCTGCCGCAGGAAAATTTTGTGCCTTTCATCCAGACCGATGTGGCGATCAATCCGGGCAATTCGGGCGGTCCCTTGTTCAACCTGAAAGGCGAAGTGGTCGGCATCAATTCGCAGATTTACAGTCGAACGGGTGGGTTCATGGGTCTGTCCTTCGCGATTCCAGTCGACGTGGCGATGGATGTACAAAGCCAGCTCAGGGCCAGCGGACGTGTCCAGCGGGGACGCATCGGTGTGGTGATTCAGGAGGTTTCCCGCGAGTTGGCGGACAGCTTCAATCTCGGCAAGGCAGTTGGAGCCCTGGTCAGTTCGGTTGAAAAGGGAAGTCCGGCGGACAAGGCAGGTATTGAGCAGGGCGACATCATCCTGCGCTTCGATGGCCGTGCCGTAGGTGTCTCGAGTGATCTGCCGCGGATCGTCGGCAGTACCCGACCGGGCAGCAAGGCGCCGGTCCAGGTGTGGCGTAGGGGCGTCGTTCGAGATCTGGCTGTCGTTGTGGCCGAATTGCCCGAGGATAAGGCGCGCAAGGTTGTGGCCAAGGTGTCACGTCCCGACTCGGCGCCCAACAAGCTGGGTCTCGCGGTCGTTGAGCCGACCGCCGAATTGCGCCGCGATGGGCGTCTCGGTGCGGGGGGGGTTGTCGTCGATGCGTTGCGCAGTGCCTCGGCACGGGCTTCCGAAATTCAATCCGGCGATGCGATTTTGGCCTTGGTAAACAAGGGCGTGCGTACCGATATCCGCTCGGTTGACCAGTTCAACCGACTTGTCGGCGCGCTGGATTTGGGCCAGACCGTGACATTGCTGGTGTTGCGCGGCGATGTTCAGACTTTCGTGCCTTTGCGAACCCTTGAGCGCTGAACGTGAACTGACCGTGCTGAGCAGGGAGTGGTGCCATCTATGCCACGACCTGCTGGATGCGCTGCATCCATTGCAGCAGGAACTCCGTTTTACGGTGAAGGTTGTCGACGTGGATGCCTTTCCGGAACTGGAAGCGGTGTGGAGTGAAAAAGTCCCGGTGGTGCTGGCCGGCGAGACCGAGCTGTGCCACTACTTTCTTGACGAAGCCGCTGTCCGTGCTCATTTCCGGCGTATCGGTTAGAATGCAAGTCTTTGCCAGGCAAACAAATTTTTTCAGGGTGCCCCTCGGCACCCTTTTTCATGGCCTATGCAACACATAAGAAACTTTTCGATCATTGCCCACATCGACCACGGTAAATCCACCCTGGCCGACCGGATCATCCAGCTCTGCGGTGGTCTTTCCGCTCGCGAGATGGAGTCGCAGGTACTGGACTCGATGGATATCGAGCGCGAGCGGGGCATCACCATCAAAGCTCAGACGGCGGCCCTGAGTTATCGCGCCCGCGACGGTCAGATCTACAACCTCAATCTCATCGATACGCCGGGCCACGTGGACTTCTCCTATGAAGTGTCGCGCTCGCTGGCTGCTTGCGAGGGCGGCCTGCTGGTCGTCGATGCTTCCCAAGGCGTCGAAGCACAAACCGTCGCCAACTGCTATACGGCGCTGGAGCAGGGTGTCGAGGTGGTGCCGGTTCTCAACAAGATGGACCTCCCTCAGGCGAACCCCGAAGGTGCCAAGCAGGAAATCGAAGACGTCATTGGCATCGACGCGAGCGACGCGATTCCGTGTTCGGCCAAGACCGGCATGGGCGTCGAGGACATCCTCGAAGCCGTGATTGCGCGGATTCCGCCGCCCAAGGGCGATCCGAACGCGCCGCTGAAGGCGCTGATCATCGATTCTTGGTTCGACAACTATGTTGGCGTAGTCATGCTGGTGCGGGTTGTCGATGGCACGCTCAAGCCCAAGGACAAGATCATGTTCATGTCCACCGGTACCCAGCAGTTGTGCGAGCAGGTCGGCGTGTTTACGCCCAAGTCCCAGCAGCGCGAATCGATTTCCGCCGGACAGGTGGGTTTCATCATCGCCGGCATCAAGGAGCTCAAGGCGGCCAAGGTGGGTGACACGATCACCCTGGTCGGAAACAAGGCTGCCGCGCCGCTGGCCGGCTTCAAGGAAATCAAGCCGCAGGTGTTCGCCGGTTTGTATCCGGTGGAGTCCAACGAATACGATCAGCTGCGCGAATCCCTTGAAAAACTGCGTCTCAACGATGCGTCGCTGCAGTTCGAGCCGGAGGTTTCGCAGGCTCTGGGTTTCGGTTTCCGTTGTGGTTTTCTTGGGCTTCTGCACATGGAAATCGTGCAGGAGCGCCTTGAGCGCGAGTTCGACATGAACCTCATCACCACGGCGCCGACCGTGGTGTATGAAGTGCTGATGAAGGACGGCACGGTCGAGCAGATTTCCAACCCGGCCAAGCTGCCCGACCTGTCGAAGGTCGATGAGGTGCGGGAACCGATCATCAAGGCGGTCATTTTCCTGCCCCAGGAATATGTCGGCTCGGTCATCACCCTGTGCAACCAGAAACGCGGTTCTCAGGTGGACATGCTCTACCACGGCCGCCAGGTCCAGCTGATCTACGACATGCCGATGAACGAAGTGGTCATGGACTTCTTCGACAAACTGAAGTCGGTGTCCCGCGGCTACGCGTCGCTGGATTACGAGTTCAAGGAATATCGCGCCGCCGATCTGGTCAAACTCGATGTGCTTGTGTCGAGTGAGAAGGTGGATGCGCTGTCGATCATCGTGCACCGGGCCAACTCCCAGTATCGTGGCCGCGAGCTCGTGGCCAAATTGCGCGAACTGATTCCGCGCCAGATGTTCGACGTGGCCATCCAGGCCGCGATCGGTTCAAACATCGTTGCCCGCGAAACCATCAAGGCTTTGCGCAAGAACGTGCTGGCCAAGTGTTATGGCGGCGATATCACGCGGAAGAAGAAGCTCCTCGAAAAACAAAAGGAGGGCAAGAAGCGCATGAAACAGGTGGGTAACGTTGAGATTCCGCAGGAGGCTTTCCTGGCCGTGCTGCGGGTCGATGAAGGTAAATAAGCCGGTGCCGAGCCGGCTTGCAGGAGTGGTTACGTGAATTTTGCTTTGATTCTTTTTGTATTGCTGCTGGTGAGCGGTGTCCTGTGGGGGATCGATCACTTTGTGGCCAGCAAGCGCCGCAGCATCGGCTCGAAGACGCCGTGGTGGGTCGAGTACGGTGCGAGCTTTTTCCCCGTCATTCTGGTGGTCTTCTGCCTGCGCTCCTTTGTGGTCGAACCGTTCAAGATTCCGTCCGGCTCGATGATTCCGACGCTGCTCGTTGGCGACTTCATCCTGGTCAACAAATGGACTTACGGCATTCGTCTGCCGGTCATCAACAAGAAAATCATCGACGTCAATCAACCCCAGCGGGGCGACGTCATGGTGTTCCGCTTTCCGGCCGATCCCTCGCTCGACTACATCAAGCGCGTCGTCGGTTTGCCGGGCGATAAAGTCGAATACGTCGACAAGAAACTCACGATCAACGGTGTGGAGATGGTCCAGTCGCCAGCCGGCGATTATCTCCATCCCGATCGCCTGTACTATTCGCCCAGCTTTACCGAAAAGCTGGGCAAGGTCGAGCACCGGATCATCGTGGAAAACGATGCACCGGCGGGTGTTTCGCAGATCACCCGATACCCGTTTCGCGAGAACTGCACCTATACTACCCGCGGCTTCACCTGCACCGTTCCGGCTGGTCACTACTTCATGATGGGCGATAATCGGGACGGCAGTTTCGATAGTCGTGGCTGGGGTTTCGTGCCAGAACAGAACATCGTAGGGAAAGCATTTTTCATCTGGTTCAATTTCAGCGACCTGCAACGCATCGGCAGCTTTCATTGATCATGACGAGAAAAAGTCAGTCTGGCCTGAGTCTCATTGGCGTACTGTTTGTCGGTTGCGTGATTGCGGCCGTCGTGCTGCTGGGTCTGAAGCTGATTCCGGTGGTGTCGGAATATTTCGGTATCAAGCGTGCGCTCTCTTCCGTGGTGGGGGCGGCCAACGCGCAGACGGCTACCGTGTCTGAACTGCGCAATGCCTTCACCAAGCGTGCGCTGGTGGATGACATTTCCAGCGTCACCGCTTCCGATCTGGACATCACCAAGGAAAACGGACGCATCGTCATGTCGGTTACCTATTCCCGCAAGGTGCCGCTGGTTTCCAACGTCAGTCTGCTGGTTGATTTTTCGGCCTCGTCCTCCGACGGGCATTAAGTGTTTTCATGAAGCTGGACGTCCTGCAGCGGGCCATCGGCCATCGCTTTTCCCGGCTGGAACTCCTTGAGCAGGCGCTCACTCATCGCAGTTTCGGCTCGCCCCACAACGAACGGCTCGAGTTCCTCGGCGACAGCGTTCTCAACTGCGTTACCGCCATCGCGTTGTTTGAGCGTTTCAACGGCGAGTTGCGAGAAGGTGACATGTCGCGCCTGCGCGCCAACCTGGTCCGTCAAGAAGCCCTGCATCGTCTGGCCGACGGCCTGCAACTGGGCGACTACTTGCGTCTGGGCGAAGGCGAATTGAAAAGCGGCGGTCATCGCCGTCCCTCCATTCTGGCCGACGCATTGGAGGCCATCTTCGCCGCGGTTTTTCTCGACGCAGGCTTTGCCGAAGCCAAGTCGGTCATTGACCGTCTATACGCCACGTCCTTCGCAGAGCTCGATCCGGCACGCGCCCTCAAGGATCCGAAGACCGCCTTACAGGAGTGGTTGCAGGGAAGGCGCATGGCGCTGCCGAAATATTCCCTCGCCACCACCCGTGGAGAGGCGCATCAACAGGAATTCGAGGTCGAGTGCGAGATCGCCGGCCTCGGTCTCAAGACCCGTGGCATCGGCGTGAGTCGCCGCGCTGCCGAACAGCAGTCCGCTCAGCGGGCGCTGGAACTTCTGCCCAAGAAATGACCGAATCCACTCCCGCCGACCAGCCCTTCCGCACGGGCTTCGTCGCCATCGTCGGCCGCCCCAACGTGGGCAAGTCCACGCTACTCAACCGCCTGATCGGCCAAAAGATCAGCATCGTCTCCCGCAAGGCGCAGACGACGCGGCATCGGGTGACCGGCGTGCTGACCGAGGGTCGTTCCCAGTTCGTCTTCGTCGATACCCCGGGTTTCCAGACCCGCCACAAAAATGCCCTCAACCGGGCGATGAATCGCACCGTGACCCAGGTGCTGTCCGACGTCGATTTGGTGCTCTTCGTGATTGAGAGCGGCCGATTTGGACCGGAGGACGAGCAGGTGCTCAAGCTGCTGCCGGCCAATGGGAAGGTGATCCTGGTGGTCAACAAGGTCGACCTTCTCGAGGACAAGGCGCGGATGCTGCCCTTTCTACAGAAAATGAGCGGCGTTTTCCCGTTTGCCGAGATCGTGCCGGTCAGTGCCGAAAAGGGCCGCAATACCGATCAACTGATCAAGGCCGCCAAGCCCTATCTGCCGGAGGGCGATCCGATCTTCGACGCGGACGACATCACCGATCGGAGCGAGCGTTTTCTTGCGTCTGAATTCCTGCGGGAAAAGCTGTTCCGCCAGCTTGGCGAAGAGCTGCCCTACGGCATGACCGTCGAGATCGAGAAGTTCGAGGCCGAGCCCGGTCTGCGCCGCATTCACGCCGCGATCATCGTCGATCGCGATGCCCATAAGGCGATGGTGATCGGCAAGGGCGGCGAGCGCCTCAAGCGCATCGGTACCGAAGCCCGCCTCGAAATGGAAAAACTCTTCGATTCTCGGGTCTTCCTCGAGGTCTGGGTCAAGGTCAAGAGCGGCTGGGCCGACGACGAGCGGGCACTCAAGAGTCTTGGCTACGAATAAGTCCGACCCGGAAAGCCTGTGACCGCCAAGCAGCGCGTCGATCAGCAGCCCGCTTTCGTGCTGCACAGCTATCCCTACCGGGAAACCAGCCTCATCGTCGAAGTCTTCAGCCGGGATCACGGTCGCGTCGGTCTGGTTGCCAAGGGCGCGCGCCGGCCCATGTCGCAATTGCGCGGGGTACTGATGGCTTTTCAGCCGCTCCTGATCGACTGGAGCGGCGGCGGCGAGATGAAAACCCTCGTTCGTGCCGAGTGGATGGGTGGCCAGCCGCTGCTTGCCGGGCAGGCGCTGCTGTGCGCCTATTACGCCAACGAGCTGCTGATGCGTTTGATGCCGCGGGAGGACGCACACCCCCGTCTGCATCGGGCTTACGGCGACACCTTGCGGGCGCTCGCCGCGGGCGAATCCCAGGAAGTCGTGTTGCGTCGCTTCGAGCTGGCCTTGTTGAAAGAGCTCGGCTACGGCCTGTCGCTGGATGTGGATGCCGACGGCGAGCCGGTCCGGGGCGATGCGCGCTACGCTTATATAATCGAGCGCGGTCCGGTATCCATCGATGGGCGCAGCGACGACGACGCGGCGGTGGTTGCCGGCAAGACCCTTCTCGACATGGCTTCGGGCGATTTCCGCGAACCGGAAACCGTGGTCCAGAGCAAGGCTCTGATGCGTCGGCTCATCCAGCATTACCTCGGCGGACAGGTGCTCCAGTCCCGCCGCGTCTTTACCGAATTGTTTGCTTTTCCCGGAGAACCGTCTTGATCGAACTCGGCGTCAACATCGACCACGTGGCCACCCTGCGCCAAGCCCGTCGCACTTGGGAACCGGACCCCGTATGGGCTGCCGTCGAAGCGCATCTGGGCGGTGCCGACGGGATCACTGTGCATTTGCGCGAGGATCGCCGCCACATCCAGGATGAGGACGTGCGCCGCCTGCGCGATCTCACCCAGATCAAGCTCAATCTCGAGATGGCCGCCACCGACGAGATGGTCGGCATCGCCTGCGGGCTCAAGCCCGAAATGGCCATGTTCGTGCCGGAAGGCCGCCATGAAGTCACCACCGAAGGCGGCCTCGACATCGTTTCCCAGGAAGCACGCCTCAAAAGTGCCGTGGCGCGTCTCGCCGACGTGGGCATCATGGTCAGCGTCTTCATCGATGCCGAGATCGCCCAGGTGGAGGCCGCCGCACGCATCGGTGCAAAGGTCTGCGAAATCCATACCGGGCCTTACGCCCACGCTTTCCATGCCGCTGGCCGCGATGCCGAAAGCCCGGCCGTGATCGTCGAAATCGAAAAGGTCGCCCGCGCCGGCGAGGCGATCCGTGGTCTTGGGCTGCGCTTCAATGCCGGCCACGCGCTCAATTACTACAACGTCCAGCCCATCGCCCGCCTGCCGGGCATCCGCGAGCTGCATATCGGTCACTCCATCGTCAGCCGCTCGGTGTTTACCGGCCTGCGCGAGGCCGTGAAGGAGATGAAGCGCCTGATGCGCGAAGCCGCCGATCGCGGGTTGAAGGCGTGATCCACGGCGTAGGCACCGACATCGTGAAGGTGGCGCGCCTCGACGATGCCCTGACGCGCCACGGTGCCCGCTTTGCCGAACGCATTCTGGACCAATCCGAGCGGTCGGCCTTCGAGGCGGCCCGCGATCCGGCCCGTCTGCTCGCCAAGCGTTTCGCGGCCAAGGAAGCCTTCGGCAAAGCGCTCGGTACCGGCGTTGCCGCACCGGCCACGCTGCATGCCGTGCGGGTCGGCCACGATGCCCTCGGCAAACCGCTGTTCGAGTTTTCGCCCGCGCTGGCGGCCTATATGCAAGCGCGCGGCTATGTCGCCCACCTCAGCCTGTCCGACGAAGTCGACTACGTCGTCGCCTTTGCCATCATCGAAAAACCATGAAGCCATCCCACGCCCAACCCGGTCCGGTCATGCTCGACGTGGCTGCCTACGAAGTCACCGCCGAAGAGCGCGAAATCCTGCAGCACCCGCTGGTTGGCGGCGTGATTCTGTTCGCCCGCAACTACGCCGAGCCTGCGCAACTGCGGGCGCTGACCGCGGCAATCCGCGCGGCGCGGCCCGAGGTGCTGATTTCCGTCGATCATGAAGGCGGTCGCGTCCAGCGTTTTCGCAACGGATTCACGCGCTTGCCGGCGATGCGCCGGTTCGGTGCCGCCTGGGAAGCCGACGCCGACGCCGCCAAGGCCGGTGCCCGTCACGCCGGGTTCGTACTGGCGGCCGAGCTGCGTGCCCACGGTGTCGATCTGAGCTACGCGCCGGTGCTCGACCTCGACTACGGGGTGAGTTCGGTGATCGGCGACCGCGCCTTCCACCGCGATCCGCAGGTCGCCACCGAACTGGCCCGCGCCGTTGTCGCCGGTCTGGGCGATGCGGGGATGCGCGCAGTGGGTAAGCACTTTCCCGGTCACGGTGCCGTCGAGGCGGATTCCCATGTGGCCATTCCGGTCGACAGCCGCGTTTTCGACGCCGTGTGGGCCGAGGACATCCAGCCTTTCCGCCGGCTTGCCGGCGAGCTGGGCGGGGTGATGCCGGCCCATGTGATCTTCGAGAACATCGACCCGCGTCCGGCCGGGTTTTCGCCGTTCTGGCTGCAACAGGTGCTGCGCGGCAAGCTCGGTTTTCAAGGGGTTGTCTTCAGCGATGACCTGACCATGGAAGGGGCCAGCGTTGCCGGCGATATCGTGGCCCGCGCCGAAGCGGCGCATGGCGCCGGCTGTGACATGGTGCTGGTATGTAATCGTCCCGACTTCGCGGTACAGCTCCTCGACCGTTGGCGCCCGGCGGTGAGCGGCGACAGCAGTGCCCGCATCGCGACTCTGCGTCCGCGCCCCGGCAGCGCTCCCGCCGATCCGCAAACCCTCGCCGGCTGGGCGCCGTACTGCGCCGCCCGGGACAGTTTGTTGGCGCTGGGCTGAGTCGATGTCCGCATGAGCTTTGACGCCAAGGCCTTCCTGCGCTCCCTCACCGAGGAGCCGGGCGTCTATCGCATGATCGGCGAAGGCGAGGTAGTGCTCTACGTCGGCAAGGCCAAGAACCTCAAGCGGCGGGTGTCGTCCTATTTCCAGCGCACCCAGCTCAGTCCGCGCATCGCGATCATGGTCGGGCAGGTGGTGCGCGTGGATACCACCGCCACCCGCTCCGAGGCCGAGGCGCTGATCCTCGAGAACAACCTCATCAAGAGCCTTGGTCCGAAATACAACATCCTGTTTCGGGACGACAAGTCTTACCCCTACATTGCGCTCTCCGGCGGAGATTTTCCGCAGATCTACTATCACCGCGGCGCTTTCCGCAAGGGCGTGCGCTACTTCGGGCCGTTTCCCAACAGTTGGGCGGTGCGCGAAACCCTGCATCTGATGCAGAAGATCTTCCGTCTGCGCACCTGCGAGGACACCACCTTCAGCAACCGCTCGCGGCCCTGCCTGCTGCATCAGATCCAACGTTGCACCGGACCCTGCGTCGGTCTGATCGACAAAGATGCCTACGCTGCCGACGTTCAATTGGCCAGCCTGTTTCTCAGCGGTCGCCATAGCGACGTGGTGGACGATCTGTCGCAGCGCATGCAGGCGGCGTCCGACGAGCTGGCTTTCGAAAAGGCCGCCGTCTATCGCGACCAGATCCGCAACCTGCAGGCTGTGCTCCACAAGCAGTTTGTAGAAAGTGCGAAGGGCGAGGATGTGGACGTGCTCGCCGCAGTGGAGCGGGGCGGCACGGTGTGCGTCAACCTGGCGATGATCCGCGGTGGGCGCCACCTTGGCGACCGGCCGCTGTTCCCGAGCAATGCCAAGGGTTGCGACCCCCTCGACGCGCTGCTGGCCTTCGTCGAACAGCATTACCTCGATCATCCGTTGCCCACCAAGATCCTCGTCAATCTCGATCCCGCGACCATCAAGGAAGCGCTGGACGAGATCGTCGAAGGCAAGGTGCCGGTCGTCGCTGCCCGCTTCGAGAACGAACGCGCCTGGATGGGCATGGCCGAGAACAACGCCGGGCTGGCGCTGCTCGCCCGCGAACAGGAATCGTCCCGCGGCGAAGCGCGCCTCGAAGCCCTGCGCGACGCCCTCGATCTGCTCGACACGCCGAACCGCATCGAGTGTTTCGACATTTCCCACACCATGGGCGAGGCGACCGTCGCGTCCTGCGTGGTGTGGGACGGCAAAGCGATGAAAAAGTCCGAATACCGCCGCTACAACATCGCCGGCATCACCCCGGGCGATGACTACGCTGCGATGCGCCAGGCGCTGACCCGGCGTTACGAGAAGGTGGCGGCAGGCGAGGGCGTGCGACCCGACCTCATCCTCATCGATGGCGGCAAAGGTCAGATGGGCGTCGCCAGCGAAGTGCTGGCGGAGCTCGGCCTGGACATCGCGATGTTCGGTGTCGCCAAGGGCGAGAGCCGCAAACCGGGCCTGGAGGAACTCGTCTTCCCCGACGGCCGCGAGCCGGTGCACATGCGTCCGGATGCGCCGGCCCTGCACCTGATCCAGGAAATCCGCGACGAGGCACACCGCTTTGCGATCACCGGCCATCGTGCCCGGCGCGCCAAAACCCGCAACACCTCGAGGCTCGAAGACATCGCCGGGGTCGGCCCGACCCGGCGGCGCAAGCTGTTGGCGGCCTTCGGCGGCATCGACGGTGTGCGCAATGCCACGGTCGAGGACTTGTGCCGTGTCGAAGGCATCAACCGGCTTCTCGCCGAACAGATATACAATTCGCTGCGATAGCCAGCGAACGTCGACATGCTCTTCAATATTCCGAATTCCCTCACCTGGGCGCGCATTGCGCTGATCCCGTTTTTCGTCGGGATCTACTACCTTCCGGAAAGCGTGGTGACGCTCGAGGAAAAAAATCTGGTGGCGACGCTGACCTTCATCGTTGCGGCGGTCACCGATTGGTTCGACGGCTACTTGGCGCGCTATCTCCGCCAGACTTCCGCTTTCGGTGCTTTTCTCGATCCGGTCGCCGACAAGCTGATGGTGGCGGCGGCGCTGATCGTGCTGGTGCACCTCGGCCGGGTCGACTCCCTCATCGCGCTGGTCATCATCGGGCGCGAGATCACCATCTCGGCACTGCGCGAATGGATGGCCAAGGTGGGCGCCTCGGGAAGCGTCGCGGTGGCCTTCGTCGGCAAGCTCAAGACGGCGGCCCAGATGTCCGCGATTCCGCTGTTGCTTTTCGAAGCTCCGGTGTTCGGATTCGACAGCATCAAGCTCGGCACTTTGTTGATCTACGTCGCTGCTGTGCTTACCCTGTGGTCGATGGGTTACTACATGCGCTGTGCCTGGCCGGAGCTGATGAAGCGCAGTCGTTGAAAAAACTTCAGGAAGGTATTGACGTCTCGTTTATAGCGTCTATAATGGCGGCTCTTTCAGCGGCAGTAGCTCAGTTGGTAGAGCGCAACCTTGCCAAGGTTGAGGTCGAGAGTT
>ERZ650311.114-NODE-114-length-50119-cov-6.106164_pt1 | contig 50119 bp, 83 predicted proteins | sample MGYA00376247_ERZ650311 | MGnify/ENA primary metagenome ERZ650311 (study PRJEB26733, sample SAMN07839324) | wastewater metagenome | biome: small river; feature: stream; material: water | place: USA: North Carolina | collected 2016-07-28 ... | reverse complement strand
ATATGACAATATACAAGTAGTTGTAGTTGTAGATGGAACATCTGAACTGAATAAATCAGTAGCGGATCAATTCATTAAATACAATTTAACTGAATATCCTAAATTAACATGGTTGAATCTTCCTCAGAATTCAGGATTAGCTTATGCTACTAATGTTGGTGTTATGTATGCTGATCATGATTTAGTTTTATTAGTCAACGACGATAATATCTTTGAAAAAGATTGGTATAGTAAAATTAAACATACATTTGATTCAGAACGAGCATCTGTGATATGTTTTACTCAAATTGAACCGGGTGTAAACATACCTGTCGATTCAAAGCATATTCCATTAAATTTAGGTCAAACGGCTGTAGAATTCAATATGGATAAATTTGATTATTTCTGCAATGAAATGCGTAACACAAAATATAAAGATGCTCATAATTTACCATGTCTCTTATCAAGAGAAGCATATCTCGCTGTAGGTGGTTGGGATCCTATGTATGGTTCTCCGCATGTTTGTGATATTGATTTTTTTAAAAAATTAGCGTGTTATTATCATTATGAACCATCAACGTTTATATCAACATCTTCGTGTATATTTTATCACTTTGGTGGAAAAGCAACTAAAAATATTGATAATAAATCAACTACAACAGCAGAAGCTATAAAATTTTCTGAAAAGGAAAATCAAGCTTGGAAATTATATCAACAACGTTGGAGAACATTTCCAAAAGTCCACGATAATGTAGTGCGTGATAAATAACATGAAAAATAGATTTCCGCAAACAATTGAATATTATTTATGTTTCCCGAACACAGTAACAATTCAACCAATGTTGATCGGAACAGAAACAAATGGAATATTCTGGCCAGACACAGGATTCGAATATATTGAGTACATGCTAAACAAATGTGATGCATCTCTATTAGAGTTGTGTCACGTTAAATCATCTAATACTCAAGATATTATTCTAGTAGAAGATTTTATATATAAAATATCAAAACTTAAATTAAAAACAAATGAATGACGTAGAAAAGTATTGGGAAGTACGATGTGTATTTCACCGAGAATTTGAAGGCCCAAAAGGTGGTCTCAAAATCAAAAAAGTTTCAGAACGCTATCTAGTTGACTCTCAATCTGCAACTGAAGCGGAAGCAAAAGTAACAAAATTTCTGAAAGATTGTAAAGACGAATGGGAAATTAAATCAGCTCGTGCATCGAGTATTATTGAGGTAATTTAATATGTACAAAATTAAAGTTGGCCAATTATCATCTGGTAAAGTTAAGCTAACTAAAATTGAAGTGATTGATGAGAATGATGCGGTAATCGAAATGAGAACCGCATCAACTCCTTTGCAGAAAGGTCAAATAATAAACTCTCTAAAAGAATTTTATGGAGTTGATGACGTGATCGATCCAATTAATATTCCCAAGCCTGGAAGAAAACGTGGTACAAAGGTAAAATCGTCTGTCGTACCTGTGGTTGAGTTTACATCACCAGTTGAATTAGATAAATATTTTGAAGCTAATCCTGAATTTTTTTGGGAACGAGCACTTGTCGCTATAAGCGAAGGGATAGCTAATAAAAAAACTGTTGTCAGTTTATTTATTTTGGGAGATACAAAACAAAAATTAACTGCCAATCGGAACGAATGGGTTAGTGGATTAAATCTAGCAAAAGAATACTTTGATTCAGTTGAAAAATTTGAAAAAAGTAGCATTTGTAAAGCTTTGCTTCTTAAATTAAATCAAGAGGAATAACAATTGCCGTTATCACAGACACAAATTCAATATGCAATGGACAATACGTTATCGAACCGTCAAGCGGCTCGATTCTTATCTGTCCATTATAACACATATAAAAAATATGCTCAGATTTACAGATGTATTGATGATCCAAATTTATCATTATTTGATCGTCAAAAACTTAAGCATCGTAATCGAGGGTATGGAATTTCTCGTGATCATAGCAAATATACAAGACCTGAAGGATTTAATCTTGCTCCACTACAAGAAATATTAGAAGGCAAACGTCCAAATTACAATATTCAAAAATTACAAAAACGGTTAATTGACGCAACAATTTTACAACCAAGATGTGCTAACTGTGGATATACAGATTGCAGAATTACCGATAACCAATTTCCATTACTATTACATCACAAAGATGGAAATGTGCGTAATCACGTTTTATCGAATCTTGAATTGCTTTGTCTAAATTGTTGGTTTGTGTATGTTGGTGATATTCCTAGAATGGGATTAAAGAAAATTGTAGTAACTCCAACGCTAGGAGTTGATCAGCATTACAAAGAAAAAATGGCGCAAAAGATTAATCGATTCAATGAACGCGATGATTTAGCACAATCACAATTTGATCAACCGTCAACAAATGAAAAGATTCCACCGAATATTGCAGAAGATTTAGTGATGGGAGTTTCACTATCAAATGAAGAATTAACAAGATTAGCTAACTTGGCTAAAAACGCCATAAAAACAGATTTGTAAATATGTCATTATTTTTGTATGTTTATACAACGTCATTAATTATGAAAAAGCTATCAAGAAAAATTCTACATTATCTTGCAATGCATCCTTCTTCAAATAATCTTGTTTGTCGGTTGGTTCAATTGCCTCTGATGCATTTGTGTAAGTGGTTTATTTATGATGAATATAGATCTTCAACAGTTCCTATTAAACAATGGTTAAAGCGGCAACGATCGGTGTTTTACGGTTTTTTTATAGCTGTATTCCTATTTCTAGCTGGATTTATGACTCACGTTAATATTTCCCAAGAAATTTTATGGTCATATAGAACAGCTCAGTATCAGTTATATCAACAGCATCAATTAAATGCTGAGCTTCAGTTAAAACTTGCTACGATTATTTCCAAACGAGATTATCTTAGATATAAAGTTTTTACAGAAGCTGGAATTTTAATTCCAGATAAAGTTCCAACAAATCATATTCAATTGATGATGGAACAAGCTGAAAAATACAATATTCCAATTAACATTCTATTTAGAATGATTAAACAAGAATCTCAGTTTGATAACTCAGTGGTGTCATATAAAGGAGCTATTGGATACATGCAAATTATGCCGTCAACATTTACAGAATACGGCAATCGAATTAACATTAAATATAGAACGAGGCAAGACAATACACCAGAAAATAACATTAAAGTGGGATCCTATATATTGTCTGAATTATTTGCTTATTGGAAGCAATATCATTCAACAGATAAGGCGTGGGAATTAGCAATTGCTTCTTATAATGCAGGGTTAGGATGTGTGCAAACATACAAAGCTATTCCACCTTATAATGAAACTCAAAAATACGTATCTTTTATTTTAGCTACACCATAATCATGAAAGAAGAATCGGCATTAAAACAAGGATTGAAAATAGCTGGATGGGTTGTTTTCTTTTTAATGTGTTTTCACATTTTAATGTTTATTTTATCAAACAGTCCCATATCGGAAATATGTCCAAAATGAAAATAAAACAATTATTATTAATCGTGCTGTTCTTGATCGGGATCTCGAACATTGCTTTCAGTCAAGTAGATACCATGGAGTATGCTACCGGACGAGCATCTGCACAACAACAACTGTTAAATTATCCTCTTCCTAGATTTAAAGAAGGTCATACATTAAACAGGAACTTTATCTGGTTTGGTCTGAATTATTTTTCAGGCGCACAACAATCAGGTGTCACTAACCAGCAAATGATCAATACTGCAAAAGTTAATAATGTAGAATTCTATACTAATTGGAATTACTACTTTATGGTAAATGAAAACATGGGCAGTTACGGTTCAGCAGCAAATTATGCTGATACAGTTAATTATCTAAACGGTGCAATGGCAGCTATTGCAAAGCGAAATCCAACATGGCAAACGTCTGCAATTTGCTTCTGGGCTCAAATTGGTGGAAACATCAATAAGACTAATTTGACAGCTGAACATTATATGAGAAATGCTTCGGGAGGTTATCTCAATACTGAAGGAGCATCAGCAGGAACAGCCAAGTATTGGTCTCCAGTTGCGCCAGATGCATCCATTATTGATGATGGTCAGAAACAAAAAACCTATCTTCAAAATTTGATCAATGCTATAGGTAGGCCATTAACTATTCTAAATGAGAATGGAGAAGTAATTCCTTTAATGAGCAAGAACGGAGGATTATTAAATAATGATCCGTATGTAGCTGCAAATTATTCTCAATTAGGATATCCATCTAATCGGACTCAAGATACAATTAATGATTATCGAGGTCGCCGTTATTCGGAACAGACCAAATTATATCGTGATCAATTTATGACTGTTAGCCCTACTACAATTTTTACACATTATGGATTAGATGGTCAAACAGATTACAGACCGGTCTGGACTAGAAGTAAATCGATCAATTCTCAAATTAAAGGGAAATATTATGCAACTGGTGATTTCTATCCTAGATGGCCTGATAATTGGAGAGCATGGGCCGGTGCATGGCATGGTCTCGGATGGTTCGCTGATTGTAAATATTGGGAAATGAAATATGGAGATTCTTTGATGTCACCATTCGTATCTGCAGGATGGAATATTGATGAAACACAAAACGTACGACCTGCACAATATCTTGCGTGTTTAAAGATTTTATCAGCATGGGGTAGTGAGTTTTATTATACTGGATATTTTAGTTTATCCTCACCATGGCCGAATTCAATGAACTGGGGCTGGCAGACAGTAATGCCGGTTTATGCCCAGGCTGTTTCGTCATATTACGAAGATTTTTTCCGTAATGGAACGCTATTAACCGGAGATGTACCACGATATTACTTATCAAGTACAACATTGTGGCCGAACAATCCAAAATATTTATTTAATACCGGTGATAATCGTCAATTTGTAGCAGTCCGTAAATTGAACGGAGCAAATAAATATGTGATCACTACAGCACAAATGGTTGATGCAAATACCATTGGTAATGCTCCGATGGTAAGTTATGGAAAATTTAAACTAGGATCCGATTCTATTCGTGTAGAATTCCGTCGTCAGGGTTCAGTGTATTTATTTGATGCAGACAGCAAAACATTTTATCAATTAGATAAATGGCATCAATATGAGCATCCGGAAAGATGGTCTAAGGACATTGCTCTAGAAGCAGAAGTTGCAGATGCAGCATCTGGTATACTTAAAACAACAACTATAGCTCCTAATGATTATGTCAATTCAACTACTTCTCGTATTCTTTCTTCTACTGATACTATAGTATACAATATAGGACCTCGTGTTAGCACCACTTATTATGTGTGGGTAAGAGCAAAAGGATTGAATACTGGATTTTCTGTTAGTGTTAATAATACAACACATACAGTGAATTGTGTTAATTCATCAGATTGGAAATGGTATGGGTTTAATAGCAATGATCAACAAATGACTGTATCATTAATGCCCAACAAAAATAGAATTACAATAAAAGGTATTTCTAATACAATTGAAATTGATCAAGTTGTATTTTCTCTTAAATCAGATTATCAATCATCAGCTCGTTGTAATGTAATCCCTGTTGCTACAATCACGTCTCTTAGACCAACAACTTTTTGCAATGGAGATTCAACTATTTTACAAGCAAATTCTGGTGTGTCTTATCTCTGGTCGAACGGTGCAACAACACAAAATATCACAACTAAAACAGCTGGAATTTATTCTGTTACTGTGACAACTGCGGCCGGAGTAGCTTCTTCATCGCCGTTAACTGTAACGGTTAATTCTTTACCAGTAGCAGAATTAAATTATTCAGGACCGAGAGATATATGTAACGGAGATAGTATTGCATTATCTGGTAATGCTCCAAATTATAATTGGAATACAGGTAGTACATCTCGAACAATTATTGTAAAAACAGCTGGCAGCTATTTCTATACAGCTGTAAATAATTGTGGAATGGTTACAAGTCCTACAATATCGATTACTACAACAGATTGTAATTGTGCACCTGTAACTAACTTAACAAGTAAACGTAAATTGTTTGTATCAACACAACGCACATTTTCATGGACACGGTCAGTTTCTAGTGTTTCTAAATACGTCTTTGTTCTTACTGATTTATCTACAAATAAAACCCGATCATGGGATCTAGCTTCGACGGCTAGTAGTACTGTCCGAGGTGGCTTAACTGCAGGAAGACAATATTCATGGCAAATTATTGTTTATTGTACGTCAGGATCTACAGTTACAGTAAACGGTGGTGTATTTATACAATAAGGAGATAAAAACATGGGAAATTTCTTATCTAATTTCTTCAGCTCGAAGAGAAACATCGTTAACTTGATAGCAATGCTATTAATGCTTGTTCAGTATCTAACAGATACTAGTTGGGTCGATCCTAAAGTAGGTGCACTGGGAGTATTTGTGCTTAACCTAATCTTAGGTACTTGGTTCCAGTCTGGTCGGACAAAATAAAAGTTATCGAATCATTCGAATTGAAAAGAGCCCTTCAAACGAAGGGCTTTTTTATTTGAAGAAAAATTTCGTTCTGACATCAACAAATGCTGCGTTTTTTGTGTATATATCATCATGAAAGATTCTCATTCTCCTTATCCAATATGTCAGAAATCTCGTGTTTTGTTTATCTGCAAAAAACGATATAGTTATGGCAATGGTTCTCCGTACCATTTATCTTCTGGATTATTAAATTCAGCTACATTTGTATGTAATATGCTAAAAGAAAACGGAATAACAGCTGAAATCGTCGATGTAATCGATAATAATTCAATTGATCGTGAAGTTAGCCGATTTAAGCCCACACACGTTATAATCGAAGCTTTATGGGTTGTGCCTCAGAAGTTTGAAATACTTCATAAATTGCATCCATCTGTAAAATGGATTATTCGTTTGCACAGCGAAACACCATTCTTATCGATGGAAGGGATCGCTGTTGATTGGTTAATTCGTTATCACATGATGCGTCACTCACATAACATTGCAATTGCTGCGAATTCGTATAGAATGCTTCGAGATTTACAAGCAATGTTAGATACACGTGATGTCATGTATCTTCCAAATTATTATCCGGTGGATTTTAAGGTTCCGAATCCAAAACCTTCCGATTCACACACTGTTGAGATTGGTTCATTTGGAGCAATTAGACCTCTTAAAAATCAATTTATTCAGGCTTTGGCAGCCAAAGAATTTGCTGATAGTCTTGGTAAAAAGTTAATTTACCATATTAACGGAGGTCGAATCGAGGGAAAAGGTGAACCAATACTAAAAAATATTCGAAGCTTATTTGCAAATTCACCACATCATATTTTAGTAGAACATGAATGGTTAGAACATTCTGATTTCATAAAATTGATCAGAAATATGGACATGGGATTACAACTAAGTTTTTCAGAGACATACAATATTGTAACAGCTGATTTTGTAAATCAAAATGTACCTGTAGTCGTTTCAGATGAAATCAGTTGGGTGAATTGGATGTATAAAGCTGATCCAAATGAATTAGATGATATCATCAGAAAGATGAAATTTGCATATACATTTAGAAAGATAGGAATTCATAAATTAAATAAAAAGAATTTACAAGTAAATTCTGATGATGCAAGAGTAACATGGGTAGCACAATTTAGAAAATAAAATACATTAACACCATAAAAACGACGTTGGAAATATTCTGACGTCGTTTTCTTTTTACTGTAAATGAAGTATATTCATAATATATGAAAGATAATTCACAACCCGTTTATGTTCCGATCTTGAATTCACGAGAGATATTCTTATTCGGAGATTATTACAGATATAATAGCTCAACTGATGCTTATTATCCATTTGATGCTTTTAAAATTGAGTTAAAGGCAGCATTTCCACAGTTATACAAAAAGCAGATTACGAAACAAGAAATTGAATCATTTGGGTTTAAATCTGTTTTTTCTCAAAGTAGTGAAGAAACATATATCGAAGATGAAGCTAATGTAATGATCAAATACAATCGTGAAAATGGATTAATGAAAATTTCTACCGCTACATTTAAAGATCAACGAGCAACTCATGTTCTGTTGTTTCGAGGTAAATGTATTGATAAACTTGATTTTGCCTATTTATTAGAAAAATTGGGTTTATTTGAGGAGGAAACGATAGATGGTAAAACTTCTAATTGATCGATACAACAAAGCAAAAGATTGGACAATAAGTAGATTCTACGAAGATGGAACACAAACTGGGTACAGTGTTGAAGATGAAGTTCGTTACGGACCCAAAATTCACGGAGAAACTGCAATACCGGCTGGCACGTATGATGTCATTACAAGAATATCTCCAAAATTTAGCAATACTTTTTTGTGGTCTGACAGCAAAAAGCTATTAATTGCAGCTACAGATAAAGTAAAGTATTCTACAATAACAGATTTTAAGCCCCATGAATTATTCTGGATCCAGAATGTTCCAGGATTCCAATATATTTTAATACATTGGGGAAATACTGATGATGATTCTGATGGATGTATAATTGTGGGATCTTCATTAGGAGTAATTAAAGGTCAAGAAGCTGTTGTATCTTCTAGAACATTCTATAAACAAATGTACAACCGTATTTATCCACGTTATAAAAATGGCGAAAAAATCAGCATCACAATCCTTTGATCAAAGGCACTATATGTCTAATCAATTACCAGAATATGCTATTGTAGTATATCATAATGGTAATAGTTTTGCTCATTATCATAGAGCATTTCTAGAAACGTGTTATTTTTCAGATACAACATCTCAGCAACTTGCATTATTATTAACAACAAGTAAAAAACATGTATTGTTAAATGAATCGACAGAAATCGAAGAATTATTACCTGTTGCAGATCATTTAGCTCGTAAATATAAACTAGAATCTACGGTGGTGAATAAGGATGAATTTATTTCTCAATTTTGTTAGCTATGTTAAGAGATTAATATCTAATCTTCCATCTTCAACAGCTGTTGATCGTCATGTTATACGGTATCGATTTGATCATATTACAGCTCCGTGGATAGGACGACAATTTACAACTAAGCAAGAGAAAGAAATTCACAGAGAAAAAGCGCGGATTTGTGCATCATGTAGATACGCCAAGATTAAACCAGGGCATGACAAGAGAATTTTATTCAATCGTCGGTTGTTTTTAGTTAAAAAATTTGTATGTTTACAATCACAACAAGATGTAACTACATTAATTGACACATCTACATGTAAAATATCAAAATGGAAATAGAAGCATAATATATGGGGTCGACTGGTATCGACTGGTAATGATGAGATAGTGATGCGTACCGAGTTAGAATGGATACTCGTTAATCAAACATTTAAAACGTAAACGCAAACGCAATTACAAACGAAGTAGGTGGAATGGCTGATATCCTTGCTGTCGTAAACAAATCAGCTACAAAACAGAAAGAAGTAGTACTCGCTTAATCTGTCCCGCAGCAATGTGGGTTTTTGCATGAGTAATCTTCGCCATGATAGCTTGGCTTTGAAAGTTTGTTTGGTTTAACTAAGAATGAATCAAACTACGTACGTGAATGAATTGTTAGTTCACTTTAACCAACACGTGGGTTCGAATCCCACCGGCTCCACCAACCTCCAACGACTAATGGTATTGATTTTCAATGTGTTATATAACTAATTGATTAACAATACCATTTTTCTTTATTATCATGTTGTCAATTACATGATTATGATGTATCTTTACATTATTAACATTTCACATATAATTACATGGCAAAATTAACATGTCTACACGCTTTCCTTTTTGCAAAAGGATGGTATGATGATAAATTGATGACACATAAATCTGATGAATACTTTTATAATGTCAGGCGTATACTCGAAGCGGATGGTCACCCGACATTTGAAATGACAGAGGATGAATTAACCCATTTAGTTTTAGCTCAAATTTACGAACCAATCACGATTAATAACCCAAGAGCATCACTAGAATTAATTACAGAAACAAGACCTGAGCGAACATTTACCTTTGGATATATTCATGGGACATTATCTTTGAATAATCCCTATCGCAATCTTAATACATTCAATCATCTAATTGAAGTCCCTTATAATTTTAACGAAGCAATTATTCGATTTTGTTTCTCACAATTGAGATATTATTTTCCACAACAATCCCTTATGGAAGAAGTAGCTAACATGGATATTAAAATTGCTATGAGTGTAGATGCTCTTTCTAGGTTTCACAATACATTTGAACAATATGCTAAACACACAAATTGAACAAGAACGTAGTTTCTTGTTATCTCGAGATTTTCTTGCCGAACTACCCAAATATTATCCAAACGCACGTACTCAATTCATTTTACAAACATATTTGTTTGTCCGACCAAAGTTTGAAGTTCGTGTCAGAACATATTTTCATGAATTGCATAATAACGAATTCACCATTAAGATTAAATCATCTACGTTCTCAACAAAACGTCGGGAAATTAATTTCAAAATCCCTACATTTTTAGCTTATAAATTACATCGATTATTTTCTGATCATCAGATTAGTAAATATAGGTGGATTCTTCCAAAAGAAGCGTATCAATCTGCTTGCCCAAATATTACCGAATGTATAATCGATTATTATCGAGCTGTGCCACGGGAAACAGAAATAAAATATCCAGTTCAATTACAGGAGTTAAAAAACAATGGTCGTTGTGAAATTGAATTCGTTGGCAGTTTAGGAAAATTACCTGATTTCGTAGGTACTGAAATTACTGGAGTGAAAGAATATTCTAATTATGCAATGGCGAACATATTTTGATATTGAATACCAGTCAGTTATATAACTGATTGAAAATCAATATTGTTGATTCATATTTCAATGTTGCCAATCCATCAAGAAATGGGTATCTTTGCCTTATAATAATTGAATGATGAAAACATATAAATGTTTGATCGATAATCGATGGATGTGGAGTCTTGAACGTGCGACACTAACAATTCGTTCACCCAAAGGTGGTTCGATAATTATCGACAAATGGCACGTGGACAAAACTTCAGAATCTCAATCTGAGTTAATATGGAAGATTGCTAATTGCACAGAAGGCTCCATTTTGTTAACGTTAGAGGAGCTTAATACACTTGCATCAATTCCATTCCCTGCAGCAGTTATTTATCAAAAAAGGAAGCCTAAACCTCAACTATATACAGTTGCTAGTCGCACAATGTGCAATCGTTGTCAAAAACCATATAAACTAAAAAATCATGGATCGTGGACTGGTTACTTCTGCTCTTCATGTAAAGATGGTGGATCATTCAACAATAAACCAACGCGTGGGAAACGATAAAAAATATACTCCTCGAGATTTTAGTTCATTCCAAAGTTTTTACCCTCCGACAATTATAACAGTATTGGGTGAACGTAGGTATGCGATAATTGATGGGAAATGGATTTTAGTAAATAAATCGGTAACTTTGCCGTTTTTAATGTCTCTTTGGTCAAAAGAAACAGTTGTCAAAGCTAACCAAGCTCCCATCGATTATCGTGAATTCGAAGTAACATCTCATTCATCGAATAATATTTATTCTGTACGGTATTATAATACTGGTTTATGGACGTGTTCCTGTCCAGGGTACGGTTTCAGAAGAAAATGTTCACATATTACAGACGCTAAATCCTATATCAATGCAAACAGTTAATAACTTCGACGTATTAGATCCAATTGTAGCTAATAAAATTCAATCTGCAGATGATTTCCTTCTCGTGCAATTAATCGCAAGGCGCAAAGATTGTAAGGTGGATACCATAGGAAAGAACCATTCATTGATAGATACGTTCTTTGTGGATTCTACACATTCACTCTCTTCTCTTCGAGAAGAAATTATTGCAAAATGCAATCAATTTCAATGCAGAGCATATATTCGTTTAAATAAACGATCTTATAATGACGTTGCATTAACGACAATTGATTTTATACTAAAAAATATCAGATCTAAACAAGCTCGAGCTGCATACAATGCATATTTGTCAGCATGTGGAAAAGTTCATTCAGATCCTGATAAAACGTGGGTGTTAGATATTGATTCTAAAAACGAAGCTGTAATTGAAAATATCACGCTTGATATTATATTTCGTCAGAGATTTGCCAAACGAGAACCTATGTATATCCGAATTCCAACAACAAATGGAATTCATTTAATTGTACGTCCATTTGATCCCCGTGTGTATGATGCTAGTAGCCAAATACTAAGTGAATATTATAGTATTCACAAAGACGGACCGACATTATTATATCATTCCAAATGAAAACTGAAAAAGCAATACAACGTGAGCTAGCAAAGCATGCTGGATACTACGACGGACGATTTCGTCAACGTGTCGTTGTTGATAAGAAAAAAGAACAATCAAAATATTCATGTCGAACAAAACATCTCGAATGAAAACATACCCAATTATTTATAAAAAAACGTCACATGGAAAAACACAACAGTGGCAAATCGAACAAGAACAAAATCGATATCGAACCATTTCCGGTCAGACCGACGGGAAGAAAATTACGTCTGAATGGACCGTATGTAAAGGAAAGAATATTGGAAGATCCAACGAAACAAGTCCTGAGGATCAATGTACAAAAGAGATTGAATCGCTCTATCGTAAACAATTTGATAGAGGGTATGTTGAGAATGTACAAGATGTTCAAACGACTAAAATAACTCGGTTCGAGCCGATGTTGGCTAAAACCTATGAAGATTATAAACAAGAAGAGTTTATACTAAACGATTCTCTTTTAGTTCAGCCTAAGCTTGATGGGATCAGATGCTTAGTTCAAGCAAATAGAATTTTTTCACGAAAGAATAAAGATTTCGTGTCAGTTCCCCACATATTAGAAGCATGTCAGAAATTCTTTGACGTATTTCCAAATGCAGTGTTAGACGGTGAATTGTATAATCATAAATTCAAAGCTGATTTTAATGAAATTACTTCAATAGTCAAAAAGCTCAAACCATCTGCAGCTGATCTGAGCAAATCAAAACAATTTATCCAATATTGGATATACGACGTATATTTTCCTTCCAATCCTGGAATTAACTTCAATAATAGAATTAATGTTCTTAAAGAATTTTTTGATTCAACTGATTTATCAGACAATCTAATCTTAGTTCCAACGTATGACATACAACATAGTGCAATTGATGATGTGTATGATAGTTGCATTGAAGATGGATTTGAAGGAATGATGATTCGTAACGCATCAGCTGCTTATCAACAAAAACGAACAAAGGATCTTCTGAAATACAAAACAATGATTGACGAAGAATATGAAATCGTCGAATTAATTGAAGGTGAAGGGAATTTATCTGGCTGTGCAGGAGCAGTTGTATGTAAAATTACTGTTGACGGTAATGAAGATACGTTTAGAGCTGGGATTAAGGGTTCTAGAAGTTTCATTCGTCAATTATGGAAAGATAGAAATGAATTAATCGGATTGCCAGCAACCATTCAATATTTTAATCTAACACCAGGTGGGAAACCACGATTCGGTAAATTAAAAACAATCAGAAATTATGAATAATATATTCGCTTTATTTTTTAGTGTGAATTGTGCACTTATTGGTTTATTCTTTTTACTAGCAGATATAACTAATAAACAGGTCCAGGGAACGTTGTGGTTAATTTTCAAAACGTATTGTAGAATCGTTGGATTCGTATTGTTTGTAGTCGGAGTGTTATCAACGCTTGGTGTCATAACAAATCATGGATTGGTGTTTTTATTACATTGATAATCAATGTAATATATAACACGTTGATTATCAACGTCAAAATTTCATCATTGACTGTTGTCTAAACAATCAAAAGTGGGTATCTTTGCCTTATAATAATTGAATGATGAAAAAACAAATTCTAATAATCGTTCACGTCGAACCATTATTTGTGAAATGCTGTTCCGGTTTAGGCAGACGTATAAAAGAATGGGTGCAGGATGAAACAAATAATATTCATGAAGTCATTAACGTAGTTTCTGGTCCTCAATTTGAAGATAGAAATCCTGTATTACCTGAATTTCGATCATTCATTCGTAAAGAATGGTATTGGGGATATTTTCCTACAGATTCTTGTGTTGAAGGAAAACAATTCATTCCGGTTTCAACACATCATGGATTCGCTGAAATCAGCGATTGGATGCATTCTTTGGCTAAAGAAGAATGTGAATATACATTAGTTGGTGGTAGCGAAAGTGAATGTCTACAAGATGTGTATGAGATATTCCAATTTTTAGGTTTGAAATGCCGAAAAGGACCTTATTCTTTAATATATTAATATTCAATGTCAAAATACACATACGAAATCCTTATAAAAGGATACGGAACACGAGACGAAATTATCTCCGAATTGAAAGAGATTATAAAGGGAATGGAAAATCAGCCTGTGACAGTATTAGATGGGGCTGATTGGGAAGGAGAAAATTTTAATACAAAAATACACGAATGTATCCGAACTGTCAATTAATAACACAATAATTGATGACACATAAATCTGATGAATACTTTTATAATGTCAGGCGTATACTCGAAGCGGATGGTCACCCGACATTTGAAATGACAATCGACATGAAGAAAGATCAAATTTCATTAATTGATGCGATGCCCGATATTCGAAATAAGTTATCGCCAATTGCAAATTTAATTGCATTACTCGAAGCCGGTCTTATAGTTGGAACTGTTGACATGCATTCGATAGTTATTAACGAGCTTAGACAGGCTAAAAAAAGTGTTGAATATCTAGCAACAATAGATAAACAATTAACGATATCAAAACCAAAACTCCAACGCATCTTGACCGATTACGATATCGGCAAAACATTTAAGACTAACATTAAAGATGTAGTTGGTGTAATAGTACGCAAACAACCACCTGATACATCTAGTCAAATATTTTTCGTAGAATGCTCAAATGGTCGAAACGTTTCAGTGAGAGAAGACGGTTCGTCTTCAATCGACATTTGGATTAATACAGAGGAAGAAGTTGTACCCCCACCTGAACTCCAGGTTGGATGGGAATATAAAAATGCATCCGGACAATGGGTTTCAATTGAATCTAAAGATAGTCATTCAACATATCCGTACAATTCAAAACGTCACGGTTGCTTTACTAAGGATGGGAAATACAGTTTGGCGGGAATAACATCAGAGGATCTTATTCTCTCCACAGGCCGCCCGAGATTAAATCGACATTGATTTTTTCTTTGTTCCTAACAGATAACAATGAACACAAATGAAACAAAGCCAGGATCAATACCAGGACAAAAATAGATCTTTTTACACAAACGGCAATGAAGAAGCTGATGCGTTACTAGTTTTACTTGAGCACGCAGAGTATATTATTGCTCCTACAGTCGTTACTAAGATAACGAATGTAATTTTGACTATTTTACAAAATACTAAAACGCAACAAGAGGTAATTCAAATGATAAACCAATTAATTAATGAGTTGAGTATTGCTAGTATTTACAGTCCTTCGTTTATTGCTGAAATCAAAACGCGATTACTTTCGATCAACAGTCAACAATTAAATAAACAAAATTGTTGCAAATGAAGTCAAAATATAGTATATTAACAAAAACAAAATAACAAGTTATGTCAAACGAAAAAGTAACCAACAAATCAGCATCAGCTGAATCAAAAGTGAATTCACGTTCAATCGAATTCAAAGTATTAGCATACCAGCTCCACATGGCTGGAATGACATCAAAACAAGCTCTGTTAGAAGCTTGTGCACGAACTAAAACGCCAGTCTCTCCTGGAATGGAACAGTATCCAGGTAGTTATATGCACGACTACAAAAAGACAATGCAGAAGTTGGGTAACAGTAATGATGCTGATTTTCTCGAACTGTTGAAGAAGTACACAATGAGCTATGACCGTGCAAAAATGCAATTTGCTCTCACCGCAACAGTAGCTAATCCAGCATTGAAAAGTACTGTAGTGACAGGCAAGGTAGCTGAGGTAAATAAGAAACCTTCTGTCTCACAGAGTAAGGTACCAGCTCCAAAAACTGGAAACGTTAAGGCTACTCCAAAACCTCAACCAGCAAAAGTTAAAGAAGTTACTCCGGCTCGTGTAGCAGACGTTGCAGCTGAAACTAAAAAATAATAGTATTTATATAAAATCCCATTTCGCGTAGAGGTGGGATTTTTATACGCGTCTGTGGCCGAATGGTTAGGCAACGGTCTCCAAAACCGTGAATGTAATGTTCTATGAGGGTTCGAATCCTTCCGGGCGTGCAAAATAATTACTGTCTGGTAGCTCAGTTGGTAGAGTGACTCTCTGATACGGAGTTGGTCGGGGGTTCGAGTCCCTCTCAGACAACAAATAAAATTTATTTACAGTAGGGTACCCAAGTCTGGCTAGAAGGGGACGGTTTGCTAAACCGTTAGGTTGGTATAAAATCCGGCGCATGGGTTCGAATCCCATTCCTACTACTCTTGCATGCCATACAATTCTCAATGCCCTATAGCATAATTGGCTGAATGCACTAGACTTTGACTCTAGGGAGCCAGGTTCGAATCCTGGTAGGGCATCTACTATTTCTGGTGAAATGGTCGAGTTAGGTTTAGGCAGAGGTCTGCAAAACCTCGTACGTAGGTTCAAATCCTACTTTCACCTCCATAATATGGAAGAGCGGCTACGATTGGCGGAGTGGCGCCGGACTGTAAATCCGGTACATTAGAAACACAGTGGGTTCGAATCCCACCTCTTCCACCAGTGATAATGATCGTGGCATAGTGCTAATTCTTCGAAGAGAACGCGACATTAACGTACCCGTAGCGTTAACATTATCATTTTGGTTCTGTAGCTCAATTGGACCAGAGCATCGGTCTTCGAAACCGAGGGTTGCTGGTTCGAATCCAGCCTGAATCACAGTCAGTTATAAACACTTAATTATCACGTCATTAATGAGCGATTTTAAAGCGTTATAACGAACGATCGTCTTTTGTGGAATGAATGCTCATTTTCACGAAAAAATACCCTTAAAATTAATCTTTAACCTAAAAAAAATGCATGGTAATTCATATTAATAGTACCATTTTTATTGCAGCGTATGTATTAATCTCTGTAATTTATTATTACAAAGTATTTCGTAATCATAAAGTGACAACAGATTTGAAAATTGAATTTGTGTTCGATTGTTTACTGTCCATACTATGGCCAATATCAATAATGTTTGATTTCATCCAATGGTTAGACAAAAAATACAAATCAAATGTATAAGTGGAAATTTTCATACTTTGATTCTAAAGGTCGTTTATTAACGTTTGTCGCAACATTAAATTGTTATTCAAACGATGAAGCTCGTCAGTGGTTTGAAACAGAAGGACGAGAACAACATCATTTAGACAAAAGCTGTAAGCTATCCAAATGTTGGATTACATTTTAAGATCAATATAATAAATCATGAAACAAATAAATTCAATTCCGTTCATATATTACGGAATTCTAAAACAAAAAAATAACCAATGGTGGTTTTGTGTTAATGTCAAAGAAGATTCTTTCGGAGATCGAGTTGATCCATATAATCGCAAGACAATCACTGTATACAGATGGCCTATTCACAATTCTTCCGTTAAACGGGGATTCAAAGATAATATGCAAGTGCAAGTGACATCTGATGGAAATTTTGCGTACATTCAAAAATAATTTTGTAGCAAATACTATTTTAGTTTTATAACGTGTATATATTATGGAAATGAGACAAATTAATTTACATACGGTCAATTTACTACCCACAACGAATGAATGTTCGTTGATAGGGTCGGGCTGTGAAGTTCTCAATCCATCTAACTTACTAACTTAATAAACCACAATTTCGAAGAACCCGAATAGCTACTTCGTAATTGTGCGAAGAATAAAAGCTATTCGGGTTCTTTGTTTATTGGAAATTGTATCAGAGAGTGTAGTCAATTGGAAGACGACCTCACTTGGAATGAGGAATGGAGAAATCTTATGCAGGTTCGAGTCCTGTCTCTCTGACTATCAAATGATTAATCCATATATATATGGATATGAGTAAATGTAATAATTGTGGTGATTCTATCAGATCGACTAGAAAATTTTGTTCAAAATCATGCGCTGCCCGATTTAATAATAAATTACGAGGTCCTCGCTCAACTAAAACAAAATTGTTAATATCTGAATCTATTAAACGATGGAGAAGTCAGCATGTTGAGGAAACGACAACGCGAGATAATAAATTTTACAAAAATAGACAAATCAATAAACCAACAATTGAATTAACAATTCAATGTAAAATATGTGGCAAGCAATTTGAACGTCAAAAAACAAAAGGAAATGGCTCTTATTCGAGGAGACAAACGTGCAGCAGAGAATGTGCTACTATAGCATCAATACATACGAGACCATATCAAAATGGATCAAGAAAACCTCATTGGTATTTTAATCTTACGCAACAAAAGAATGTCTTGTTGGATTCTTCGTGGGAATTATGTATTGCTAAATATCTAGATTCATTGAATATTATTTGGACTCGTCCGAATCCTCTTAAATGGATTGATGAAAATAATGTGGATAGACTTTATTTTCCAGATTTCTATTTGGAAGATTACAATGTATATTTAGATCCGAAAAATCCTTATTGTATGATACGAGATAAGCATAAAATACAGTACATTTCAACACGATATAATTTAATTGTTGGTGATGTGGAATACATAATCCATTATATTAATTCAGTTAAACTGAATTCAGTTCATTCTTAACAAGTTATATAACTATTTGATTATCAGCACCAAAAAGTACAGTTGAACTGTTGACTTTTTCTATATAAGTGGTATCTTTGCCTTATAATAATTGAACAAATAATATTTGAACATTGGAAACCATAACAGTCTCTTAGCTCAGTTGGAAGAGTGGTTGTATTACAAACAATTGGTCACTGGTTCGATTCCAGTAGAGACTACTAACGGGTTTTGATTGCAGACGCCTAACCAGCAGAAGCATGACGTATCCCAGATGAAATTAATATAAACTGGCTAAGGTGGTTCTTAGAGAAGTGTTGATAGAGTAATCAAAAACATTATTGTCAGGTGGCGAAATTGGTTACACGCCCATAAGCTGAGTAGTGAAATAAACAAGTACCCCTAATTAAAAGCCTAACGGATTTTACCACCAAGAACGAAAGTTCCGGAACAATACAAATTCTCAGACGTGGTTTAGGGTCTTACCAAACTCTCCGAAATCAGAGTAGGGGCTGTTAATGACCAAGATGGTAAGTGTTTATTTGCAGGTTAAAATCCTGTCCTGACTTCAAAGTGTTGGCTTCAATGACGCAATAGGGAAGTACACTATAATAAAACGTGCAACGGGGAAAGTGTCGACTCGAGAAACGGCAAGTACCAACGAAGCGTGTGGCATCAAATCAACTACCTCCTCGTGGTGATGCTGGGGTAAAAGCTAAAAGTTGATAAATCATCAGGTGGCGAAATTAATAAACACAACAGTAGCAACTTGCCGTTCCTGTGAGGGTTGTAGGTTCGAGTCCTGTCCTGACAACATAAAATGCATTAATTATTATGGCAACAAAATCAAATAATAATGTTGGTCAATCATTCACAGTCGACGATTTGATTAAATCGTTAAGTCGGATTGCGCCAAAATGGCGAAAATTACCAGTAGTAATTGACTGCCCAAATGGCTTAGAGGTCAAGCCAGCTATTAAATTTCGATGGAATGATCCAATGCAAATGATGCAAACAGATCCTGATAAAATGGTTATTACCTGGCAGGATTAGAAATAAAGAACAATAAGTTGATGCCGTATAATTCGTAAATTCATTTGACGAGAAGTGCATTTGAATGAATGAATGGCATATATGCGGGTATCGTATAACGGAGCGTAAGCAAATTATGCTGGTCTTCCAAACCAGAGATGAGAGTTCGATTCTCTCTACCCGCTCAGAGAGTTTGTCAATCAGGTACTCTAAAAAATCACATGGTGCTGGGATAAAAACTGGGACCGCAGTGAAGCGCTTACTATCGGTTGTAGACAGTGGAGAAAGATCCACACATGCTCTGATGGCTCAGTTGGCCGACAGCATCTGCCTTGTAAGCAGATAGGATATTTATCCTCACGTAGGTTCGAATCCTACTCGGAGCTCTCTCTTGAGCAGTCCATTTAGACGTATAATGATTGAGTGCCCCGTAAGGCATGACCCAATCACAATGTACTGCCACTTGATAGAAACCAAAGCTGAGCGAGGTTTGCGTATTAAATATACGGTTTAGTAGCTTAGAATTATTATGCCTCGGTATGCTAACTGGCAGTGCAATTTGTCTTAGAAACAAATGGTTGTGAGTTCGAATCTCACCTGAGGTACTAAAATATTAGAATAAAATGAAATATCCTTTAAAAGCATTGCTTGTAAAAATTAATACAAAAGAAGATGCACTATATCCTCAACCGGATCGTTATCCAGATGGATTTAATCTTACGGGATACGTTTGGGAATTTAATTTCCCTACTGTTAATAATGCATTTTATTTACAGCGTTCAAAATTAAATTGCGTATTTCATACATCAGTCATTCAAAACATTGAAGATATCACAAATACCGTTGATCCGCAAAGTTTGAGTAAGATTGATTATCCTCAGAATTACAAACAATTGTTATTGCTAACAACCCTCAATTCCCGATATTATCTGTTTTTAACAGAAGTTGATGAAGATAATAACTAATACATTCAAAACTATGACACGATCTGATTATAATTACCAATTTAGTCCTGATAATGCTATCCTAGCAATCATTGATCTCAACCTAGGCAATATGTCAGTAACTAACGATATGGAAAACGTATTATCTTCCATTCGGAAGGAAAATCATATTACAGTAGATAAAATGCGTGGTGTGTACATTATCTACCAAGATTCGGAACAACAATGGGATCGAGTAATTTATTATTCAGATGATGATATTGAATTCAAATCGATTGTACTTGATCATTGGCCCGATGATGACCGAAAGAGATTTATTATGCAGTTTATAAATTAAAGTTAATAAGATACCCAGATGGCGAAATTGGTAGACGCGTCAGGCTTAAGATCTGATTCTTAGAATAGAGTGCGGGTTCGAGTCCCGCTCTGGGTACTAAATCAATTGATTACCAATCAATTATAATTCATTGTGTATCAATAGCTAAATTTTAATCTAACTGTTGCCAAAAGTTCTAAATGTGGGTATCTTTGCCTTATAATTAATCGATATAATCGTTATCATATGTCACCAGAACAACAAACAAAAATTCGTTCTATATTAAAAGCAACTTCGTTAAATGAAGTAGTTCGAGATATCCAAGTCATCTATCCAGGCATGTGGGAAAATGATCTTTCCCCAATATTAGGTCACTGGTTTGCGGTTACGAATCATGAAGGTATTATTGCTTATTTCGGAGATGAACATGATGCAGACGTATTCAGATCTGCATATATTGAACAAATTTGTGAAATCTACTTAAATTTATATTAATCATGCACGGCAAATTCACATCAACAAGTTGGTGTCCACCACCTGAAAATATCTTCGTCTTCACAAAAATCGAAGATCAACATGGAGCTCGCAATTTTCAGAAGTTAAAACGAAAAGGGAGATTGTGGTTTTGCGAAGACGGAACATACGTATATTATGTTCCGACACACTGGAAATACATTTAACAACATATCGTGTTCATATTGGTGGGTTGCTTTAGAGGCCGAAAAGTCCAGACTGTTAATCTGGTTGAGAAATCACGTCGTGGGTTCGAATCCCACCCCGCCATCAATAGTCTTGAAAACTGTTAACCAATAGGTTGTGAAATCGTACCCCATCGAGCACACAAAAACATTATATTCAATGCAACAAAAAATACTCAGACAAAACGCCATTGAATGGTGGAATCAGCTTTCAATACGAAGACAAGTTGAATTGTGGTTTGAATATCGTAAAGAACATTTTACTCCATCACGTGGTCCTTCAGAAATGACAGGTCGTGAAGTTGAGATGTTGTTTACTAAACATGGATAACCCAGAGGGTTATATCGTTAGTCAGACAGTACTTAACTGTCCTCCAGATCTACGGGATCTGGTATTTTGGAAGGTGCCGTGCATGGAGCACAAATAGTCTTGAAAACTATGGGTTCGGTTAATAGCCATCGGGGGTCGGGTCCTCCGCCTTCCTCAAAAGTTGTGCGAAAGAAAAGTCACCAGTAAATCTACGCTGGCATCCTGTTCTAGAAGGGATTGAAAAATTAAATGAGATTCAACGCTGTGAAGCGGTACGCGTAGCACAACATTTTGCATTCAGATGATGTGATCATCTGATAAAAAGGCTAAACATTGATCCATTGTGAATAAATCCCATAGGTCTCTAAGAGGTCCGCTAGTCGGTTAGATACTAGAGATAATAATTCACATAAAGATGCTAACCCTGTTACAGGGTGTCAAACAAAATAAGAAGCGTATTACTTCAAGAAAGAGAAATCGTAGTATCGAGTATTGTGGCAAGTAATGTTTGTTTTGACAGGAGTAATCCTAGATGTGTTGTTCCCTCGAGAAAGGAAAATAGAGTGGCTACAAGGTTGTTGCAACAACTGGTAAAGACTAACACAAATGAGTTCTCAGCAAGTAGTTATAAAAAATAATTCAATTGGTAATGCAATGATTGAGTAACTACGTGACCCTACTCTTATGAAAGACTGGCTTCTAGCGGTAAACAGAAATGTGTCCTGAGGAGTATGAGAGAGGGTGCTAAATAACTTTAAATTGAATAATAAATGGAAATTGCATCTCTTATCAAGACAGTGGCATCAAAGATGTCTAATGATGAATGGGAAACGTATAAGCAATGGTGCAAAGAAAATCCTGGAAAAGTAATGCATGGTTCTTCTATTCGAGCAGATGCTTTAAACAAAGCATCTTATGCTGAATCTATTCAAGATTTATTAGCCATGAGACGTTGTTATCAAATTCAGCAAAAAGCAATGAGCAGTTCGACAAATGGTTTCGGATTTTATGTTGAAGCAATACAACGATTAATTGATACATTGAACACAATATTATCTGAACCTAAAGTAAGTTAATGCTGTTCTGTTACGGAATCTGACCCGCTTAGGAAAGAGAAGAATAGTATTTTTTACTATTATGTTTCCCAGCATTAATACTTACTTCCCCCATCCATTGGATGGGGGTTTATTAAAAAATATCATATGCAAATTCACTTTAAGCATTTCAAAAATAACGATGTATTCAAACAAATAATGGATACAGCAATACAAATGCCTGATGTTACATGCAGAGTATATGAAAAAGGAAGTAAACGTTTTCCTTCCGTGTGGAAAAGAGAATTGTCATCACTATCTTATCAAGAAGCATGGGAGCTATTAAAGCAAGATCCTAAACTGCATAAAGTAATGATATATAGAAATTATCCTGAAGAGTTTTGGGATTTAGCTTGTTGTAATATTTCATCGCTTGAATACGGAGAAATTTTTATTTTTATTAGACTACCAACCGTAGCTGCCCTTGAATTAATGCAATTATTTAAACTTTCGCTTATATGAAAAAGCTGCGAATTGCAATGAAGGACCTTATCCAAGGAATTTATCAGTTAATATATTGGTTTCCTGTTATCTTTAAAAATAAAGATTGGGATTTTACGTATACTGAGATAATTTTACTACACCAATTAAAATTACAATACAAACGATTTTCTGATCCATCTGTAACATATGTCAATTGGGAAGAAGAATCTGCAGCAAAACAGTTGAAAGCATTAAAAATATGCATTATATTGTTAGAGCGGTTATCGACTGATTGGTATTATCAATGTGATTACAAAGATAAGACAGCAACAATGTTATTCATTGTAGAAGAACAACGACGAAAATTATTATACCATTTAATGGAAAAATACTCCACTGGTTGGTGGGATTAATATTATGATTATTTGTGCAGCAATTCATTATCATGATAAAGAGTTAAATCCTAACGGTTATGGATTACCTTCCAACCTCAAAGAAGGTTTAGTCATTGGAGGTTGGAGACATCCAAATTGTATAGCTGTTATGTGGTCATTACGAAAAATCCAAACTGGACCAAGTAATTCTACTCAAGGATTCCTAACTCATGATGGACGATTTCTCAATCGCGTTGAAGCGTTAGAAGAAGCAAGACGTTGCAATCAGATTTTAGATGAATCTGAAATAAGAGGTAATGAGTTGTATTCAGAAGACATATATTAAAACATGTTCGTATATAAAATATATCATACACCAACCGGTTTATTTTATAAAGGTGGTGGTATGAAACTTGGAGTAAATCACGGTTATTACCACAAGGTAACTGATCAATATACACGTTATGATAAGCATTCTCCAGAAGATGCAATTAAATTATGTTTTTCTAAAAAAAGGAAAAATGTGGTCAGAGAAACATCATGTGAAACAAGCTATTAAAGCATGTAACGAACCTGGCCTAGCTAAGATTTTATCTGAATGTGTGGTTCAAGAAATAACAGTTGGAGGAATTACTTCCTCACAATCAGTAAATGAATTCATTTAAAATTAGTGTCACGATGGATATAATTAATCTAACATTTGGTTGTTTGATATTAAATGTCATATTACTTTTTTGTTTACTTTCGCCAAATATTGTTTATCTTCTTCATAAGAAATGGTTTACGTGGAAAGTAGATAAAAAATGTTTTAATTGTGATACAACGTATCATCTTATAAGTGAATGTAAACAAGATTGCGATCGTTGTGGTCGAATGTTATATAGTAAATAATATATGGTGTTATAAATCCGTGTTGGCTTTCGGAACCTGACTGTGAATCAGGGCAAACGGCGGTTCGAATCCGCTATAACACCCTTAATAATCAATTAGTTATAGTTGATTGATTTCCACGCGCTTAATAAGCGATTTTAAAGCGTTATAAGAACGTTTCCGTATTAACTGATGAATGCTATATTTATCACATTAAATGCGTTTATATCCAATAATAAAGTGAAATTTTTGCAATATATCTTCTAGCTTTATTATCCCAAATATACTTTACTAAATAACAAAATTGGTGGAAATCAGTTAGTTATATAACTAATTCATTATCAATACCATTATTCACCAATGAATTGTTGACTTTTTTGATATAAGTGGTATCTTTGCCTTATAATAATTGAACACATGAACAATATCAATCCTGAGATTAAACGCTGCATCCGAGGTGGATTTACAGTTAAACAATTAAAAGAAACTCTCGAACGATTTGATGACGATACAATTGTCGTCTTTAAATATAATAGCAGAGATTACTGGAACACAGTAGTAGCACAACCAGTCACCGACGTGGATATGGAAGCTGTGAAATATTCAGCGTATCATTCTAAATTACAAATCGTTGAAGATTACGATGGTGATGAAGAAGATGAATTGGAAGTATTAGTGATTCGATAACATATATGAAAATAACATTATTAAAACCATTGATCATTACTGCAATGGTATTAATCTTAGGGTTAAGTATCGGAAATGCACTGTACAAAACTGAATTGCATGATGTAAAAGTTGAAAAGCTGATTAATCAACAACTGATCACAGGAGCTGGATCTGAACGAGTTAACACTGAATATCGATATTTGATTGTCACAAACAAAGGTACATTCATTTGTAGATCATCTTGGGTAAATTTGAAGTTCGACAATTCAGATTTGTTCTTCCATCTAAAAGAAGGCCAAACATATCGTTCGTTTGTAGTAGCTGGTATTGGCAAATCACCAATTACAGATTATTCTAATCTTATTTCATTTACTGAGTAAAAAATTATATGAAGATGTTGCGTTTTAATCTAAAATGTCGTATCTTTGCATTATAATAATTGATCATATCTCATGAAAAACGCTAATCCACTAACGTTGGCATTTATTGATGCAGTGAATGCTGAAACATTGAAAGCTGAATTTGATAGACGAGTACAGAAATTACCTAAACGTCTGCAACGGTCGCATAAAGCATTGCAGTTAATCCGGAGTATTCGTGAATTTGCTGATACAAGTATCTTCAATGATCGACGAGCTAATTCTAATCGTCGTTACAAACTAATTATTACGCGGTTCTATGATCTTAAAAAATCATCGCGCATCAGTGATACACTAAACGAAGCATTCAGAGCTCTTGATATCAAAGCTGTTGCTTATCCTAATCCTAGAAAAAGTGAATACACTCGAACCAATTGGTTCGGAACTGTATGTATTTCAACCTTCAATTAAAAATTATGCGATCTGAAAAATACGTAGTGTTGGAACATCTGATGCTACCCCATCGAGGTAGACGATTTTGGACCACTAATTCCGACAACAACTGTTTCTCTCATGATGGGGAAGTGTGGTACAAGGAAGTATTCTTTACTGATAGCTGGGAACTAGCTATAATAGAAGCTCAAAAATGCAACGTACAAGCTCTTCCGTCCTACCAGGAATTGGAAGAATATTATAAATTACATAATGAATACTAAGACAACACTACCTAGTGTACATGATCAATATAAAAAGGTGTACACTGAATTACTAACTCTCAGAGACATTCTTGAAGAATGTGCTGAGGCTCGTATGAAATTTGAACCCAATTCGAATGATACATTTTCGACACGGTGCGCTGTATTTATTGTTAACAATTTGTTAAATACAACATTTAGTTTTACAAATGGTAATTTAAGAGGTATGTGTATTCAAGCTGATAACCCCATTGAAATAAAATAATTATTTTGCACCGTTGGACAAACTGGTTAAGTCGTCACCCTTTCAAGGTGGAGATTACGGGTTCGAGCCCCGTACGGTGTACCAAAACAACCACTTCCTCTGAAACATATATAGATTATATTTAATAGGGGAAAGAGGGATAAGGATAATATCCTCACATTTAATTAAAGTCCAAGTGATTAGTTCATATTAAATCAATAATGGGTTTAGGCTTTAAACTCTCAAAGAATCGTTCGTTGACGATCCAACGTTCAAAAATTATTGATAATTATCCAACTGAAGAGTTGCTGACTTCAGATAAGTCAGCTAGGATGGAAGTGGTTGTTTTTATGATGTATTAAATAATAAGTTATATGAATCAACAAACAGAAATTAGAACGAGGATTCAGAATATTCTTCCAAAAGAATTTGCAGAATATGATTGGCGGAAGGGTTACACTATTCCGTTTAATAATAATCTTCAATCACCTGAAACAATTGCAATGCTTGAAAATTTCAAGCAATTTAATATTGAACCAATCATTAAAGGATTTCCTCTCAATCCTGTTCTTTCCAAGAATCAGAATGTATATCTGAAAACGGATATCTGGAAATCACATCCTGAACCTATTTTAATAGTTACAAGAAGCAAAGATAAACCGGCTGTTCGATCTGCTCAACTAGTTGCGTTCAATATTCACGTCCGCGGAAATATTTTATACATTGGCGGATCGTTTCGTTATACGTATGTAGGATCCTCCTGGAGATCTAAACCTGCAGTTAAATCAATGACTGTTAAACGAAGTATCGTTGCTGTTCAACAAGGTAGTGAACCATATTATCGCGATAATCTATTTTGGATCTAATTATTTAAAATGTACCTGTAGCTCAGCTGGATAGAGCAACTGCCTTCTAAGCAGTAGGTCATTGGTTCGACTCCAATCTGGTACACTAATATTACCACTCGTAGCTTAACTGGATAAAGCACCTGACTACGAATCAGGAGACTTAGAGTTCGAATCTCTACGAGTGGTCAATCAAATTGATTCAAAATCAAATAGTTATATAATATACTGATAATCAATTGTATTTTTTGAGGTTGAACTGTTGTCTAAACATTCAAATATGGGTATCTTTGCCTTATAATAATTGATAAAACAACAAGTTATGAAGTCAACTCTAACCAATAATAGTTTGGCCATTATTGATCTAATTCGAGAATATCTTATTGAACACGATGCAGCAATGGCAGAACTTCAATCTCTCCCTCAAAAGTTTGATAGGGTGATCAAAGATCGAATTGGTAATTTTCCAACATTTAAACAATGTTGCACAGTTCAAAATGAAATCCAATTTCATGGATATCCATCATTGCAACCAAATTGGATTAAAAGTCTTGCGAAATCATATCACGAAGTATGTACTGAAATACATACAGCACGGATGGCAGCAACTCAATACACAACAGATCAGCTTAAAGAATTAACTGAATTAGTTAAACTATTTGCAAGCAAACTTAGTTATGTTGAGATTGGTAAACGTTATGCACAAATTGTGAACGATAAAGTCATACAACCACAATTAGCTGCAATGCAATTACCAAAAACAATTCCAACAATTGTCCGTGGTAAACGTAAAGATGTAACAGCTCCATGGTATAATGATATCACGGAATGTGTTTATAATACAATACGCGAAAATATTACTCCGCTGTTTGGAACAAAACTTGATCTCAATCAAGTAATCAATAAACTTGAATATGTAATTAAAGAGCGCGAAAAGGATGTGAAAACACAATCTGAAATGTCTGATGTGAAAGATTGTTACGCAATAGCAGCAAAACTAACAGAATTCTTTGCGTGTGAAAACAATGCAAATTTAATGCAAGCTATGATACCTTTATTCGCAAGTGACGAAATGCGACCATTAACACGTGATGAATTAGATTATCAAATCCGAATCACAGAACGTGTGTTGACTTCGGGTATGAAAGGTGCAACAATTGACATTGATGATAATATTTGTGAATGCTCTTCTTATACCGTTGGAGAACGTCGGTGTGAATGCGGCAATCGCAGAATTGCATATTCAATCCGAATCACAAAAATAGCCAACGAATGGTTCATTCTACAAGATATTGAAGCATACTAAACATGAGAATTTACTTAGACGACCAACGAACAACGCCTCCTGGATGGCACAGAACATACACTGTAGAAGAAACCATTCAGTGTATCAAAGACAATGAAGGAAATATTGAAGCAATTTCATTAGATAATGATTTAGGATCTGGTCTTGAAGAAGGACGAAAGGTCATGGATTGGATCGAAGAACAAGCATTTAATAATACATTAAAACCAATATTACATTTGTTGATTCATACAGACAACCCAAGTGCTGAGGATGCAATGATGAAAGCTCGTTATAATGCTTGGAAATATTGGCAAAAGCATGGTTATTCAAGAGCTGAATTATACAGCCAAGAATATAATGATTAAAAAAAATCAATCAAAAAAAATACAATGAAAGTAATTTCCCATAAACCAAAACCATCTTTTGAACCATTCTCCATCGAGATTGTTGTTGAAACAGAATTGGACAAAGATGTAATTACTAACCTATCTCGCCTGAATATTTCCATTCCGGAATTAGTTTCTAAAGAATGGAGCAATACAGAGGTTAGAGATAAATTATCAAATCAAACAATTCGTAGAGCAGTAACTACGTTTCTCCAATCATTATACAATACAACTGTCAAATTATGAAAATTACAACAAAATCTCAATCACCAAGATTTCAACCGTATTCTGTCAACATTCTGATCGAATCTCAATTTGATGAAGATATTTTAAAGCATATTGCCAACTTGAATGTAACCATTCCAGAGTTAGTAACTAAAAATTGGAAAGGTGAAGTAAGATCCGACCATGCTATAAATTCCACGACGGCAACTGTTCTCGATAATATTCGGGAATCAATTGAAGAAAGAGAAAGTAATACAAAGAAAGCGTAATTAAAACAATCTAACAAGCCAGTCAAAAGACATGAAAATAATTGCAAATCGTACAGAACCTTTATTTCAACCAATTAACATTACTATCACTGTTGAATCGAAAGAAGAATTGGCAGCCATAGTAGAAATGGCTTCACGGAATCTTAGTATTCCTGATTTAATATCAGATGAAAATAAACATAGTGTAATACGTTTTTTAACATGTCTATACGATAAAACGCTTACATTCTCGACAGAAGAAAATAAGAAAAGATAATTCTTGGCGACTGTTGCTAATAAGGTCAAATAGTAGTATATTTATCTAAACAAAACTGAACACATGTACGCAATTTTACATACATCCGAAGCCGCCCCAGTCAAGAGTGACGACGACAAGATACTTGCGTCTGTAGCTCAGCTGGTAGAGTAACGAACTTTTAATTCGTGGGTAGTGGGTTCGAGTCCCACCAGGCGCACAACAAATACATTTAAAATAATAACACTGCTGCATTCTGACAAATGATACAGTAAAAATGCCTACCTTAGGCGCACGTGAAATTCATCCTCATCCCGTAAGATGATCCGTTATAGGCGGATTTATTATGGGCACGATGCTGACGGCAAGCCGATACATTTGCAATGTAATCGTTAAAATGGGTTCGATTCCCACGTTGTCCACAATTAATTGTTCTTTATACAGCCTACGTGTTTGTTCTTAAGCTCTGATCCTTAGGCAAGATTAAACCCGATTCCACCAAAGTAAGAACCGTGGATACGGTGTATTCATATCACGGGCTGATTGAATATCTTAAAGACATTTCATGGTATGAAGAGCAATTGATTATTGGTCTCAGGGTCTGCTAGAAGTGGACGTCAGCCTGTCACGCTGTTCAATCAGCTGGGTTTGAATCCCAGTGGGACCGCAATATTTACTTCACAAAGTTGATCAGAGTTCGATTTGACTATATATAGGCATGAAATTATGTCCTAAATGTCAAACTAAACATGAATTACGTGGTATCTTCTGTTCGAGGAAATGTGCTAATAGTCGAAATTGGAATGCAGAGGATCGATTGAAAAAATCCATTGCTTCGAAAAATTCTGAAAAAGCAAAGGCAGCTCGTCTAGCTCAACGTAATCGTCCAATCCCACCAGGATGGAAGATAAAAATTCAAAGACCAATTCAAATTTGCATTAAATGCAATAAAGAAATTGTTTCTGTTCGGTACAAGAAAGATCGAAAATACCACGCTGAATGTTGGCGATCGTGTTCTGGAGGATTACAACCCAATTCAACAATCAAGCATAGGAGTATATATAAATCAGCACAGATGGATTCTGGCTCCGAATTGCAATTTGCTAAATTGCTTGATAAGCAGAAGATAAAGTGGATTAAAAATAAAGATATATTCTTCCTGTATGTAGGAGTAAATGGAAAAGAGCGGAAGTACTACCCTGACTTTTTTCTTCCGGAATATGATTTATGGATAGAAATAAAAGGAAAATTCTATGCTGATTTAGATGAAAATCTACAATTAAAATTACAAAGTGTTCCTAATATACGAATTGTGTATTCAAATGAAATAAAACATTTTAATGTCATTTGATTATATTTATCTATATGATAAGTTTAAAAAAACTCTTAATTGAGTCACAAAATACTCAGCCAAATTGGATAATTGTATTTGATCCAATTAACACTGGAAAAGTGACTCGTATAGCTGCTCATATTAAAAAATTAGGTGGGCGTGCATTAGATTCTTTTATTATTCGATCCAAAGATCAATCTGTATTACATGCATACATGTCAAGAGATCAAATGCAAGGTCTAATGGATGATTGGGATACAGATCCGGATTTAATGGTGTATCCTTATGCAGGAAATTATATACGATTGTATGGTAAACCCAAAAAATAAAAGTTCTTGAGCCTGTTGGATTTTAAAAAGAAAATAGGTAATTTAGTGAAACGTTCTTTGAAACATTTCTGAAAAGAAATAAAGATATAACGGGTTGTTTATGATCCGAATTGAAGCAGATGCTTGCATTTGTTTTAATTAAAAGATAATACGTTCGTGAGGATGTATAAAAGAGGGTACCTTCCTACAAGGCCTCGCTAATAAAGTATCATTAGTCTATGTAAACAAGCTCGATTCTAGCAAGGCTCATACCTTGCGACGATTACCAAGTCGTCTATATAAATTGAAGCACACGAAAGTCCTTTGGAAAGGATATTGGAGTAAGCCCCTCGCGAGAGGTAAGGAGCTCTGAAAATAGTATCTGTGGTGGATATGTCTTTCATACCGGTGTGTAATGATTTTGAATGAATAACGAGTAGTGATGGATAGTTCAAGGAGATCGCAATCTTAGAGCGCCGTCGCAATTGATGTGGAGAACGGATCTGGGTAACTGGATTTTAGTATTCAATAAGATAGCACAGTAGGCCGCAAGCCAAAACGCATTAGAAGTGTGTCATATTTTGCTGACCAAAAATTAGCAAAGTGACTAGACGGGCACATTTCAGTAGGTTCGCTTAAAGTAAAGCTCATTGGTAGAGCATTCGAATTGTTAATCGAAGGGCAGGGTTCAAATCCCTAACTTAATTATAAATCATAAAAAGCAAAGACCCGTCTACTGTCAAATCAACAGATGCTTAAATTCTGACTACGTAAGTAGAATCAGAGATTGGAGTCTCGCAAGGATGAAGATTTTAGTGTAGTAGATTGACCGCCAAGTAAACGTTAAAAGCGGAACTGAAAGCTCGCAAGGCTAGTGGAAGATTGAATGCTGAGTAGATTTGATGGACATGAAGAGAAATGCCAACTCTTAAAAACGGTAGCATTGGTGATATACTTGATCGAAAGGTTAAGTGGATAAATCTCAAACCTAATTGGGTTGCACTGATTAGGAATGTAAGGATGAAAGAGTCACTCGGTTATGTTGTAATCTCAGACAAACCAACTATTTATTAACAAATTGCGGGATGGAGAAGTGGTCGTTCTCGGCAGTCTCATAAGCTAGCAGATCACAGGTTCAAATCCTGTTCCCGCAACCTTATACAACTAAAATGATTCACAATTAATACGTAATGCGTATATTTTATGAGTCATTTTTCTGTATCAGAGAGATAATAATTTTTAGACAATACTGTTTGAATACAGCATTAACGTCGGAGTTGCATTGGTAATAAGTCAACGTCCTAATTCAATGGGAAGTTTAGAGGTTTGAATCCTTTCGCGTTAATTGATTAAAAATTGTATTCTTACACAGAATGAGATGTCGTGGGTGCGGAAATTCTTTAAATACGTACGTTAGCATTCCTTCCTTATTCGCAGCAATCTATTATTAGCCGATCAAGTACTGGTCGGCTATCTCTTTTTTTTCAATTTGATACTCAATTAGTTATATAACTAACTGTTACTCAATCATTTTAATTTTTTATTAGCTGTTGACTTTTTGTATAAAAGTAGTATCTTTACTTTATAATAATTGATCAAATGAAATACTCAAATCAAGATTTAGCTGAACTGCAAAGTGCGTTTGAAACGTTCTATCAACATAAATTAGCTTCAAGTTTCCCAAATATTGGATCATATCTAATTAGATTACATAAGCAATATGCAGATAAATCTAGTGTTCGGTTTGTATGGGACGTATATTGGAAGATGTGTACCGCAACATCTTATCGAGCTCCAAGTCAATATAACGACGCGCACATTGAAACAGCTGTTAAACGCATAATCAACTCATTTACTCATCCATATAAAATTAAATAACAATGTCTGATTTCACCCTAAACGATCATATTTCCTGGATTCCAAATTGGAATGATCCCGAAGATCGCAATCTGATTAAATTGTTGCTTATTGTATTGTTTTTATGTATTCTCGTTATAATGTGTTCCGGCTGCTCAACACAACAAAGATATCAATCCAAATATGCCAAACAAACTCTGACCGAATTTCAGAAATCAAAATATTAAATGAAACCCGTTGGATGTAATTCTAAAGATTTTGGATGTTGTCCAGGTCACGATAAAGTTCCGTATAAAGATCAATACGAAACGAAAAGAGGCAAACGAGATCAAAAATTTGAGTTTACAGACACAAAAAAGATGTTCGAAATAATTCGAAAATATTCACAATACAATAAAACAAAATAACAATGTCAATGAACTTCACAGAATGGGCACATCATAAGCATGATGTGTTTGCTAACCAAAAGTATGGTGGCAATCTTCCGTATTCCTTCCACTTGAAAGCAGTACGAACACACGCAACGAAGTTGTGTGGTATGATTAATGATGATATGTTTAACAATCAAGCATTGCTTGGAAACAATTACCTCGATGCAAGCGATTTTACAATTGTAGGATGTACAGCCGATGGTCATGATTTGATTGAAGATGCTCGTCAAACATATAATGATATCAAAAATAAAGCCTCCTCAATTGGAGGTGTTATTGGAAGCTTAGCAACTCAGATTGCTGATGCTATCTTTGCGTGCACAGAAAGCACTGGACGAAATCGAACCGAACGACATGATGCAGCTTATATTGCACGTTTGATTTCCTTACGAAATGCATGCATTGCTAAGATAGCAGATATCTCAGCTAACGTGCTGTTTGGGATTACAACAGGCAGTGATATGCCTTCCAAGATGAAAAAAGAATGGTTTGGCGTTTCTGCAATTCCGGAATTACCTGAAACACATACTGGGTTACGTAAACAAATTATTACAGCATATCCTGAACTTCGCTCTGCTTGTGTGTATCTTGATGATATCTTTCAATTAGTTAACTAACATGTCAAAAACAACAACTAAAGGTGGATTTGATCCCGAACAACTAAAAGTTGGCGATATTCTGTATGAGTATGAATATGGATGTGTGATGAAATCCGTAGTTTGTTCTGCGCCAACGTGTTCCATAGATGAAGATGGACAAGAAATATGGGAATGGAAAGCAAAACACAATAAAAGTGATCAAATTATCCATTATCGTGTGGGTACACGATTTTCACATTACGGACCAAACGTGTATTTGTACGAAGCATATTTAGGATGTCTTGAAATATAAGGTTAAACACTTATAAATGCGTTTTATAAGGTTTAAACCTGATAAAAGATGGATTCCATCCATTAACCACGATCGTTCGTTATAACGCTTTAAAATCGCTTACTATAACACTGATTCTCAGCCTGATATAACTAGCTGAGTTTCAGTGTTATTTTATTTTCCTAAACTGTTGTCTAAACATTTAAATATGGGTATCTTTGCCTTATAATAATTGATAAACATATGAATCTATACGAATTTCCATATCTAATAATTGTTGTACCTCCACCAGGCAATTGGAGTCCGACCGGAAAACACAAGAGTAACAAAAGTGCGGAACTACATAGTGTATTCTTCGAAGGGGTGCATGTTAAACGTGCATACGAACAATTTAGACAGTGGAGAAAAAAAGAAAATTTAATTGAACGCAATCGATACAAACAAGATAACTCGTACACAAAACGGCTCATTGTAGAAAACGATTGGACATTTCCAAGACTCGGCAGTATGTTTAATTTAGGTCGAGCTCGTATTCAATGCAATCAAGCTGGAGAAGAAAAATATGGTCGTGGTAAAATAATTAAATTAGACACATGAAGATTATTCACATTTCTGATACTCACACTAATCATCACAACATTGCTTTCAATAAAGCATTGACTCAATTGATACACGAGTCTCAACCAGATGTTATTATTCACTCAGGTGATTTCACTAATATTGGTCGTAAATCTGAAGTTGTAGATTTTTGTCAATGGTTTAGTAAATTAGCTATTCCAAATAAAATTTTTATTGCTGGAAATCATGATCGTTGTTTTGATCCAAAATATGGATCTGATTCTGAATTTGAACACCCATCATTCGATGAATCTAATCCTACTACTCCACCCTGGTTACAGGATATCTTGAAAACATATTCCTACGATTCTAGAAATCTTATATATCTTGAAAATTCATCAGTAATTATCGACGGAGTATGTTTTTACGGAACTCCTTGGACACCATGGTATGGTGGAGATTTTTGGGCATTTAATTATCACAGACAAAGCGATAAGTCTAAAGAGATTATAAAAAATATTCCATCATCAATTGATGTATTAATTACTCACGGACCTCCTAGTGGAATTTTAGATTTCGTCGTTAAACGAGGTTTATATGATTCAGTTGGATGTTCTGAATTAATGCATGCTATTGAAACTAAAATGTCAAACATCAAACTTCATTGTTTTGGACATATCCATGAAGGATATGGTCAAATATTGAGGTTAATTAATGATAGTCCGGTACTGTTTAATAATGGTAGTACTTCTGATATTAGATATCAACCTATTAACCCTCCTATTTTAATAGAATTATGACACATTCACATCCAGATTACCAACATCTAGTTGGTAAAGATGTTGCTATAAAACATTATAATAAAAATAACGGTGTTACGGCTGTATATGTCGGTAGATGCGATTTTATCGGTATTAGTTCACTGCATAAGCAATGGCAAATTACAATTGATAGAATGCCACTGTGGCCAATTGATCCTGAGAAAGTTCAGATAATCCTTAACCGAAGTCAACCAACCCCATTCAAATTTAACTAATGATTTACTTTACATCTGATACACATTATAACCATTCAAATATGGTTAGTGGAACTTCAAAGTGGAGCGATATTTCACAATGCAGACAGTTTAAAACACTTGAAGATCATGATCAGTGGTTAGTTACCGAGATCAATAAAATTGTCAAACATGATGATACTCTTATTCACGGTGGTGATTGGTCGTTTGGTGGAATTGATAATATTCTGAAATTCAGAAATCAACTCAATTGTCGGCATATAATCATTACGTGTGGTAACCACGATCATCACTTTATGAAACATAAATCAATGTTTGATCCTCATTTTGATCTGATCATTCCACATATGAATTCGTTTTATTACTATTCAGGCAAACAGGATTTCATTGTACAACATTATGCACAACGTACTTGGTACCGAGCAAATAAAGGCAGTTGGATGTTGTATGGCCACTCACATGGTAATCTGAATGATGGCTTTTCTGAAAAGAAATACAAAACAATGGATATTGGTGTTGATAATCTCATGAAGGTTATAGGCAGACCAGTAATTTCCTTCACAGAAATTTCTGACATCTTCTCTAAAAGAGAATTATTACATACCGATCATCACGATCATACTACTAACGATAAATGATATTCTGTATTGAAAAACAATCAGCTGACCAAAAATTCAGAGGATTCGGAAGTTTTGTGTGCAATGAAAATACAAAACAACAACTTGGATGGTCTCACAAACCATATATAATGCTTTCAATTGAACAATTACATGCGATGAATCACGATCCTTCATTACCAGGTGAATTTCGAGTAATTGCTGGACTGTTTGTGCAAGCATTCACAATGCGAGGATTTAGACATCTCTTAGTTCAAGAAGAAATCCAAGTAACAAATCCATCTGGATCAGTTATAACACAATAAAAAAATCAATAATAAAATGCATAATTCAGCTTCATTTGTACGTTTATCAAACGTACGTAAACACCCTAATGCTGATCGTCTACAGTTAGCTACTGTACATGGTAATCAAGTAGTAGTAGGCCCGGATGCAAAAACTGGTGATTTAGGAATTTATTTTGAATCAAACCTACAGATCAGTCAACAATTTGCAGATGCAAATGATTTGATTCGGAGAAAAAATCCTACAACAGGAAAGCAGGAAGGAGGAATGTTTGATGCAAACCGAAAGGTTCGAACGCAAAAATTCCGAGGAGAAATTTCAGATGGATTTTGGTGTCCTGTATCATATCTTGATGCAACGTTGGAAAATAATAATGTGTCCAATAATTTTGATTGGGATACGTATGAAGGTTATGAGTTTATTGACTTCCTGGGTATTCCAATTTGTAACAAATTTGAGGTAATAAAAGCACCATCAAATGGATCTCTTCAGCCAAAGAAAAGTCGTCTTTCATCTTTGATGTTTAAAGAACACTTTGATACAGAACAGTTTGGTAAACATATTCAGGAAATCAAACCAGGTGATTTGATTATCATCACAGAAAAATTACATGGTACTTCTCAGCGTGTAGGTCATGTATTAGTCGATCGTCAATTGAATTGGTTTGAAAGATTACTCGTTAAATGTGGAATTAAAATTGAAGACCAAGAATGGCAGTATTTGAATGGTACTCGTAGAGTTGTATTAGATCGCAATTATAAAACAGGAAGTGGGTTTCATTCTGATTCTCTTCGCGATGCAGCTGCATTCCCATTCATTGGAAACCTCCGGAAAGGTGAAACAGTATATTTCGAAGTAGTAGGATTTGATCCGGCAACTAATGGACCAATCATGCCTTCAGTACCTTTTGATAAATTCAAAGGTGTTGCTGAAGTTAGATCTCAATTGGCTATTAATGAACAAGACAATTATAACGTATTTTCATATGGTTGTGAATTAGATAGTCCTTTACGACCTGCTACAAAAATTTTCGTATATCGAATTACAACTACAAATGAAGACGGGCATTCAATTGATCTTTCTTGGAAAGATGTAAAAACCCGTTGTTCTGAACTTGGAGTAAGGCATGTTCCGGAATTACTAGAGATTCACTGGCCATCAGATCCTCATGGAATTGACACGATTACACACGAAGATATTGAATCCATTGTTGATGGCTACACAAACGGAGAACTAAAATCAACATTAGATCCTTGTCATTATCGCGAAGGTGTATGTGTTCGAATTGAAGGAGGATTGAATGTTCGAGTATTTAAGAATAAATCTTTTATATTCAAATTTGGCGAAGGTCTAATTAAAGAAGCTGGAATTGCTGATATTGAAGATGCAGGAGGAGTAGATTCCAACGAAGTTGCATTATAATTAAAATGAATGTCATAGCACGATTGCAATACACTAACCAGGAATGGGCTGCATTTTTAAATGCAGCCTTTCCTTGTTTTTCGTTGTGGGAAACTGGTCCGTTCATGGAACCAGAATTATTAATTTGTCAACTGCCAGATGACATACAACTGGATTGGAGTAACGTCATTGCTTCTCATAAGTTTAAAACTGGGTATATCTCTCGTATTGTAGCGAAAGAACATTATACAGTTAATAAAGCTAAATTCACCGCTGTATACAATTATACGGATGTTATTATTCCGTTAGAATACATATCACTCCAAACATTTTGTGCTAAAGTATACGAATTGGCTAATATACCTTATAAAAAGTCAAAGTTAAAAATTCATGTTGGGACTATAGAACGTGGAAGTGATAGTTGCTTTAATCAAAATTTTCTAGTAAATTACTATAAACGAACATTTGCTGGGATACCAGTCTTCATTAAAGAAATTAAAATACAAACAAATAAACAAACTACAATTTATGAAACAAAATGTACTAACTGACAAGGAAATTAAACAATGGAAAGGAGCAATATCACGAGCAATTGGTAAAGCTCGATCTCATAATTTTGTAGATATAGTGCCAAAATTACCTAAATCCAGCAGAAAATCAAATATCGTACATCGGCATACATTTTCAGGCTTTGAGCTTCGATTTTCAAACTGGGTCCGGAAGTATAATTCATTATTTCCCGAGGATAAATTCACTTTTTCAATTGATTAAATTTACGTATCTTGGCGTTTTATACTTCTATATATTGATATAGGATAACATGCCATGACACATACTAAGTCGATATTAAAATTTAAGCTCCGATCTCCGTATATGATCGGAGCATTTTCTTCCTTTGAAGAATATAAAGAATTTGAGATTTTATTGAATAAAAAACGCAAATCGCCTTCTGAAATATCAGTTTGGAACTATTCTGGATATGGCACTATTTTAGGAGATCTAATTCAAAATTTCAACCACGTAATTTTTGTAGGATCTAAATATGATTTTATACTAGATGGTTATTTATATGTTGAATACTTCGAAAGTATTGAAAAGCACAAACGATGGAAAAATTATTTAACTGAACAATATACAATGCAAACAGATGTAGAATCTGCGGGATCTGCAATTGCTGCAATGGAATATATCGGTTCGTGTACCTTCGATTACGTTGTAGTATATAAATCATTACTAAAAAATGGCCAAGAAATGGAGTAAGTTTGATCATCAGCCAATCCAATACATTTATCAGGATGTTGATAGTTCAATTTACAATAAAATAACCGATGAATTTGATTCTTCAATGACATTGGTTCAATATCAATCTTTATTGCGGAATATTTTTCACGGTGCAAAGATAATAACAACGCGAATTCTTCCACCTCAGGATTCAATCACAAAGGAAATTTATGAGGGTGTTGTATATTATGATAATTTTACTTATATTGATAGACAAATAATTTATACCGAAGAATATGAACTACTCATTATTAAGCGACGTAAACGGAGGTCAAGTAGTACTGGACGCTCTGTGGAATTACGTGGACACTCTTCTAAAGGAAAAAGTAAGAGCACAACAACCAGAACAGCTAACAAGACCAGAACTCGAAGAAGCGTGGCATCAAATAAAACTAGCTCTTCAAGATCTTCTACCAGAAGAACAAGAACAAGAACTAATTCAAAGTGAAATGCAGCGTGAATTAAACTACACACCACAACAAGAGCAAATAGCAACAATTTTTAGACAGCAAGTATTGCCATCTAAACAAGCAGAACTGGACGCTTTTAGACGAGGGGAATTATCAATGTTTCACAAATTTGTTGAAGATTTCTTAAATCTACCAGATGTCAAACGTGGGGGCTTTTTTCCACCTGATGTATTCGAAGTTCTTAATTACGAATTGACGCGTAAATAATTTAATGAAATCAATTCCTTCACAACTCTTAATATTAATGCCAATGTTTTCAACTAATGTTGTTAAATTTTTATTTCCAAAGTTTTATCAACGATTCGAACAAAACGAAAAGGATCTCAGTAAATTAATTGCTGCTCATAATAAATCCATTGAAAATTTCAAACAAACTATAACAAATCTGGATACAGATACAAAGGATTTAGCTAAATCTTTAGATCATTGTAGTAAAGAAATATCTTCATTAAAAAATGAAATTACAATCATCAGCCGAATCAATAAAGACGTCAATCAATTCAACAAAGAATTACGACAAAAAAACAAAATTCTTGAAAAGAAACTCGTTGATACGGATCATAGAATGGATAAGCAAACGCGTTTTAAACCGAGAAAGATACATCCTTCCTTCTATAGAAAAGAAGAGAATAAACCAGGCTCTCCTGGAACTAAAACAAATTAATGCTACATCTGGTAATTTTTATGTAGATTCAACAAAAACTATTTTTATTGGCAATAAACCTCTCTTGGAAGAGTGGGCATTAAAAAACAATGATGTAATTAATTCGTTAACATATTACAAATATGGATCATTGTTAGAATTTGTTGATATGATGTATAATACAAAACAAATTCGAACGCCGGTACAAAATTCTGAATTATCATCTTTGTTGTTTTCTGAATTTGGATTTAGAACTATATCTGATTATGAATTATCTTCTGTGTCAATTATGATACCTTCGTTTACGACTCCAACGTGGGCATATTTGATTCACCAATTAATGAATTTTGATCATAAAATACCTCTTGTGAATGATAAAGCGCAATAACGATCTTCCTTTCACAGATATTAATAATCTGTTTTGGAGCAACACTTTTCATATATCGTATGAATTTTTAACTGATAGAAAATTTATAGTTTTAAATAAATTGTGGGTTGAGCAGCAATCTATTTTTTCTGTAGAAATACATAATCATAATATCTTTTATATCCCGTTGGTTGGAATTTTAATTACGATGGATAAACTACACGATCCATCTTTAATCCGTTTGTGTTTTTATATAGCTGAAGAAGATATTATTTCACAAAACAAAACATTGAGAAAATATTATCCAATTGATAAAGTACAAGCATATTGTGTACGTTATTTGCTAGATCTAGCAAAAGTTATCAAAGAAGAAAAAATATCTTTTCATACTAAATCATTTTCCAATAACCAATGAAATTAGAAGTACAAGCTGGGATTAATTCTGCAAAAAATAAAGAGCCACACAATTCTGTGTGGCTCATTTTTATTGTTTATTTGTTTTTATTACTAATTTGCTTTTATAGTTGTTAACCTGTAGAAACAAAGATACGAAAGTTTCTTATCAAGTACAATTCGGGTCCAAACTGAATATACCCCTTTACAGATCCACCTGACGGAAGAGATGGTCTAGTAAACATTACAGGTACAGTATCAAAGAATATCATGCTTGAAATACAGTTGCTTTTATGTTAACTCCATCTGGTAAACTATCGGCTGTGTAACGAATAAAATTGCCAACAGCGTCAGCTGACGATGACCAATCATGCCATGTTTCTCCGTCTGTCGAATATTCCCACACTCCAGATGTTGATGATGCAGTAGAATCAACGAGATAAATACTATCGTCAGAAACATCAGACAATTGAATTTTCATGTTAGGAATTGTCATATTCCACAAAGAAGTTTGTCTCCAAGTGAAAGTACGTCCTGTACTTGATGATAGATCTACAGAAGGAATATAATGTGAATCAGTAGAGTTATCTTCGTATAATATCGATATAGCATACACACGCGAAGGGATGCATGTAGGACCCAATGTCTTGAACGATATTTTTACTTGAATTGAACCAGCTGTTGACAGTCCTGATATATCTCCATTATCATTTACTAAGGTCCATTCTCCAGTATTATCAGTGATGCCGGAAGTTCTGACATATATACGAAATGGTTCGGGTGAAAGTCCTAATGTAGTGTTGCCAATTAAATTATTATGATGAACTGCAATACGAGATAATTTTTGAACAGACGGAAGAGTTATTTCTGGAGAAATAAAATATTGATTATCGAACGTCCAGTGAGGAGCTAAAGCAATTGCATATAGTTGATTTTGTGTAACTGTAGCTGTATTTCTCATTAAGTATAAAATGCCGCCTTCTGTCCATATTGAAAATGCTGTTGAAGATGTATTAGTTATATGAATAGTTGAATTTGAATCAACAGCAACAGGATCTATTTGACCGGTGATGGATCCTAGTTGCAAATCAAACGCGGATGAATCTGTTTTATATCGAGTAATATATGTTTTTAATGTAGTTGGAATAATAAACCGATCAACTGATTCCGCATAGTCAATCGACGCCAAAGCAGATGTAGCTGTATATGTGTTGATACTACCAGGAGGTGTTTCAACCATATTATCAGACAAAAATGTTGTGGATCCTGTGATGATATTTGATTCAGTCAATCGATACACGCGAGTACCAGTTGTGAAATAAAAGTTATTAGATCCAGATCCAGGTCCATGACTCAGTTTTGCTAAGCGCCCGTTGTTTGCTTGTCCTGCTGTACCTGTTAACGTTGGTGATACACCAGTTGCTAGTAAGAATGCTGAATTGGATTTACCTGCAGACAATCCTGATAATGATGCTCTTATATTGTATTTGAACATTTGTGCAGTAGTTGTTCCGTTAAACACGTAACACATTCGGGAAGATGTAGTTGCAGTAGATGTGTCTTCTAATCCCATTCCTGAACTATTTGTCATTGACACAGTACCAGTATGATCTGACAACCAGTAAATACCTCTAATGTTATCAGCTGTTGCAGCTTCTGCAATGTTAGTATTTAACGGAGAAAAAGTAGCAGGATTAAGACCTTTGATTAAAAACAAACCACCATTCGTTGCTGTGGCATTTGTTAATGCAAATACCAGCCTAATTTCTTCTATTACATACGGAGTATTACTAGCGATAGTACCAGCTGATGTTGTTAATGTCAAACTTGTATCAGACGCAATCGATGATATTTCATACCACGTTGTAATCTGATTAGGATCTGTTGAACCAAATCCTATACGTCCGCCGGCAGCCATGCGACTTGTTTGAAACAAAGTACCATTACCCGTTACAGATGTACCACTAGCTGATACGGTACCAGTCGTATATCTATCTAATATTCCTCTGAAAGCACGGATTGTTTTTACCCCAGTATTTGTAACAAAGTTAGCAAGGATCGATCCAACCCAATTAAATTCCCACGTTTTTCGGTTAAAAGTATACATAAAAAAACGTCGTGTTGCTGCAGCTGCAGAACCGTCAGCTGTAAATACATAATCAATATCTGCATTCCATCTTAGTGCTGCAACGATGGACATCGCGTTAGCAATCGACTGTTCTCCAGGTCTAGCAATAGCTATTCCTGTTCCAATATATGGTGCACCGATTGTAGTATCTTGTTTGATTAATATTAATTCACCTTTTGATGCAGTTGCAGATGAATAACTTCCTGTTATATCTAAATAAACAGAAGATGTGGATGGTGTGTATTCTATGAATCGTTTCATTGTTCTATTTGTAAGAATAAATAAGCATCTTTACAAGAACCATAATTACTCATGATCTTGACAGATACAATTTGATTGTGTATTGACCAACTGCAAAAAGATTGAGTTGCAAACGTAGATGTTATTGAGGGATATGATCCTGTAACTAGAGAATTGTAAGACCCAGTAAAATTGGTTATTGTTGTTCCTTGAACATCTAAGACAATGTGTTTGCCAGTTTTACTTGCTATTGTCCAGTTTTTAACATTCCAGGATCCGGATATGTATCTAACACCATATAATGTTGATCCAGATATTAACGCTTGATCACCACCATCTAATGAAAATATTATAGTGTCCGTTTTTGGTCCATTTGATGGTGTCATTCCAACGACATATGAAGCTGTTAAAGCATAAGATGCACTAATTGAATTATCAGCATATGAAGCTGATAAAGAATTTAATGCCCAACTTGATGTTCCATATAAAGATCCAGTTATTAATGCTTGATCTGAGGTTAAATTACCATATACTTTTAATGTACCTGATACAGTTAAGCCTAACTCCGGAGCTCCGGCTGTAATGGCATCAATGATGAAAATATCATCAAGAGATGGAGCATATAAACCAAATTTAATTCCATCTGTCAATAACTGAGTATTTCCGATTAATGTATCAGAAACCCAATAAGGAACGTAATTAGGAGTTCCTGCACCTCCGCCTCTTACAATTGTATTATCATTAACATATGAAGCGGATTCTGCTGTAATACTAGCATTTGCAAATGACGATTGTAAAGCATATGAAGCGGTACCTAATAATGATCCTGTAAAACCTACAGCTGCTATATTTGTTGCTCCGATATTATAAATTGATGCGTGGTTAGCAAATATATTATTAGCTTCAACATTACCACTTACGTACAAATTACCTGATACTGTTGTGTTTGTATTAAAAGTTGGATTGATTGAATAATCAAATATATTAACTCCTGCAGCATCAATTAATTGTCTTTCTTCTGCATTAATTGAAGTGATTCCATCAGTTGAACTAATCGAAACACCATCTGTAGATATAACCTCAGTGCCAGACGGACTATAAAACACACCATGCTGGAAATCGAAAATCTTAGATCCATCTGATCTGTATAAATTTCTTCCGTTATCTCCAGCTTCTAATACTCCCGACACATATACCGAACCTGTGATATTTAATGAATCACCAAATATTTTTATATTCTGCGAACTAGTTAAATTACCTCCCATTGCGTATGCAATAGAATTGCTAGTCATATAATTTAACTGAAAATTACTTCCTGTACTCGTTGCACTACTTGAAATTGCAATGCCAGCTGGAGTATAATTAATACTAATATTTGGTCCAGGAATTAAAGGAATATAAGACGCAGTAACAGCTGAACTGGCTGTACCTAATAATGATCCAGTTATACTAGAAGCATATAAAGATCCCGTAATACTTAATAAATCATTTATTATTCTAATGAAGTTAGACCCAGTGTATGATCCATTCAATGCATATAAAACAGATTCACTCTGTAGTGATGGATAAATACTAGACCCGTTCGAACTGGCAGATATAGCAATTCCTAACGGAGTATAATTTACGGAAATATTTGGTCCAGCTAAGAGCGGAACATACGAAGCTGATTGAATGGATCCTATTAAATTTCCATTCACTTGTAAGTTACCAGATATAATTATATCTGTATAACTTCCCGTTCCATCAACAATAACTCCTTCAAATAACTGGAGAACTCGGTGATACGTTTGGGATATAAATTGATTTGTAAAATCACCTAACCCAGCCATTTATTATGAGAATAACTTTATAGTTTTGTCAATCACTGTAGTAACCTGATCTGAGCTCAGATTTAAACCATGATCATCACAAATTTCACTAACCAATGAATTTACTTTATTTGCGTGCTTAGCAATGTTTTGTAAATGAATACCGTTCATTTTCAGTTCAGAAAAAAGTTGATTAGATATCTGATCTAAATTAATATCATCAAACTCAACAATTATTTGCTGATTGTTTTTAGTATTACCTTTTTCGGAAACAACTTCCGATACAATTGCTTTCTTTTTATAAAGAGCTTTGAATTCGTCAGTCCAAGCCTGAAAATAAGTATCTCCTTCAGCAATTACTTCTAGTTGCAAAGTACCAACATCACCTTCTTGTAAAATGGAACGTAACCGAGGTATAGGAATTATACATTGACCAGTATTTGGTAAAATATGACCTTCAAAGATTAAGGAAAAATCCAACGAAGGACTATTGACTACTAATCTTGGTTTTGCTTTTGAAATGGATGATCCTTCGAGTTTGAGCTTACACTTGAAGTCGTGATTTGAATCTAAATATATTGAATATCCCATACCTATAATTAGGACGTTATTTCAATAGCAGTTATTTCCACATTTAGAATCTTCCGCGCAGCTATCTGAATATCAGAGACAAATACTTTGTCGTTCTCTGTTTTTATTACTTCCTTTTCATATTCAGTCGGTTTGTATCCAGCAACTTGGCAGATGAGCTTAATGATTCTACGACGATCCTCTTCTGGTAATTGTTTAATTAAATGAGTCGGAGAACCACCAAAAGCTTTAAATTGATCTAAGAATTCAACAAATTTGTAAACGTCATTCCATGTAAACGGAATTTCATTCCACGTAAAGTTGGTCTCAAGCCAGGTAAGTTGAATCTTATATTGTGCCATTGTGTAATAAATACAGCTGTCAATCAACGTGTTATATATCAAGCTGATTCTGAGTGAGAAAGAATTACTATTAAATGTTGTCGTTTTCGTTAAAATGGGTATCTTTGCCTTATCAAATTTAACGTATGAAAAAATCAGCACAATATTCCAATTTAATTGGAAAATACTTGAATCGATACTTGTATTCTGATATTTTACCAATTGGGAAAATTATCGGGGCAAAAGGTAAAACGACAGTTATTGTACGACGCGTTGAAGCAAGTGAAAATAAAACCAAAATGAATTTTATTACTGGAGGATTTTCAGCAATTTGTACTAACGCAACAGAACAAGAATATGATTTTTTCGAAACAAATGAAGTGTTCCTTATGAGGATTTCCAAATCGCTGATGAAACACGTAAAGATTCAAGATGAACCTGTGAAATTTCATGATTTTAATTTCTAATTTTTCATTTTGCAAAACGAAGAATAGTATAAAACTAAAAAAAACGCATCAAAAAGTTATGCCAACGTACAATAATATTGATCTAACACCAACAGAAATCCAAATCTACGAAGAAATCATAAAACCATTTCATATACAGATTCGGAGAGAATCTCTCCGTGAATTGAATTGTGGCGGATGTGGAATTGGAGCTGCATTGTTATCAAACGCAATAATCAAGAAATTTGGTATTCAACCACAACTATGGATGTTCGAACGATCTTACAGACATTCACCAGTATTTGATAAATTTATTCGTTCATATTTTTTAAAAGAAGAATACAGTGAGTTTGAGTTGTGGGCTCTCAATCTTCAAAAGTCAAAAATATTGGAAGACGGAAAGTTTGTTCCGTTGTTCAAAGTTAGAAATAGCGTAAGTTACACATATTCGTATATGAGCTTTGTTATGAATATGATTTCTCAAGGTCTTTTACCAAAAGATGCATTCAATTCAGTATCCCATTTTTATTTACAAGTTGGTAATCTTGTATTCGACGGTGAATATATGTTATCGTGGCACGGAATGAATCATCAGGTAGAAATTTCTACCATTGTTAACGGAAATAAAATAACAAACCAAATAGCTAATATTAACGAACCAACTCATGCTGCAGAAGCTGATAATTTCCATGGAAATGCAATGGCTATTGATATGAAATATCTAATTCCTATTCTAACCAAACATGATCGGTGGAATTCTATATATTTCTCCAACCGTCACAAAAACAATCGAAAGCTTGTGGATATACACAATAATATCGTAAAATAACGCGTTATACGAACGTTTCGAATCAAAATAGGGGGAAACTCATACAAATATATTTGAATGCATTATAACACATATTATACAGTTATAAACAATCCTACTGATTCTTAATCAGATATGTAACTAATTGTCTTTCAGCCTGAAAGAATAATTGAAATTGTTGCCTAAACGTTCAAAAGTGGGTATCTTTGCCTTATAATAATTGATAAAAATCACATGACAACAATTGCAAAGCACACTGGTTATTTCCTTATTAACGAGAAAGGAAATTTAGAAATGGTAACTTATGCACCAGATCAAAACTATTCCGGTCGAAAAGATAGTGATCAGTACAGTCTTGTGCAGGGATTGTATATAGACGACATTTCACACGATCTTTGGCTTTCAGAAGTAAAATGTCACAGAGTTGTGGATACTCCGATGGGATTGCAAACCATCAAAAACTTGACTTGTACAATTGTCGCAAAACAAACTTTCAATTGGGATATGTCAAAACCAATGTACGAACATCAAAGTGATTTGAAAAAATCTAAAAAATGGGACGAATGTATGAGTAAATATATGCAAGTTAAAAAATAACAAAAACAAACCATGTACACAAAATTTAGATTTATTAATCCAATCAATGATCTTACCCGTGAAGAATGGGGTTTTATATTGATGGACACTAATTTATATCTTGATAGCTATAGTTTGGCTGTTAAGCCATCAGAAAAATCTCGCACTTTTAAAACTTTAACGTATTATGACCGCATTGATAAACGGCGTAGTAATATGTTGGAATCCGACGTCGTATTAACAGACGAAATTAAAAATAAAGCACTCGAAACATTAATGTCTTCAATCTCTATTAAAAAATGGAGTGATAGAAATAGAAAATGAAAACATTCAAACAGCTCCTTGTCGAGCTTCGTGCCTGCGAAGAAGCAATAGATTGGGCCCAGGACATGCCTATTGAAGAGGTAGTTCGAACCTGTCACCGTGGTGACTGGTTATTGTGGTTAGCAAATAAAGTTGATATTGACAAGAGAAAGTTAACTCTTGCTAAAGCGCATTGCGCCAACACAGTCAGACATCTGATGAAAGACCAACGGAGCATTAATGCTATTGACGTAGCAATCGCTTACGGTAATAATCAGGCAGACGACGAACAGTTAAAAACTTCTTTTACTTCTGCAGAAGTAGCTGCTACAAAATCTGCAGCTGCAGCTTTTTTATCACCTTCTGATGCTGCAATTATTCACATTTTTTCATCAGCAGCTGCTACAGCTGTTTGTGCTGCTGATAACGTTGCTCGTACTAAAAACCTTAAACAAACAGCCGACATCTGCCGAGAATATATTGGTCAGTTATTAATCAATAAAGTAAACGAACAAATAAACAAATGAACGTAACTCAACCAACAATTGCAATTGCAAAAATCCATATCAAACGAGATGGGTGGTATGAATTTGAAGAAGGAACAGTTTTTAAAGTACTCCACATCACTCCTTCCTTAATTCAAGTGGAAGATTCGCTTGGATGCGTTTTTTGGCTCAAAGCCGAATTATTAGATGTTATCTCTAAAAATCCTGATACTAAATAAAAATGAATGCACGTATAAATATTTTAAATAAAACTGGCTTACTATCGGAAAAGGACCGAAAAGCTCCGTTGGAACATGGATGTGATTATTTCATGTTCAAAACATGTCTTGATCTTTCAGAACCAATTCAAGTAATACCCTACGGTAATTCATCCCAAGTTCCAGCGCATATTTATGCAAGGAATATTGCAAGTTTTATTTGCTGGTGGACTAATTTTGTTTTTAAAGATCTAAACGGATTTAGTGGTTTTCACAACATTAAATTCCAACCAATTGGATTTGAAATCATCAATTAACAAATAAAACTATGAAAGTCGAATCAACACCTGAAAAAGAAAAGGCATTTGAGATCGGAAGAGCACACGTCTGAACTCCA
>ERZ650311.112-NODE-112-length-50240-cov-10.523045_pt1 | contig 50240 bp, 48 predicted proteins | sample MGYA00376247_ERZ650311 | MGnify/ENA primary metagenome ERZ650311 (study PRJEB26733, sample SAMN07839324) | wastewater metagenome | biome: small river; feature: stream; material: water | place: USA: North Carolina | collected 2016-07-28 ... | reverse complement strand
GGCCACCGAGGCGCTCAGGGCCTCTCTGGTGTATCCGACCAGAACGGTGCGCTTTCCCTCTCGAAGGTCGTCACCGACCGGCTTGCCGGTTACCGATGGGTCACCAAATACTCCGAGGATGTCGTCCCGCAGCTGGAACGCGAGACCAAGTGGAACCGCGAAGGTGCTGAAACCGTGGAGCAATTCTTCGTCCGCACCAGCGAATGCCGCTCCGATTAGCATCGGGGCTTCCAGAGAATACTTAGCGGTCTTGTAGAGCATCACCCGATTGGCTCGCCAGACGCCTTCGCTAACCGGGCGGGTGAGGGCTGCATTCTCTTCGAGCACATCGAGGTATTGACCGGCCATGACTTCGGTGCGCATCTTGGCGAATTCGTCGCGGCAGGCATTCTGAATCTCTTGGCTAGGGGCTCCGGCCAGCGCTCGCCCAAACATTTCGCTGCTCCAAGAGAGCAAGAGGTCACCGGTAAGTACGCCGCCACCGATTCCGAACCGTGATGGTTGTCCAGCGTAGCCTTGCGACTTGTGAAGCGCTTCGAACTTTTTGTGAACAGCCGGCTCGCCGCGGCGGGTATCGCTTTGGTCAAGAATGTCGTCGTGCACCAATGCGGCGGCGTGAAACATCTCCAAGGCGCTCGTGATGCCGACCATTGCCTCGGACGAAGCCGCCAGCTCTGCTGCCGATTGTTTTGGGTTGGCAACGGCCAAAGTTGCGGTCCAGGCGTAGTAGGCAAAGAGGGCGCGAAAACGTTTTCCGCCTTGGAGAAGAGACTTGCTGTAGTCGACAATCGGTGCCAGGTCAGGCGAAATGGCTTGGAACTGCTCGCCCTGAGTTTCGCAAAACTCGTCCAGGGTTTCCTGGATTAGGGCAAGCAGATTTGCGGTTTCGCTCATGCGACCAGATTACCCGCTGGCTCTTGTTAGGTGGCAGTTACAGACGTAAAATCGACCTATCGAAAGGTGGCCATGGCGCTCTCGGAACACGAACAACGCGTGCTTGATGAGCTCGAGCGCGGCCTCTACGCCGACGACGAGCAACTCGCGCGGAGGCTCAAGAAAGCAGCCGAACAAACCCCGCTGCGAAAGACCCAGCGGGTTGCCGCGCGGCGAATTGCAGGTTCTGCAATCGCCTTGGCCGGGCTCGGTGTGATCCTGGTTGGTGCAATTGTTCACTACACCTGGATGGGCCTAGGCGGATTCGTCGCCACGTTAGTTGGATTAGTGATTGCTACCTCGCCAGCTGCTCCCAACGTCAAGGAGCCGGCGGACCTCTCTGCCGGTAATGCTGGAAAGTCCAGCCCCCGTAGGTCTAAGCGGCAGATCACTTCTGGAAGTATCAGCGATTTTTTCGAAGAGCGTTGGAACCGCCGCACTGATGGTCAATAGCTAACCCCACTCTCCACCACAACCGCCCGGTTTTCACCGAGGCGGTTGTTTTTTGCCCTCAAAACCCCCAAATTAAGCCATTTTGACCCTCAAAATGGTCAGTTTTGGTGAATTTCCCTCCACCTCTAAAAAACCGCGAAATAACGCACAATTCGTTATAAAAAACACCTCAAAAAAGGGCAAATTTTCACACTTGTGGTGTGTTTTGGAGTAAAGTGGAGTAAAAGGACCCAAGGTGGAGTTCAGGAAGGAGGGGTTCCGATGTTGCTAGGCACTCACACCCCTCGCCTTGACGAAAAGGGCCGCCTGATTCTTCCCGCCAAGTTCCGTGACGAGTTCTCGTCCGGCTTGGTAATCACTCGTGGCCAAGACCGCTGCCTCTACGTCTTCAGTGCTCGCGAGTTCGAAACCTTGAACGACCGCATTCGCCAGGCGCCAATCTCGAGCAAGGCGGCACGTGACTTCCTCCGCAGCCTGCTTTCGGGTGCTACCGATGAACTTCCTGACAAGCAGGGGCGTGTAACGATCCCGGTAATGCTGCGCGAATACGCCAGCTTGGACCGCGAGTTGGCTGTCATCGGCATGGGAAACCGCGCCGAGATATGGGACCTCAAGGTCTGGAACGAAAGCCAGTCCGAGCGTGACGCTTCCTTCAGTGAAATTGCGGAGGAGGTGATTCCGGGGCTCTTCTAGAGTCCGGTGTGATTTCCATCTGCTTCGGCTCGGGTACTCTTCCCCGATACCCGATGCGAAGCGGTTGGGAACCAGGCCAGATTCCGGAAGTCCGGGTCTTATGTCCGCAAAGCCAATTGACCAGATTCACGCCCCGGTTCTGCTCCAGCGTTGCCTAGATGTGCTTGCTCCTGCTCTGGAGGGAAAGCCAGCCGTTTTTGTGGACGGCACTTTGGGTCTTGGCGGACACAGTGAAGCATTCCTCGAGCGCTTTCCCGAGCTGACACTCATTGGCATCGACCGCGACACCAATGCTCTCAAGTTGGCTAGCGAGCGCCTGAGCCGCTTCGCCGGCCGCACTCACTTCGTTCATGCGGTTTACAACGAAATCGCCGAGGTCGTCGAAGAGCTTGGCTACGACGGTGTGGATGGAATCCTGCTAGACCTCGGGGTCTCTTCCATGCAGTTGGACGAGGCGGACCGTGGCTTCGCCTACAGTTACGACGCTCCGCTGGACATGCGCATGGATACGACCCGCGGCATCACAGCTGCCGAGGTTGTCAACGAATACTCCGAGTCCGAGCTGGCGCGAATCTTCAAGGAATACGGGGAAGAGCGTTACGCGAAGCCAGTTGCTAAGGCAATCGTCGCTGCACGCACCAGCGCTCCATTTGTCAGCAGTGCCGCGCTGACCGCACTCATCGCCAAGGTGATCCCATTCATCCCTGGCAAGTCGACCGGTCACCCAGCGAAGCGCGTTTTCCAGGCGCTGCGTATCGAGGTCAACGGCGAACTCGAAGTGCTAACCGAAACCATGCCGGCAGCAATCCGCAGCCTAAACGTGGGTGGCCGCATTTTGGTTTTGGCTTATCACTCGCTAGAGGACCGCATCGTCAAGCAGGCGTTCGCCAAAGGCGCGACCAGCAGCGCCCCTGTCGACCTTCCAATCGAACTTCCCGAGCACGCTCCTTACCTACGACTGGTGGTCAAAGGTGCCGAGCTTGCCTCGGAGGCAGAAATCCAATCCAATCCACGCGCGGCCTCGGTTCGCTTGCGTGCGGTCGAGAAAATCAGGGATGCAGCATGAGCGCACTAGCAAGTTATAAGCCGGTAGCACGACCTTCGGTTCGTGGTGCGGCCCGACCGAACTTGACTCTGGTGAGCGGAATCCGTGCGGTTACCGACCGTCAGGCAAACCCGCGTCTCGCTTTCATCGCCATGCTCACCCTTGGACTCTTCAGCATCGCCATCCTCAACCTTCTGCTCAATCTGGCAACCAGCTCGGGTGTTTACGAACTTGCCGGCCTCAAGGCCCAGAAGGCTCGCCTGGAGCTGTCGAGCCAGATCGTAAAGCAGCAGGTAGATTCGCTTTCTAGCAACCAGAACCTTGCGAGCGCCGCTCAGGCTATGGGCATGGTTGCAAACGCTAACCCAGTGTTCCTCGACGTGAACAACTCAAAGGTCTACGGTGAGCCAGCAGCCGCCACCTTGAACGCCAACCAGCGTGTCTCTGGCAACCTGATAGCGAACTCCCAGTGGACCACGCGCTCGCACGCCGGCCAGATCCAGGCTGCATTGAGCGCAGAACAAGCCAAGGCAACAGAAAATGTTGCGTCAAGTGTCGCCACCGATAAGTCTGTAACCGCTTCGTCAACCAAGCCGGCCACCGTGAAAAGTAGCTGGACGAACGCTGTGCAGGGGTATGTCGGTGGCGCAAAATCTTCGACCTCTCAAGTAGGTTTGGCAGGTGGCGGCATTCCAGCCGCCCCAACGCACTAAGACGTAAAGCCCTCCGGGCAGTAAGGGTGGGCCGATGAGGAATCGTGCGCCTTCCCCCGAAGCGCTGCGACTACGAAGGCTGATGGCGTTCATCGTCGTTCTCGCGGTTGTTTTCGCGCTGCGTCTAGTCCAGTTCCAGATCATTCAGGCGCCTCAAATCAACGCTGAGTCATTTTCGCGCCGAAGCATCACCACCACTGTGCCGGCGATGCGCGGTGACATCGTGGATACCAACGGCAAGATCCTGGCAACCACCGTCATGGCATACGACATCAACGTGGACCCCACCCTCGTAACGCCATTCGAGACCAAGATCAATAACGTTCCAACCACCATCTCGGTGGAGCAGGCGGCCAATGAAATGGCTGCCATCCTGAAGATGGATCCCGCCGACGTGATGAAGAAGCTTCAGGGTAAGTCTCGCTACTCCCAGGTGGCCAAGCAGGTCGATGGTGCCACGTACGTCAAGATCAAGAACCTCAACATTCCGTGGGTCTACCCGCAGGCAGTGCCTCACCGGATCTACCCCAATGGCGCTCTTGCAGGCAACCTGCTTGGCTTCATTGGCACCGAAGGTAATCCGCTGGAAGGTCTGGAAGTCAGCCAGAACAAGTGCCTGGCCGGTGTCGATGGAAACGAGACCTATCAGCGTGGAGTCGATGGAATCAAGATTCCCGGCAGCGCCGAGGTCAAGGTTGAACCAAAGAACGGTGGAACTCTCAAGCTGACGATTGACAGCGACCTCCAGTTCTATGCGCAGCAGGTAATGGCAAAGTATGTGCGCAACGAGCGTGCAGACTGGGGAAGCGCCATCGTGGTTGAAGCCAAGACCGGCAAGATCCTTGCTGCCGCTGAGGCGCCGAGCGTCGATCCCAACAACTACACCGCTGTGAACGCCGAAAACCGCTCTTCACGAATCTTCCGAGCGACCTTCGAGCCGGGTTCCACCGTCAAGATGGTTACCGCTGCAACCGCGATCGATCAAGGTGTGGCAACTCCATTGACTCGTGTTCTAGCGCCGCAGACCACCTTCGTGCTGAACCACTTCCGAATCAGTGACTCCCACGCCCACCCCACCGAGAAGCTCACTCTTCAAGGCATCTTGATTGAATCGTCCAACACCGGAATCATTCAGATTGGCGAGAAGGTGCCGTACGAGACGCGCTACAAGTACTGGACCAAGTTTGGTCTTGGCAGTCGCACCTCGGTGAACTATCCGGGTGAGGCATCAGGCATCGTCCACGCTACCGCGCCGGACGGAGTCTCGGTCTACACGACCATGTTCGGCCAGGCGATGACTGTTACCCCGATTCAATCCGCCTTCGTTTACCAGACCTTCGCGAACCTGGGAGTGCGACTGGCACCACAGCTCCTCGAGACTTGCACCGCTGCCGATGGCACGGTGACTCCGGCACAAACCGTTGGCAAGCCGGTTCGGGTTCTGAAACAATCCACTGCTCGCCAGGTAATCTCCATGCTCGAGGGAGACGTGGCCCAGAAGGGTGGTGTCGGTTCCACCGCTGCCGTCCCCGGTTACCGCATCGGTGGTAAGTCGGGTACCGCCCAGATCGCCAATCCAAATGGTGTCGGTTACGGATCGCTCCACGCAATTTCGTTCATCGGAATGGCGCCGGCCGAGGACCCTCAGTACGTGCTGGCTGTGACCATCTACAAGCCGAGAACCGTGAGCAACTCGATTGGTGCAACTCCACCATTCAAGGCAATCATGGAGCAGATCCTGCGCACCTACCGTGTTCCACCGAGCACGACCAAGTCCCCAATCATCCCTGCGAAGTGGTGACAGTCATGAAAGAGTCGATTCCTCCAATCCTCCGCCCGGACAGCGTTACCCCGGTCGCGCTCTCCGCGCTCGCTGCGCGTTTCGGACTCGGTGGCGAAGCACCAGCTGAGGTAGCAATCACTGGTATCAGCATGAACACTGCGGACTTGCGCCCCGGTGATCTCTTTGTTGCAATGCCTGGCCTGAAGACACATGGCGCTCGATTCACCGAGAGGGCACTGGCGGCGGGAGCGGTAGCAATCGTGACCGACCAGGCTGGCAGGTCTGAAATCGAGCAAACCCTCGGAACTGTTGCCGTACCAATCCTCTTGTTGGAAGAGCCGCGGAAGCACTTGGGCAATCTTGCGGCATTTGTCTATGGCAATGTCGCTGGCAACCTTCCGACGATCTACGGCACCACCGGCACCAATGGCAAGACTTCGACCAGCTATTTGCTGGAGGCATTGTTGCGGCAGTGTGGCGAAGTGACCGGCCTGACATCAACAGCTGAACGCCACATCGCCGGAGAGGTGATTGTCAGTCGCCTGACCACCCCCGAATCCACCGAGATGCAGGCGCTGATTGGCCGAATGCGCGAAAAAGGCGTCACCTCGATTGCGGTTGAGGTTTCTGCTCAAGCGTTGAGCCAGCTCCGTGTCGATGGAATCCACTTCGATGTAGTCGGGTTCACCAACCTGAGCCATGACCACTTCGATGACTATCCCGACTTTGATGCCTACCTGAAGGCCAAAGCGGCGCTTTTCACGCCAGAACGAGCCAACTCCGGAGTCGTCAGTCTTGATAGTGACTTCGGGCAGGCCTTTGTAGCGGCTTCTAAAATCCCGGTTACGACCATTTCAAGCAATCCTGCGGTGGCTGCAGATTGGCGGGTCACCGTCACCGAGCAAACCACTGCCAAAACCGGGTTTGTGCTAACCGGGCCGGATGGTGTTCGCATCGAATCGAGTGTCCCGCTCATTGGAACTCACATGGCCGCCAATGGTGGTCTTGCGATTGCCATGGCCATCACGGCCGGCGTCGACTGGCGTTTGATTCAAGAGCGCGTTCGCGAAGGTATTGCCGCCTATCTGCCGGGCCGCACCGAGCCCATCAACGCAAACCAGGCCGGTCCCTCGGTGTTCGTTGATTTTGGCCATAGCCCTGATGCCTTCTTGCACACGCTCCGTAGCCTTCGAACCGTTACTAAGGGTCGTTTGTTCATGGTCTTCGGTGCCGACGGCGATAGAGACGCCTCGAAGCGACCAGACATGGCTCGGATTGCGGCCGAAAATGCCGATGTGGTGATCATCACCGATCACCACCCGAGGTTCGAAAACCCGGTTTCTATTAGGCGGGTGCTTTTCGACAGTGCTATTGCCGCGGTTCCCGATTTGGAACTTTACGAAGTTAGCCCACCGGAACAGGCCATCCGAAAGGCCGTTTCATTGGCGCAGCCCGGAGACAGCATTCTTTGGGCGGGCCCAGGGCACCAGGATTACCGAGACATTCAGGGAAAGCGCACGGTTTACTCGGCAAGAGAAGAAGCTCGCGCGGCGCTGGTAGAGCAGGGCTGGTCATGATCGAGCTCAACCTGCAGCGAATTGCCGACTTCGTCGACGGCCACATTCTTGGCGATTTCGCGACTGATTCCGAGAGTTTGATCGTAACCGGCTCGGTCGAGACCGATAGTCGGTTGGTTGGTCCGGGTTCGCTTTTCGTGGCAAAACCCGGCGAAGTTACCGATGGCCACAACTTCCTCAAGCAGGCAAAAGCTGCAGGCGCCATTGCGGCACTAGTCGAGCGCCCAGTTCCTGACGTCGACATCCCTCAGATCCAGGTTGCGGATGCGGTTCTGGCGCTGGGAAAACTGGCCAAGGCGGTATTGGCTCTGGTGCGGAGCGAAACTGATTTGAAGGTCGTGGGTATCACCGGCAGCAATGGGAAAACCACTACCAAGAACATGCTCCGGGCAATACTTAGCACGCAGGGTGAGACTATCGCCCCGATTGAGTCCTACAACAACGAGGTTGGCGCTCCAATCTCGGTATTAAAAGTTGACCGCAACACCAAGTATCTGGTTGCCGAATTGGGTGCTGGCGGGCCGGGAAGCATCGCCTATCTGACCGACATCGTGAAGCCTGACATCGCGGTCGAGCTCAAGGTCGGCTTAGCCCACGCCGGCGAGTTCGGCGGCATCGAGGCTACAGCAAAGATCAAGGCCGAGTTGCTGGTTGGTTCATCCAACCAAACAACCGCTGTGCTCAACGCGGATGACGTAAATGTGCGCGCGATGGGCGAGAAATTTGAGGGACCGAAGGTCTGGTTTGGCACTGGCCCCGATTCTCAATACCGAGCCGATAACTACGAGATGACCCTGGCCGGCACCGGATTCGACCTGCACTGGCCTGACGGCAGTGTCAATCGAGTGACACTCCAGATCTTGGGGGAGCATCATGCGATGAATGCCTTGGCCTCAAGCGCTGTCGCAGACCTCCTTGGGGTACCTCGTCCTCAGATCGTGTCGGCACTGGAGCAGTTGCCCCTGGCTGAGCGCTGGAGGATGCAGCTGAGCCACCGCGCCGATGGGGTAAGCATCATTAACGATGCCTACAACGCGAGTCCAGACTCGAGCCGAGCCGCAATGCAGACCCTGGCTCAGCTGGGTCGGCAAACCGGCCGTCGCACAGTCGCGGTAATCGGCGAGATGGCCGAACTGGGTGAATTCAGCGCTGAAGAGCACGACAAACTTGGGCGATTGGCGGTGCGTCTCAATATCGACCTGCTGATTGCGGTTGGTCCCGCTGCCAAATTGGTTTACATGGGAGCCTCCTTCGAGGGAAGTTTCGACGGAGAATCGCAATACTTCGAGAGTCTTGACGAGGCTTTGACGGGTGTGCGTGGAATGCTTAGAAGCGGAGATATCGTTTTGGTGAAATCGTCCAAGAGCGCGAATCTGCGCCACCTTGGAGACGCACTCCTGGAGGTGAACTAAGTGAGAGCACTGCTGGTTGCAGGCGCTGTGGCGCTTATGTTCAACCTCCTCTTGACGCCAGTCTTCATATACCTGTTCCGCAAGTGGCAGTGGGGTCAGTTCATCCGAGTAGACGGACCGCAGAGCCATCAGGTCAAGCACGGTACCCCCACTATGGGTGGCATCGTCATCATCCTGGGTGCGGTCGCGGGTTATTTTGCAGGCAAGTTTTTGAACAACGAGCCACCTACCATCAGCGCACTTCTGGTGATTCTCATGATGGTTGGCTTAGGGTTGGTCGGTTTCCTGGATGACTTCCTGAAAACTCACAAAAAGCGAAACCTGGGCCTTGGCGGTTGGCAGAAAATTGCTGGTCAGACCGTCGTAGCTGCGGTTTTTGCATTGCTTTCGCTGCAGTTCCCAAACGGTCAGGGCCAGACTCCCGCTACCACTCACTTCTCGGTCGTACGTGACATCTGGCGCACCAACTTCGTGTGGGATAACAGTTCTTCGATTGCTCGCGCCATTGGTGTGACGCTCTTCGTGGTCTGGATCATTTTCCTGGTTACCAGCACCTCGAACGGAGTCAACATCGCCGACGGCCTAGACGGCCTTGCTACCGGATCGTCGATTATGGCCATCGGTGCATACGCGGTCATTGCCTTCTGGAAGTTCAACCAGGCCTGTGGCGGTGAGCGTGTGGTCAGTCAGACTTCGTGCTACTACTCTCGTGATCCACTGGACTTGGCCGTCATAGGCGCCGCTATTGTCGGCGCCCTAATCGGGTTCCTCTGGTACAACACCTCGCCGGCTCAAATTTTCATGGGCGACACCGGATCGCTCGGTCTCGGTGGTGCGCTGGCGGCGATGGCAATCCTGACCCGCGCCGAGTTGCTGCTGGTCTTCCTCGGTGGGCTTTTCGTTATTGTCACTGGTTCGGTAATCATCCAGCGGCTGTACTTCAAAGCCACAAAGGGCAAGCGAATCTTCTTGATGTCGCCCCTTCACCATCACTATGAACTAAAGGGCTGGGCCGAGATCACGATTGTGGTTCGGTTCTGGATCATTCAGGGACTTTGTGTCATGGCTGGTCTGGGTGTCTTCTACCTAGAGTTCTTGAACCGATAGCCGCATGAAGGACCTCAGCCAACTCACTTCCTGGAACTCCGACTGGCGCGACTTGCGAGTCGGAGTGATTGGTCTCGGCGTTTCTGGATTCTCGGTGGCGGACACTCTGGCGGAGCTAGGCGCAGACCTTTTGGTGGTCGCAGAGAAGGCGGAGCCCGACTACCTGAATATCCTTGAGGTTTTGGGAGTTCCCTACCTTGTCGGGGACTCCGCGACTGCCAATAACGGCGTTCCACCCGAGTTGGTCTCCCACCAGCCTCAGGTAATTGTCACCAGCCCGGGTGTGCGCCCGGATGCCGGGGTGATTCGCTGGGCCGAAGATAACGGAATTGCTATCTGGGTCGACATCGACCTGGCCTGGAGGTTGCGGGATAAGACACCTCGAGTGGCTGAATGGCTGACAATCACCGGCACCAACGGGAAGACCACAACCACCCAGCTGGTGACTGAAATGCTGGTTGAGGGCGGGGCTAAAGCGGCCGCCTGCGGAAACATCGGCACTCCGATTCTTGACCTCATCCGTGATCCGGATGGTTTCGACTTTCTGGTGGTAGAGCTCTCCAGCTTCCAACTTCACTATCTCAATGTCGCACCGGGACAGGGCGTTCATCCACTGGCCTCGGTGGTTCTGAACATTGATTATGACCACCTGGACTGGCACGGCGGCTACCAGAAGTACGCAAAGGCTAAAGGCAAGGTCTACGAGAACACCAAGGTCGCCTGCGTTTTCAATGCTGCCGACAAGGCGACCATCAAATTGGTTGAGGACGCGGACGTCGTCGAGGGCTGTCGAGCCATCGGTTTTGGCCTTGGCTCTCCAGATCGCGCAGAGATTGGCTATGTCGAGGACATTCTGATCGATCGCGCCTTTGTGGAAAGTTATGACGAGGCCGCTCCGGTTGCCGATTTCAAGGACATCGAGGCCATCGGAGTTCTGACGCCACACCTCTTGGCCAACGTTGCAGCCGCCACGGCCTTGGCGCGAGCTGCCGGTGTCGATCGTCAGCGCATTCGTCACGCGATTCGCAATTTCCGACTGGACCGTCATCGTATCGAGCTGGTGGGGGAGCAGGCGGGGATTCGCTGGTTTGATGATTCGAAGGCAACCAATCCACACGCCACAGCCGCATCGTTATCGTCTTTTGACAAGGTTGTTTGGGTGGTTGGTGGCCTTTTGAAGGGCGTAGACGTGGCTCCGCTAGTGAAGAAATTTGCTCACAAGCTGCGAGCTGCGATTGTCATCGGCTTGGACCGCGAGCCAGTTTTGCAGGCTCTGGCCTCTGAGGCTCCCGGAGTCGCAGTGATTGAGGTAGCCCCAGGTGAAAAGCTCATGGAACGAGTAGTCACGGCAGCGTCAGAACATGCGCAATCCGGCGACGTAGTGTTGCTCGCTCCATCGGCTGCTTCGATGGATCAGTTCAAGGACTATGCCGACCGCGGTAACCAGTTTGCAGCTGCGGTTCAGGCCCACCTGGAGGCTCAAAACTAATGGCCACCGAGAAGATCCCACCACGCACCCTTCGCAAACCACAGCCTGCACCGGTTAGAGCACAACGAGGCCCTGCCGCTAGGACTTTAGGGGCTGCCAAACCCGCTGCCCGCACAACGCGCCCGACCCGTGCTGCCAAGGCCGCAGGGGCAACACGGGCACCGAGGGAACGACGAGAACGAGCTCCTATGGGAGAGCGGTTGGTTGATTACCTGACAAACGTTTTCGGTGGTCAATCAATCCTGTTCACGAGGATTCTGACGGCAACGATGATTTTGGTGGTTTACGGCTGCCTGATGGTGCTTTCGGCGTCGAGTATCGACTCAATCAAGCAGTACGGCAATCCCCTCGTTATCAGCATTAAGCAGATTATTTTTGCTCTCATAGGGTTCTTCGGTCTTGCATTTGCCTCAGCGCGCAACGAAGATTTTTGGGAAAAGTGGGCTATCCGTTTGTTCGTCATCACAGGGGCTATGCAGATCTTTGCTGTTATCCCAGGACTTGGTGTGAACGTGAATGGAAACCGCGAGTGGATCCGTATTCCCGGAATCAACGTCACAATTCAGCCCTCGGAGTTTCTGAAACTTGCGTTGATTATCAATCTCGCAATATTCCTCACACGCAGACGGCCATTCATAGAAGATCCGAAACTTTACACGTGGCCTGCGCTAGTCATGGCTGGTATCCCCATGGCTCTGATTATCGTCGGAAGCGATCTTGGAACGACGATTGTTGTCGCGTTGATCGCATTCGTTCTCATTTGGCTTTCGGGGGCGCCGGGTTGGCATTTTCGCATTCCCCTTCTTCTGGGTGGGGCTTTGGGTATTGCCTCGCTTTTCATTGGAACAAGTCGAATCGGTCGAATCCTCGCCTGGTTGGATCCGTCAACTAGCGATACTGCCAATAACTACGCATGGCAGAGTCAGCACGGTATCTGGGCACTAGCAAATAGCCACATCATCGGCCAAGGATTGGGCATGTCCAGCTTGAAGTGGTCGTGGATTCCCGAGGTCGAGAACGACTACATTTTCGCGATTATCGGAGAAGAGCTCGGAATCGTGGGTGCCATGGCTACTATCTCGCTTTTCCTCCTTTTGGGATACTGGCTTGTCCAAGTTGGAAATCGGGCCGCGGACTCATTCGGTAAATACGTGAGTTACGGCGTCGCCGTTTGGATCGTCATGCAGGCCTGTATCAACATCGCTGTAGTGCTTAAAGTGTTACCTGTGCTTGGTGTTCCCTTGCCGCTTATTTCCGCTGGTGGTTCATCCTTGGTGGCAGACATGGCTGCGATTGGTATCGTCTTGTCCATAGAGAGACAAAACCATGTTGACCTTGACGGTGGCATGCGCCGCCCGATCCGAGTGCGGCGATGACTCGCTACCTACTGGCAGGTGGCGGCACCGCGGGTCACGTAAACCCACTGCTTGCTCTGGCCGACCGGATTCGTGACACCGAGCCTGGTGCCGAGATTTGGACACTGGGAACAGCTGAAGGTCTAGAAAGCCGCCTCGTTCCAGAGCGTGGCTACCGTTTGCTCACCGTTCCTCGCCTGCCGTTCCCGCGAAGGCTAAACGCCGCTGCGCTCCGTTTCCCGCTCCGCTACGAGTCTTCGGTCCGTAAGGTGGTCGGTTACCTGAAAGGTAACCGTATTGACATGGTTGTGGGTTTTGGCGGATATGCGAGTGCGCCGGCCTACACCGCTGCTAGACGGTTAGGCATCCCCGTGGTGATTCACGAGGCAAATGCCCTGCCTGGCCTGGCAAACCGCATGGCGGCAAAGCGTGCTTCCGGTGTTGGCGTTGCCTTCCGCAACACTCCCATCGCAAACGCAAGTTTTGTCGGCATGCCGCTGCGCGCCGAAGTTGAGGCGCTCGCGGCAGGCATCAATCAGGCCGATCGAGTCGCGGCCAGAGCGCACTTCGGCTTGGACGAGGCCACGACTACCTTGCTGGTTACCGGAGGCTCACTCGGTGCAAAGAGAATCAATGAGACCATCGAAGCTTCGCGCGCGGCACTGCGAAACGCCGGGATTCAGGTTTTGCACATAGTTGGAGACCGCAGCGAGTTTGAGGCGGAGGCGACCAGCGATTTCGTGCGCCTGAAGTACTGCGATCGGATGGACTTGGCCATAGCTGCCGCCGATTTCGCGGTTTGCCGAGCCGGATCGGCTACCGTCAGTGAGTTTGCCGCAATCGGCCTCCCCGCGGTTTACGTGCCCTATCCGGTAGGAAACGGTGAACAGAAGCACAATGTCACCGAGTTGGTTGATGCCGGCGGCGGACTGCTGTGTGCGGATGCTGACTTCACCCCAGAGTTTGTGAACAGCGTCTTGATTCCATTGGTATCTGACGCCCGAGCCAGGGGCCTGATTTCTGCAGCCGCTAAGAAGGTCGGCGTCGCCGACGGCACCGCGAGGCTGATGGCTCTGGTTCAGAGCGTGTTAGCCAAGCGCTAGCCAGGTTCGCGCATAGGCTTTTTGACAGACTATGCGCGTTTAGCGAGGTAACAAATGATTAAGCCTGACTTCAGCCAACCAGTTCCGGAGGATCTGGGAACGGTTCACTTCGTCGGCATTGGCGGTTCCGGCATGAGCGGCATCGCGCGAATCCTCTTGGGCATGGGTCACAAGGTGACCGGAAGTGACCTCCGCGACACCTCGAATGTGGCCGCGCTTCGCGACCTCGGTGCCGAAATCCATATCGGTCACGACGCCAAACACCTCGGTAATCCAGACACCGTCGTGGTCACCAGCGCACTCTGGCCTACAAACCCCGAGTATTTGCTGGCCAAGGAGCGCGGGATTCCGGTCATCCATCGCTCCCAGGCACTCGCCTACCTCACTGGCAAGAAGCGCGTGATTGCGGTAGCCGGAGCACACGGTAAGACCACCTCCACCGGAATGATCATCACCGCCCTGCTGGAACTGGGGGAGGACCCTTCGTTCGTGAATGGCGGAGTGATTGCTGCTCTGGGATCGTCTTCTGCAGCTGGCAGCGGGGAACTCTTCGTCATTGAAGCAGATGAATCTGATGGCTCGTTCCTGCACTATGACACCGCCATGGCTCTAATCACCAACGTGGACCCAGACCACCTAGATCACTACGGCAGCCTGGAGGCCTTCGAAGCCGAATTTGGCAGGTTTGCGCAGGGGGCAAAGGAGTTTGTTGCAATCAGTTCGGACGACGCTGGCGCGGTTCGAGTCACCGGCCTGCTCAAGGACAAGAAGGTGCTGTCCTTCGGCAAGGCTCCTGGTTCTTTCGTTCGACTGGTCCGCATTGATGCCAGCGGTGCCAAGGTCAACTTCGACCTAGAGGTCGAGGGGAAAAAGCTTTCTGCCGAGCTGAGTGTGCCCGGAGAACACAACGCAATCAACGCCGCCGGCGCGCTGGCCGTCCTGGTTGGACTTGGGCACGATGCTGAGAAAGCACTTGCGGGAATCGCAAAATTTGGTGGCACCGAGCGTCGATTCGAGCTGCACGGTGAGGTCCGCGGAGTGCGCGTTTACGACGACTTTGCTCATCACCCGACCGAGGTTGCCGCTGCTCTCAAAGCAGCTCGCGCCGTGGTCGGAGAAGGCCGCCTAATCACGGTCTTTCAACCTCACCTTTACTCGCGCACTCGCATCATGAAGCGCGAGTTTGCCGAGGCGCTCGAGAGCCTGAGCGACGAGGTGATTGTGATGGATATCTACGCCGCCCGCGAGGATCCCGAGCCTGGTGTAACCGGCGCATTGGTTTCGAACGAGTTCAAGAACTCAGCCAAAGTCCACTATGTGGAGCAGTGGGACGATGTCCCACCGGTCGCGGCCGCGATTGCCAAGCCGGGTGACTTCATCATCACCATGGGTTGTGGTGACGTGTACCGCATGTGCCCGCAGCTGCTGGACGCTCTCCGTAAGTAGTCAGCGAGTTAGTAGTGAAAAAGCCACCTGTGCCGCCGCGCCGACCCAACTCGGGTTCGGCTGGTGCCGCCGGTCGCGCCGGTGCATCTCGTGCCGGAAAGCCTGCCAAGCCCGGTCCGGCGAAGGCCCCCGCTAAGGCGAGCCCGGCAGCTGCAGCGCGCACCCTGCGCTCGGTGACCGATCTTGAATCCAAAACGGCCCAGCGTAAACAACGAACCGATGAACGCAGGTCGGCTAGGAGCGCTCTGCGGAAGCAGCTGAGCGAAGTGCGACGTTTTACAAAGGGTTCAAGGCTTCGCCGCGGAATCATTTACAGCTCGGTGGGATCGGTTTTGGCGCTGATTCTGCTGGTGTTGGCAACCATTTACACACCGATGATGTCAATCGACAAGATTGAAATCGTTGGCTTGCATCGAATGAAGGAAGCCACGGTCTCTAACGCGGTCAAGTCGCTGGTCGGAACGCCGCTGACGACCGTAAACGAGGATGACATTCAGAAGCGACTGGCAGGGTTCCCGCTGATTGAGTCATTCACAACAGTTAGCCTGCCGCCTCACACTCTTCAGTTGTTCATACGTGAACGTCAGCCACTGGGAATCGTGACTATCGGTGCCAGCGATTACCTTTACGACCCAGCCGGCGTTCAGATTGGCCCCACCACCAAACGATCGAAGTATCCGCTGATTTTGGTGAAAGGTAATCCGGCACACAGTGCCAGCTTCAAAGAGGCAGTTTCGGTCTTGATGGCTCTGCCCGCGGATCTGTACCCGAAGGTCGCAAGCATTCAAGCCACTTCGGTGGACGACGTGCGTATTCGCCTTCGCGCCTTCGCAAACTGCCAGATTCTCTGGGGTGATTCATCCAAGTCGCTACTGAAGAGCAAGGTGCTGCGCGCACTCCTGGACACAGTGAAGAAGCGAAACTTTGTGGTGTTTGACGTGTCGTCACCTACTGCGCCGACTGTCAGGTTCGGCAACTTCTAGTAAACCCGGCCAGATTTTCGGCCAATTTCGCAACACGCCCAGTCGCTTAGCGAATTAATTCCCGCGCTGCTTTTACCTTTCTGGCGCAAGTGAATAATTCGAGAAAAGCCTAACTTTCATCCTTAACTTTAGGGTTTTCGCGAACCATCACAGTCCAAAAAGGCAGCAACCGGAGGAAGCGCAATGAGCGGTTTGAACAACAACTACCTGGCCGTAATCAAGGTCGTCGGTGTGGGTGGCGGCGGTGTCAACGCGCTGAACCGCATGATTGAGTCTGACCTGCGCGGTGTCGAGTTTGTTGCCATCAACACCGACGCGCAGCAGCTGGTAATGAGCGAGGCTCACGTCAAGCTGGACATCGGCCGCGACCTGACTCGCGGACTGGGTGCAGGCGCTGACCCAGAGCTTGGTCGTCAGGCTGCAGAAGACCACGCCGACGAGATTGAGGCCGCGCTAAAGGGCGCCGACATGATTTTCGTTACCGCCGGAGAGGGTGGCGGTACCGGTACCGGTGCTGCTCCGGTTGTCGCACGCATCGCACGCAAGCTTGAGGCTCTGACCGTGGGTGTCGTTACCCGCCCATTCAACTTCGAGGGCAAGCGTCGCGCCGAGCAGGCAGACAAGGGTATCGAGGTGCTGCGCGGCGATGTAGACACACTGATCGTGGTTCCAAACCAGCGCCTGTTGGACATGGCAAACAAGACCGTTTCGTTCGTAGAGGCCTTCCGCGAGGCTGACAATGTACTTCGCGCCGGCGTGCAGGGCATCACTGACCTAATCACCACCCCTGGTTTGATCAACGTTGACTTCAACGACGTGAAGTCGGTCATGAAGAATGCCGGATCGGCACTCATGGGTATTGGTTCCGCCAAGGGCGACCAGCGTGCCATCCGCGCAGCCGAGGAAGCCATCAGCAACCCGCTGCTCGAAGCGAGCATCGATGGCGCCCACGGCGTATTGATTCAGATCGCTGGTGCCAGCGACCTCGGACTCCACGAGATTGACGAGGCGACTCGTCTGGTTTCGGAGGCAGTCAGCCCGAACGCAAACATCATCTTCGGCTCGACCATCGACGACACTCTGGGTGATGAAGTTCGCGTGACTGTTATTGCCGCCGGCTTCGATGACAACGCACTGCCTTACCGCAAGGCTGAGCGTGAAATCTTCGCACCTAAGGTCACCGAGGCCCCTGCCCCTGCAGTCACCACCAGCTGGTCTGCGCCGGCTGCAGTTGCCACCGAGGTGGTCGAGGCTCCTGCTGAGCCGGTTGCTGAGACCGACGAACCAGACACCGCGACCGGGGCGATCCCTCAGGCACCAGCCTCCGGGAACCGAGCCACCGGCTCGCTTTGGGGCGACGACCTGGACATTCCAGACTTCCTTCGCTAAGTGACTAACTCCGCCTCCGAGTACGATGCCTCCGGCCTGGCCGAGCGCTACGGTTCGGTCCAGGAGCAAATTGCCGACGCCTGTCGACTTGCCGATCGCAACCGCGACGAGGTCACCCTTATCGTGGTGTCCAAGTTTCACCCCGCAGACCTGGTACTCAACCTGATTGAGCTTGGGCAAAGGGATTTCGGCGAAAACAAGGACCAAGAGGCTGGGCCAAAGTCGGCTCAAGTCGCAGATGCTTTGGCAGGACTGGGCCGGGCCGACGAAGTTCCTACTTGGCACTTCATCGGTCAGTTGCAGTCCAACAAGGCCAAGAGCGTTCTTCGCTACGCTAGTTCGATCCACTCGCTGGACCGCCTCTCCCTCCTTGAGGCTCTGGCGAAAGAGCGCAACAAAATTGCGGTTCTCGCCCAAGAAAACGGAATACCGATTGCTCCAGCAACCAAGGTGTTCATCGAGTTGAACCTCACCGATGACCCGGACCGCGGGGGAATCGTCCCCAGCAATCTGCTGTCGTTTGCAGAATTGGTGCTGGCGGCCCCCGGCCTGGATTTGGTAGGCGTAATGGGCGTGGCCAGCCTGGAGGGTCAAGAGGAACGAGATTTCGCGGCCATCCAGAAGGCAAGCGCGGACCTCCAGCGGATTGCCCCGGAAGCCAATCTGATATCGGCAGGGATGTCCAACGACTTCCAGACTGCACTTCGCTTTGGCGCGACACACCTCAGAATTGGCACCGCAATCACGGGTCCGCGCCAATACCTGACCTAACCTGAATTTGTAGCTCGTGGAAGAGCATCAAGATTTTTAGGGAGTGTCATGTCGAACCCAATCAACAAGGCCATTGATTACCTCGGCTGGGGCCGCGGCGAGGGTCAGTTGCCAACCGCACCTGCAGCGCCAGCTGCTGCTCGCTCGGCATCGAGCACTCGCAGCCTAACCCCGCTGCGCGGATCGCGTCGCGCCGGCGACGTCAATGAAATTGTCACCTTCCAGCCGACCGGTTGGGAAGAGTCGAAGGTAATCGCCGCAACCTTCCGCGACGGCACTCCAGTCATCGTTAACATGGCGGACCTCGCAGCAAACGACCAGCGTCGTCTTCTGGACTTCATGCTGGGTCTGCAGCACGGTCTAGAGGGTCACCTGAAGCGGGTAACCAAGACCGTATTCCTACTCAGCCCAACTCACGTAATCGTGAATGAAGAAGGCGAACCAGAGGTCGACGGCATGGATGCCACCGACGACCTCGACATCCGTCGCCCTTACTAAATCTCCCTGGCTGCCATTGGTGGCCTGATACCAAAGCAGGATTTCAATGCCTATCGTTGTAGCGATACTCCAGTGGGCGCTTGAAATCCTGCTTTGGTCTTTTATCGCAAGATTTGTTTTGGATTTAGTGCTCTCGGTGAATCCGCAGTTTCGTCCACGTGGCCTGGTCCTTGTCCTGGCCGAAATAGTGATGACAGTAACTGATGTCCCACTGAAATTTTTGCGCCGCTTTATCAAGCCCCTAAGGCTGGGGCCAGTTGCCCTCGACTTCTCTTGGACCATCGCGATCTTGCTCGTGAGTATTCTGCAAGGCCTGGTCGCACGCCTAGGTTAGGCTTTTCTAACCCCCTTGGGGTAACCTTTGTTAGTTATCAGTTCGCAACCACGAGGTGCCAGGCATGCCATTGACTCCAGAAGATGTAGTTAATAAGCGGTTCCAGCCAACCAAATTCCGTGAGGGCTACGACCAGGACGAAGTAGACGATTTCCTCGATGAAATCGTTGTCGAACTGCGTCGCCTAAGTCACGAGAACGAGGACCTGCGTCAGCGCCTGCTGGCATCAGAGTCTCGCATTGCAGAACTGCAGCGTTCCGGCGCCGGTCTCGTGGCCCAGATGCAGTCCCCAGCAATCGAAACTGCTGTGACACCGAGTTCCTTCCCAGAGCCAGTCGCAGACATCGCGAGCCTGGATTCCAGCAACACCAACAACCTCCTTCAGCTTGCCCGCAAGTTGCACGACGAGCACGTCGCCGAGGGTATGGCAAAGCGCGATGCACTCATCGCCGAGGGCCACGCGACTGCGGCACGTCTGGTGCGTGAAGCGGAAGCGGCACAGCGCGCTGAGCTCAGCCGCTTCGAGCGCGAGAAGGCCCTCGTTGAGCACACCATCAGTGAGCTGAAGGCTTACGAGCGCGAGTACCGACTGAAGCTCAAGGCATTCATCGAGGCGCAGTTGGCAGACCTCGAGTCGCCTTCATTTGAGCGCCCTGCAAACACTGGCTCGACCCCGCAGCCGGCCATTGGTGCCTTCAACCCAACGAGTGGATTCACTGGCGCAATCCAGATCTAGTGCTCGTGACAAATTCCAAGATCGCACGAGGCCTCTGGTTCTTTCTCGCCGCCCTGTTGGTGGTAATCGCCGACCAAACTGCCAAGGATGCCGCAATCGCGTTCCTGCAGCCTCGAGTTTCATACGAATTCATGGGCAACCTGGTTCGCCTCTACTTGACCTATAACGACTCCGCTGCCTTTTCGATCGGTTTTGGCCAGACCTGGATTTTCACGATCATTAGTGCCGCTGCGGCACTGGCGCTACTTTGGTATCGCACCCGAATCCAAACTCGCGGATGGGCGCTCTTGGCTGGAACGGCACTCGGTGGAGTGACTGGAAACTTGATCGATCGCCTGAGCCGTGCTCCAGGTTTTCCAGCCGGCCAAGTAGTCGATTTCATCCAGATCCCATTCAACTTCCCGATTTTCAATATCGCTGACAGTGCGATCTGCATTGTTGCTGTGATTGTCGTGATTCAGATTGCCCGCGGGCGAAAGCTCGGTGGCTAAATGACAGCAAGAATGCTTCCAGTGACTCCTGGCCTAGCCGGTCAACGTGCCGATGCTGGTTTGGCAAAACTCTTAGGTATGTCGCGCAACGCGGTTGCGGACCTGCTAACCGAGGGCTGCGTCTATCAGAATGGCAAACTCCTTGGAAAGTCTGACCGACTAATCGAGGATGCCCTGCTCGAGGTAACTTTGCCCGAGCCGAAGAACCCGCTGGAGATTGTGCCGGTAGAAGTTCCGGGTTTCAAGGTGGTCTTCGAGGATTCGGACATCGTGGTGGTGGACAAGCCAGCCGGTGTTGCCTCGCACCCCTCGGTGGGTTGGGACGGACCAACGGTCGGCGGTGCCTTGCTGGCGCAGGGAATTACGATTTCAACTTCGGGTGCACAGGAGCGCCAGGGAATTGTTCAGCGTCTGGACGTTGGCACGAGCGGCCTGATGGTCCTAGCCAAGAGTGAGATCGCCTACAGCGTGCTCAAGCAGGCCTTCCGCGACCGCACCGTGCACAAGGTTTATCACGCGGTGATTCAGGGCCTTGCGGATCCGCTGGCAGGAACCTTCGATGCACCGATTGGCCGCCACCCGAAGCACGAGTTCAAGTTTGCTGTGATGCAGGACGGCAAGCCATCGGTGACCCATTATGAAACTATCGAGGCGTTCCCCTCGGCATCTTTGGTGGAGATCGTTTTGGAGACCGGACGCACCCACCAGATTCGCGTGCACTTCAGCGCATTCCGGCATCCTCTGGTTGGTGACACGATGTATGGCGCCGACCCGGTTTTGGCGGCCAAAGTGGGACTGGACCGGCAGTGGCTACACGCGCTTAGGTTGAGTTTCACACACCCGACCAGTGGTGAACCGGTGGCTTTCGAAAGCACCTATCCAGCTGAATTGCAACACGCTTTGGATGTGCTTCGGGGCTAAGAAAGTTGTCGCTGCCGGCTAGTAAAGTTATTGCCTAGGCCGATAAAAGTGGCGCGCGATTAAGGGTAGGTGACTGTGGCTAACGAAGATTCCTTCGTGCACCTGCACGTCCACACCGAGTACTCGATGCTTGATGGCGCCGCCAAAATTAAGCCGCTGGTTGCAGAGGCCGCCAAAATGGGAATGCCTGCGATTGCCATTACCGACCACGGAAATAACTTCGGCTCATTCGAGTTTTACAAGGCTGCAAAAGCAGCCGGCGTCAAGCCGATTATTGGCACCGAGGCCTACATTACGCCCGGCACTCCGCGCGGTGATCGCACCCGAGTTCGTTGGGGTGACGACGGTGGCGGAGACGACGTTTCTGGTGGTGGCGCCTACACTCACATGACCTTGCTGGCAGAAACCACCGAGGGCATGCACAACCTCTTCCGGCTCTCATCGCTGGCATCTATCGAGGGCTATTTTTACAAGCCACGCATGGACCGCGAGCTACTTTCGAAGTATGCCAAGGGCATCATCGCAACCACCGGTTGTGTCGGTGGTGAGGTTCAGACCAAGTTGCGTTTGGGTTTGTACCAAGAGGCGGTAGAGGCCGCGGCTGAATTCCGCGACATTTTCGGACCCGAAAACTTCTTCGCCGAAATCATGGATCACGGCATCGGTATCGAGCGGCGAACCATGAATGACCTCATCAAGCTGGCGAAGGATCTCAAAATCCCGCTGCTAGCCACAAACGACTTGCACTACACCCACGCGCACGATGCCGATGCCCACGCTGCTCTGCTGTGCGTCCAATCGGGATCAACCCTGGCGGATCCAAACCGCTTCAAGTTTGACGGACAAGAGTTTTACCTGAAGAGTCCAGCGGAGATGCGTGCCATCTTCAAGGATCACCCAGACGCTTGCGATAACACCCTCTTGATTGCCGAGCGCTGCGACGTCCAGTTCGTCGAAAACCAGGACCTGATGCCGCGCTTCCCGGTTCCAGAGGGTCACACCGAGGACAGCTGGTTCGAGGCCGAAGTTATGGCCGGCATGAACCGCCGATTCAAGAACAGCGTCCCAGAGGCTCAGGCTAAACAGGCCGCCTACGAGGTTGAAGTCATCAAGAAGATGGGCTTCCCGGGCTATTTCTTGGTGGTTGCTGACTTCATCTCTTGGGCTCGAGAGCAGGGAATCCGAGTCGGCCCGGGCCGTGGTTCGGCTGCCGGTTCCATCGTTGCCTACGCGATGGGCATCACCGAGCTAGACCCGGTGCACCACGGTCTCATCTTCGAGCGATTCCTGAATCCAGAGCGAATCTCGATGCCCGATATCGATGTCGACTTCGATGACCGTCGCCGTGGCGAAGTGATCAAATACGTGACTCAGAAGTACGGTTCGGATCGCGTTGCACAGATCGTCACCTACGGCACCATCAAGGCCAAGCAATCGCTGAAGGATGCAGCCCGAGTTTTGGCGATGCCTTACTCGGTGGGAGAACGCCTTACCAAGGCGATGCCCCCTATGGTTTTGGGCAAGGACGTTTCGCTGGGCGAGATTATGAACAAGCCTGAGTCCAAAGAAGCGGATGAGAAGTCACGATACAAAGAGGCTCAGGAATTCCGCGACATCGTCGCCTCGGATGACGATTCCGCGAAGACTCTAGAACTGGCCATGGGTCTGGAGGGCCTGAAGCGCCAGTGGGGTGTTCACGCGGCAGGTGTGATCATGTCCGCCGAACCGCTGCTGGATGTACTTCCGATCATGAAGCGCGAAGACGACGGCGCGATCATCACTCAGTTCGACCAACCACCTTGTGAGGCGCTTGGTCTACTGAAGATGGACTTCCTGGGTCTGCGCAACCTGACTGTTCTCGAAGACGCACTCGCAAACATCAAGAGCAACCGCAACCAGACCGTAGTGCTGGAAGACCTAGACCTTGACGCCGATAAGCCCACCTACGAGTTGCTGTCGCGCGGTGACACCCTGGGTGTGTTCCAACTGGACGGCGACAACATGCGGTCGTTGCTGCGAATTCTCAAGCCCACAGAGTTCGAGCACATCTCGGCTGTGATCGCCCTGTACCGCCCGGGCCCGATGGGTATGAACTCGCATATCAACTACGCCCAGCGTAAGAACGGGCTGCAGCAGATCGAAGCTCTGCACCCGGAGCTCTCCAAACCGTTGGAGGAAATTCTTGGCCCGACCTACGGCCTGATCGTATATCAGGAACAGGTAATGGCGGTGGCTCAAAAGGTAGCCAACTTCACCCTTGGTCAAGCAGACCTGCTTCGCCGTGCCATGGGTAAGAAGAAAAAGGAAGAGCTGGACAAGCAGTACGAGGGATTCTCGGCTGGAATGCGCGAGAACGGCTACTCCGATGGGGCCGTAAAGGTGATTTGGGATACGCTGCTGCCATTCGCCGACTATGCCTTCAACAAGGCTCACTCTGCAGGCTATGGCGTGCTTTCCTACTGGACGGCCTATCTAAAGGCGAATTTCCCAGCCGAGTACATGGCCGCGCTCCTTACCTCGGTTCGTGATTCCAAAGACAAGCTCGGGCTTTACCTGAACGAGTGTCGACGTCAGGGAATCCAGGTTCTCTCACCAGATGTGAATGCTTCGTTCACCGCTTTCACTGCGGTTGGGGACGACATCCGCTTCGGCCTGGGTGCGGTCCGCAATGTCGGCGCCAACGTGGTCGAGGGCATCGTTGAAGCCCGCGAAACAAAAGGCGCGTTCACTTCTTTCGGGGACTTCTTGAAGAAGATTCCTCCGGTCGTGTGCAACAAGCGCACCATTGAAGCTCTTATCAAGGCGGGTGCCTTCGACTCGCTAGGTCATTCTCGCCGCGCGCTCTTCGAGATTTTCGAGGAGGCGGTTGATGCTGAGACCGGCGTGAAGAAAAACGAGGCCATTGGCCAGGTTGATCTGTTTGGTGATTTCTTCGGTGGTGAGGACGCAGGTGTGTCCGTTCCGGACCTAGCCGAGTGGAACAAGCGCGACAAGTTGGCATTCGAACGAGAAATGCTGGGTCTCTATGTTTCAGACCACCCGCTAGCTGGCCACGAGAAGGTCCTGAGCCGCTATCAAGACAAAACCGTGGTGGAGATTCGTCCCGCGGGGCTAAACGAAGAGGGTGTCGAGGAAGTAGGCGGACTTCGAGACGGTGACATCATCTCGGTCGCGGGTCTAATCACTTCGGTTCAGAACCGTGTTGCCCGCGCCAGCGGAAACCCCTGGGCTGCCGTGGTGCTGGAGGATTTCACCGGCGAGTTGCAGGTGACCTTCATGGGCAAGGTCCATGCCGAGTTTGTCTCACAACTCAAGACCGATCAGGTCGTCTCAATCAAGGGTCGATTGCGTGAGCGTGACGAGGCGTTCAGCCTCAGTGCCATGTCCATGCAGATTATCGACGTGGGCTCGGAGGAAGAATCTTCGGCGCCGATCCACCTTCGGATTCCGGCCCTGCAGGCGACTCGGGAAACCCTGACCGAACTTGATCGAATCTTGCGCCAATACCCCGGCTATACCGAGGTTTACGTCTCGTTGACCGGTTTGGAAGAAGAGCAGCTGTTCATGCTTCCCACCGCCGTCAAGGTGACTGGAGAGCTCTATGGCGAGCTGAAGGTATTGCTTGGCCGCGCTGCTGTTGGAGCGCCTCGTCAAGACATTGTGACCGATGAGGTTGAATCCCCTGAACTCGATGCTTCGCTGGAGGCACCAGCGCTGCACGAGGAGCTCCCAGAGCCCCCAGAAGACCTGTAGGCGGCTTTAGTTCAGCTCGCCAGCTGGATAGTGGTAGCCGCGCTTGTAATAGAGCAGAGCATCGTCCTCGGCGCCTACGCCACCGGCGACCACATCGGCAATCACAACCGCATTGCTCTCGACATTGATAACTTGGCGAACCTTGGCAATCAACACCGAGGTGGCATCCGGGAACACCGGCATGCCCTCAGGTCCGCGTTCCCAATCTGGCGTCTCGAAACGCTTGGTGTGATCCGCCGCCATGCGATGAGCCAGCTTCAGATTGCGCTGGCCGAGGGTGTGAACTGCAACGTGACTGGTCTTGGAAATCGCATCCCAACTTGAGGACCCGCAGGCCACCGAGAACATGATCAGCGGGGGATTGGCACCCAGCGAGGTCATCGAGGTTGCAGTGAAACCAACGGGGTTTCCATCGGTGTCATTGCAGGTGATTATTGAAACCCCAGACGCGTGACGACGGAAGGTCGTGAGCAGGGATTCGGTGTGGGTTTTGGTGGTGTCAAACTCAAGCATTCATATCTCCGACTTACAGGTTACTCCTGCCCGTAAAATTGACTTCTACCCAGGAGGGGCATCACGTGACCAATTCCGTCATTCGAACGCTTGACCTAACCGCTGGTTTCGCCAACCAGCAGGTCAACCAGCTGGTGCCGCGTGCCTCGGTAGATGTAAACATTGCACTTGAATCTGTTCTTCCGTTGATTGATGATGTTGCGGCTCGCGGTCTGCAAGCTGTGGTCGATGTGACGATTGCACGTGACGGAGTGGACCCAAACCCGGTTCGGGTCAGCCAAGACGAAATCGATGCCGCCGTTGCAAACCTAGAGCCACAACTGCGTCGAGCCATCGAGGAATCAATCGACAGGGTTCGTAAGGTATCGCGTGCAAACCTGCCGCAGAACACCTCGGTGACTCTTGCAATAGACGCCAAGGTGCGCCAGCGTTGGCAGCCAGTGGACTCGGTGGGTCTGTATGTTCCTGGCGGCAAGGCCGTCTACCCCTCAAGCGTGATCATGAACGTGGTTCCAGCGCAGGTTGCGAACGTTCCGCGTTTGGCTATCGCCTCACCCGCCCAGAAAGACTTCGGCGGGCGTCCGCACCCGACCGTTTTGGCAACCGCAGGACTTCTTGGCGTCACCGAGATTTACTCAATGGGAGGGCCGGCTGCGGTAGCGGCCTTTGCCTACGGCCTGCCTCAGCTTGAGATGGATCCGGTGCAGTTGGTAACCGGTCCGGGAAACATTTACGTGACCGCGGCAAAGCGCGCACTTCGAGGCCGCATTGGCATTGACAGTGAAGCCGGTACCACCGAGATTCTGGTCCTGGCCGACTCCAGCGCGGATGCCCGCCTCATTGCCTATGACCTGGTGAGCCAGGCTGAACACGACGAGGCTGCCGCTTCGGTTCTGGTTACCGATAGTGCTGAACTTGCCGCCAAAGTTGCAGCCGAACTTCCGGGTTTGATTGCTGCGACTCACCACAGTGAGCGTGTCGCAACCGCGCTGGCGGGGCAGCAGAGCGCTTTGGTGGTTGTCGCCACCTGGACCGATGCCGTTCGCTTCAGCAACGAGTACGCCACCGAGCACCTGGAGATCCACTCGGTGGACGACGAGGCCACACTGGAACAGATCACCAATGCCGGCGCCATTTTCTTGGGAAAGTATTCGCCGGTCAGCTTGGGCGACTACATGGCGGGATCCAGTCACGTCTTGCCAACCGGCCAGCAGGCCAAGTTTGGCTCTGGCCTTGGAGTTCACTCCTTCCTCAGGGTGCAGCAGGTGATTGACTACGGGCGTGCCGGTTTGGAGCCAATCGCCACGCTGGTGGACGGCTTCGCTCAGGCCGAAGGCCTGCCAGCTCACGGCCAGGCCATTACTGCGCGCTTCAACGACTAGTTGCCGAACCTTCGACCACAAGATATAGTGGTTGAAACACCGCGAGTGTCCAGATGTGGCCTTGGGATGTTACTCAAAAGCGAGTAGAGGTACAAAATGCACTGTCCGTTCTGTCGATTCCCAGATTCCCGTGTCATGGACTCGCGTACGACCGAAGACGGATCGGCAATTCGCCGCCGCCGCCAGTGCCCGGAATGCGGCTCGCGATTCTCTACCACCGAAACCGCCAGTCTCTTGGTCATCAAGCGCAACGGCGTGCTTGACCCGTTTAGTCGCGAGAAGATCGTGAACGGTGTTCGTAAGGCCTGCCAGGGTCGCCCAGTGACCGACGGCGATCTAGCGCTGCTGGCCCAGACCGTCGAAGAGGCGGTCCGAGCCACTGGTGTTGCCCAGATCGAGGCCAACGACATTGGCCTGGCAATCCTGGAGCCACTGCGCAAGCTAGACGAGGTGGCCTACATGCGCTTCGCCAGCGTCTATCAGGGCTGGGAAAGCCTGGAAGACTTCGAGCAGGCAATTAAGCTGATGCGCTTGGAGCACCAGGCCGAAGCCTCTGGCTCGGCAGCCGAAACCGAGTGAAAATGCCGAATGGCGGCAAACCCGCTAAGTCAGGCTTGAGGGCCGCGCTTTCTTCATTTCTGGTTGGTGTCTTGGCCAGCACTCTGATGCCCGTTGGTGCCGCGCAAGCCGCATCTGGACCACAGCTGTTGGTTGGCATTTACACCGAGGGCGGCTTCATCTCACCCACCTGGTCGGTATCTCGCATTCCACAGTTACTGGTCTATTCCGACGGCAGCGTGATCGCAGAGAATCAGCGCCCGACACGCGGTTACATTCACGAGGCTGTGACCGGTAAAACCGCTGCCGGAGCCGCCACCTCGTTCGCGGTGGAGCTCCTTCGCCTGGCCAAGACCCCCAAGGGTGGTTGGGGGTTTCCAGGAGTCGCAGATGTACCAAATACGCGTGTCAAAGTTAGCCTGGGCGGAAAGCGCTTGGATAACTCGGTCTATGCCTTGGCATTTACCAATGGCCCGCAGCTAACGGCCAGCCAGGTCGCCGCCAGGAAGGCTTTGGCCGGGGCTATCGCGAAGTTCCAGAAGAGCCTGAAGGTCACCAAGCCTTACCAGCCCGTACTGTATGAAGTCCGCGGGCAGACCTCGATTATGGGCGGTCCAGTGACCGGTGGCGTAGGCATGGCCAATCCGGCAGCCGTGTACTGTGCGTCGATCGGTGGCGAAACCGGAATTATTGAGACACCTGAGGGGCAAGCGGGTACTTGCACTCTATTTGGCGGCGAAGTTGTGGATGAGTGGGTGCTTTACCGAAAGGCGCTAGCGACTTTGCCCAGCTGGCCTGAGGGCTACACAGTACCGAGTTCCCCGGATCCAATCGCTGGTCTGTCGTGCGTGGTCATCCCGGCCCGCAAGCTTGTGAAGCAACTCTCAGTCGATAACGAATTTGGTCGATGGTTACTGCCTTCAGGCCAGGCGTTCACTGTAATACTGCGGCCGGTGCTTCCCGGCGAAAAGGCCTGCCACCGTAGTGCCTAGCCCCTAAGGCTTAAAGCAAATGGTCCGCCTCGGAAGAGGCGGACCATTTTGATTCTTGTCTAGAGGCTCATGCTCTTGCCGGCCGAGCCAAGCTCCTTGGCGGCCTCGACGACGCGAGCCGACATGCCAGCCTCGCCAATCTTGCCCCAAGCGCGTGGGTCGTAAGCCTTCTTGTTTCCGACCTCGCCGTCAACCTTCAGGACGCCGTCGTAGTTGGTGAACATGTGGGCGGCGATTGGGCGGGTGAACGCGTACTGCAGGTCGGTGTCGATGTTCATCTTGATGACACCGTGGCTAACAGCCAGTGCGATCTCCTCTGGGGTCGAGCCCGAACCACCGTGGAACACGAGGTCGAATGGCTTGTCCTTGCCGTACTTGGCGCCAACGGCTGCCTGGATCTCGCCCAGAAGTTCTGGCTTGAGAACGACGTTACCTGGCTTGTAGACACCGTGGACGTTTCCGAAAGTGAGAGCAACCATGTAGCGGCCGTTCTCACCGAGGCCGAGTGCCTCCGCGGTCTGAAGACCGTCAGCTGGAGTGGTGTACAGGTGCTCGCCGTGGCCGCCCTCTACGCCGTCTTCCTCGCCACCGACAACTCCGACCTCAATCTCCAGAACGGCGCCGATTCCCTTGGTGAGGGCAAGCATTTCCTTGGCGATGGTCAGGTTTTCGGCCATTGGAACAGCCGAGCCGTCCCACATGTGCGAGTTGAACAATGGGTCCTGGCCGGCGCGAACGCGCTCCTGCGACAGGGCAATCAGTGGGCGAACAAAGCTGTCGAGCTGGTGCTTCGCGCAGTGGTCGGTGTGGAGAGCCACGGTGATGCCGTAGTTCTTGGCAACCTCGCGGGCAAATGCGGCCATGGCAGCGGCACCGGAAGCCATGTTCTTGATGGTCGGGCCGCTCCAGTAGTCGCCACCGCCGGTGGTTACCTGGATGATGCCATCCGAACCAGCCTCAGCCAAGCCGGCTAGTGCTGCATTCAGGGTCTGGGAAGAAGAAACGTTGATTGCTGGGTACGCGAAGCCGTGGTTCTTGGCGCGGTCAAGCATTTCGAGGTACTGGTCTGGAGTTGCTACTGGCACGAGGTGCTCCTAGGTGCGTAGGGGTTGAAAACGGCGCAAATCGCCAAAAAGCTGCATCTTTGGGCTTCCATACGATGTTACCAATAGAGTAAGGGGCAAGGGGAGGAGACACATGACCAGCACCCATCTGGGGCAGCCAACTGTGGACATCTTCGCGGCCACTATTGCCGCGGCCGTTGGAAGTTGGCGTCTCGTCGGAGCAGGTAACAAGCTGGCCGTCGATGGCGCTGCGGTGGATGCCATGCGCGCCTCGCTCCGAGGTGCCGACTTCGGGGGAGTAGTCGTTATCGGTGAGGGCGAGAAAGACGAAGCCCCGATGCTCTACAACGGTGAAATCATCGGAATGGGGCAACCGCTGGAATGGGACATCGCTGTGGACCCAATCGACGGAACCGCGCTCGCAGCCGAGGGCGTACCGGGAGCCGTGAGTGTTATGGCTGCCGCGACCAGGGGCGGCATGATGGCGGCCCCCGAGGTCTATTACATGCAGAAGATTGTTGCTGGGCCAGCCGCTCGCGGAATACTGAATCTTGACTACAGCCCAGAGAAAAACATCGAACTTCTAGCTGAAGAACTGGGTAAGCCGGTCTCAGAGCTAAACGTGGCCGTGATAGACAAGGGTCGCAACCGCGAATTGATCAAGCGAGTCCAGGACTGCGGAGCTCACTGGGTTAAGTTTGCCGAGGGTGACGTGGCCATGGCTGTTGCCGCAGCGGTTGGGGATGTCGGCGTCGATCTGCTTCTTGGTATCGGGGGCAACCCCGAGGGCGTCGTCACTGCCTGTGCCGTTCAGGCTCTCGGTGGCTTCATGGAGGGTAGGCTCATGCCGCTGACGCCGGATGAGATGAGCCGGGCGTTGGGCGCTGGGTACGACGTTGAGCGCAAGTACACCTTGGACGAATTGGCCAAGGGGGAGCGGTTCATCTTTGTCCTAACTGGGATCACCGATGGATTGCTCACTGCGGGCATTCGCGAGGTAGACGGTGATTTGCACTTGCAGTCATTCGTGCTTGACTCTGACTTCCCCGAAGCAAGGCTTTTAGAAGTTCGTTTGCCTAGCTGATTTACAGGTCAGTAATAGAAAAAGGGTGACCGGTTGGTCACCCTTTTCGTTTGAAGATCTAGGCTTCGGCAGGTTCGTCCAGCGGCTTGTCGCGGTCGATGCTCTCCAAAAGGAATGAAGCCGGCAGGTTGTCGATGTTCTCGAGTCCAGAAGTTGGCTGCTGTACCTTGTGGGCACCCCAGCGGACGGCCATCTGAATTCCGTTTACGACATCGAATCCGACCCCCTGAACCTCCTGGCCTTCGGCCAGCGGGTGAGTCGAAACGTAGGAAAGGAAACCGGCAAGTGTTGCATCGCCAGCGCCAACGGTGTTAGAGACCTTGACCTTGTCGGTACGTGCGCCGATTGCACCGCCGCGGGTGACAGCAATGATTCCGTCCGAGCCCATGGAAGCAAGAACCGCCTCAATTCCATGCTCGCAAAGCTCGGTAGCTGCATCCAGGACATCGCCTACGGTATTCAAGGTGCGCCCAACAGCAGATGCCAGTTCCTCGGCGTTTGGCTTGATGATTGCAGGGCGACCACTCTGAGCCCAGGTGATGAGAGGCTTGCCGCTGGTGTCCATGGCAACACGTACGCCAAGCTTGTCCATGCGGTCGAACAGTGGAGTCATGTCGATGAACTCACCGGTGTACTTGTCCACCGGGTGCGCACCTGCGACAACCAGCCACTTGGCGTCATTTTCGATGACGGTCTGTTCGGTCAAGTCGATAACTGCGGCCCAGTCCTCAGCTGTGAGGGGGCGTGGCGGCTCGGTGATTCGGGTGGTGGTGCCGTGGTGCTCGATGATCGTGGTGGAAACGCGGAGGGTTCCCTCTACCCACAAAGGCTTTACGAAGTGTTCACTGCCGGTGCGGGCGATTACTGCAGGGTCACCCTTGCCGACTGGCACTACTGCGGGAGCGTTGATGTTGGCCAGCGAAAGGCCGCGGCTTACGTTGATGCCCTTACCGGCGAGTTCCTCGCCTACGCCATCGGCGCGGTTGACTCCACCGGGGATCAAATCGTGGACAAAGTAGGTACGGTCCAAGACTGGGGCCGGGGTAAGGGTAACTACTGTTGGCCCTTTTGCGATGCCGGTCATGAGGAACTCCTCGAATACATTGGGGGACTGCCTGAATACTGCTGATGCAGTGTGCGGCAAACACCTTTGTAGGCACGCTTCTAGTACAAAAGTATAACCTTTGTAAGCGGTGCCACAGGTAATGCTGGAGGGCTTGTTCCTTCGGAATCAGTCGTTTTTGAGCGGTTTAGATATCGGTATCAGCAGAGTTTGGTCTTACTCGTCCAATTCGCCCGTCTTGGCCTCGATGGCCTCCGCTGCGGTGATTTGTTTGGGGGCATCTTCGACTACTTTCGGTGCCTCGATCACATCAGTTGCGAGTTGATTCTCATCCAGATTGTTAAGCTTTCGAGCTGTAACGAGGAATCGACTCTCGAAGCTTGAAACGAACTTGTTATAGGCGTTCACGGATCCGAGAATGCTGCGTCCGAGTTTGTCTGCCAGGTCTGCGATGACACCAACGCGCTCGTATAGCTCGTGGCCGAGTTTGATCATGCTGCGCACCTGGTTTTCGTCGACATTCTGGCGCCAGATGTAGTTGATGGTCTTCAGCACGCTAAATAGGCTGACCGGGGAGGCCAGGGCAACGTTCTTTCCGAAGGCGTACTCCAAAAGACTAGGGTCTGCCTCGAGAGAAGCCGACAGCAGTGACTCGCTTGGAATGAAACAAACTACAAAGTCCGGGCTGGCATTGAGTGCAGACCAATAGGCCTTTCCTGCGAGTGCATCAATGTGGCCACGCACGGCCTTCACGTGCTCTTTCAGGAGAACCTCGCGACGTGCCTTTTCTGCGCCTTCGGCTAGGTCGCTAATTTGTGATGCTTCTTGGTAAGAGTTGTAGGGGACCTTGCTGTCAATCGCCAGCTGCTTTCCGCCCGGCAGATTGATGATCATGTCCGCGCGGCCGGCGGTAATGGTGGCTTGTTCGTCGAAATCGGCGTGCTTCAGGAGGCCGGCCAGCTCAACCAGACGACGCAGCTGAGCCTCACCCCAGACACCACGGACGCTATTGCTGGAAAGGGCGGCAGCGAGAGATTGAGTTTGAGCGCGAAGCTGACGGTCACTCTCGAGCGATTCTCGAATTGCATCCTTGAGGGTTGTCACCTGCTCGATGCGCTCCGCTTCCATTTTGGTGACGGCATCCTGCATCTTCGACAGGTTCTCGCGAACGGGGGCTAGGGCCGTGAGAAGGCGATTCTCTTCCTGCTCCTTAGCTTCTTTAGCAAGCCGAGCGGCTTCCATCTGGTCGACTTGCCTCTGCAGCTGGTCGGCACGGGCCTGGGCGCCAGCGAATTCGGCTTCGAAAGTCTTGAACTCGGTGCCCTTGCTGCGGCTGGCAGCAATGAAATAGCCAGCAACTGCGCCGACTGCGAGCCCGATTACGAGAAGAACAATTTCCATGATGCGAGTATCGCACCCTGGTGTGACATTTAGTCGGTGGTGACCGGTTTGTGAAGCGGCTTGAGTTTCTGGTTGGTCGCTGCCAAAACTTCGTCTAGCCCAGAACCCTCACCCTGGCGACCAGCTATGTAGATCACAATCTCGGCGCAGGCACGCGAATCCTCGAGGGCATCGTGGTGCTTGAACTCCTCCCAGCCCACCCGATAAGCCACAGCGGGAAGCCGGTGCGAGTCCAGGCCCGGGAAGGCGCGACGGCTCATGGCTAAGGTGCAGCTGTATTGGAGCTCGGGGAGCGGATGTGACACAGCCGCGGCGGATTCTCGAAGAACCCCCATGTCGAAAGGTGCGTTGTGCGCAATCAGGACATCATCACCGATGAAGTCCAAAACTACGGGCAGCACCTCGGCCCAACCCGGACTATCTGCCACATCTGAAGGCCTGATCCCATGAACGCGAATGTTGTGTTCGCTAAACCAGTTGTGGGGTGCCGGTGGTTGAAATGCGGCGATAAAAGTATCCACGACCCGCCCGTCGCGCACCTTTACCAAACCCACTGCGCATGGGCTAGCAGGCGACCCATTGGCGGTCTCGAAGTCGATAGCGGTGAAGTCAAGCGGCATAGGTCAATTAAACTTGTATTCCATGGCTCTAACCATTGGCATCGTCGGACTCCCTAACGTAGGCAAGTCGACCCTTTTCAACGCACTCACCAAGAACAATGTTCTGGCAGCGAACTACCCGTTCGCGACCATCGAACCAAACGTGGGTGTGGTCAACCTTCCGGATGCCCGACTCGGCAAGCTAGCCGAGATGTATGGTTCCGAGCGACTTCTTCCAGCGCCAGTGTCATTCGTTGACATCGCGGGCATCGTTCGCGGTGCGAGTGAGGGCGAGGGACTGGGAAATAAGTTCTTGGCCAACATCCGCGAAGCTGACGCGATTGCGCAGGTAGTGCGCGGCTTTACCGATAGTGACGTAGTTCACGTCGATGGAAAGGTCGATGCCGGTAGCGACATTGAAACCATCAACACCGAGTTGATCCTCGCCGACATGGAGACTCTGAACAAGGCTCGTCCGCGTATCGAGAAGGAAGTTAAGGGCAAGAAGGCTGAACCAGCCGCCTTGGACGCCATCGACGAAGCGCTCGCCGTGTTGGATGCGGGTAAGCCGCTCAGCCAGTCCTCGGTGGACCTAACCCCAATCAAGGAACTCGGCCTACTGACAGCCAAGCCGATCATCTACGTTTTCAACGTGGACGAAGCCGTTCTCACCGATGCTGCTAAGAAGAAGGCGCTCGCCGACTTGGTAGCTCCAGCTGAGGCCGTATTCCTGGACGCCAAGGTGGAGTCGGAGCTAATTGACCTCGACGCCGAAGAGGCAGCCGAGCTGCTTGCGTCTCTGGGTCAGGACGAGAGCGGCCTCGACCAGCTCGCCCGAATCGGTTTTGACACGCTGGGTCTTCAGACCTACCTGACCGTGGGTCCAAAGGAAGCTCGTGCCTGGACAATTCGCAAGGGCTGGAAAGCGCCTCAGGCGGCTGGTGTGATCCACACCGATTTCGAGCGAGGTTTCATCAAGGCCGAAATCGTGTCCTTCAATGACCTCGTGTCAGCTGGCACCATGGCTGATGCCAAGGCCGCTGGCAAGGTCCGCATGGAGGGCAAGGACTACGTCATGCAGGATGGCGACGTAGTGGAGTTCCGCTTCAACGTCTAGCGCTAACCGGGCTTAGTGAACGCAGAACTCGTTGTTCTCGGGATCGAGCATTTGCACCGATCGATTTGGGCCCTGGAAATGCTCACCAATTTTCTTGGCACCGAGACCTTCTAGCCGGGCAACAACATCGTCTATTGGTTCTGGCCTTGCCTGAATGTCCCAGTGAATGCGGTTTCGCTCAGACTTTGCCGCGCGCACTCCACGAATGTAAATGCGAGCCCCAGTCCGGACGCCATCAACTTCTTGATGTATTGCGCTGGCGGTTCGAAATACTCGCTGTCCTTCAAACTCAACCAGCGCGTTTTCGTCGAGCAGTCCTGCCGCTTCCAGTTGTGCCAGGAAATCGGCACTTGGATACTCAACCACCCACCCGAGCGCTTGGGCCCACCAGGCCGCCTGGGCATGAACATTGTTGGCGTCGAGAACCATTTGCACGTTGTAACTGCGACTCTGCATATCTAGAGTCTAGGTACAGCCTCTTGATTCAGGAGCCCTTGGCCTTTTGCGCGTATTTCACGGGTCTGACTTAGGCTTTAGGCATGAACAGCGCACCGAGGTCGAAGCCTTCGCGCGCCACCACCCAAAAGCGGAAACCCGAGAAGAGCACTCGCCCTAGGGTCGAGGTGCGCAGCGCCAACAGTCCGGGCTGGACGGGCAAGGTTGACGCGGCTAAGTACGAGGCCATGCGGAACGCTATCCTGCGTATCCTGCCCCGACACGCACCCGGCCTCACTCAGACCGAGATGCGGAACAAGGCTGTTTTCCATCTGCCGGCCCATGTATTTCCCGCGGGTGAGAGGGCTGACTGGTGGGTCAAGACGGTATACCTAGACCTCGAGGCTGATGGCGTCATCGAGCGAGAAAAACAGGCAAGGCCGCTACGTTGGCACCGAGTTTGATTACGGTTTCTGTGCATTAGCAGTGAGTCTCGAGAAATACTCGGTGGCTGGCCATACACTTGGCGAGTGACCCTTTTAGCCAGCCGACAGGCGGCAACTCTCTTCAGTGAAATCCTCGAACGCGCAAAATCCGCGGGTCTGCTAAAGAAGAAGCCTTCTTTCTATGTAATTCGTTTGATTGTGATTGGCCTCATTGCCAGCGCGATATGGGTAGCCGCGGGATTCGTCGGCTTCTTGACCACTCAGCACGGCGCTTGGATTCTTCTTGGTTTCGCCCTGGCGGGATTGCTGGGAATCCTCAGTGCCCAGTTCGGCTTCATTGCCCACGAAGCTGCGCATCGTCAAATTTTCCAGAGCAACAAGGCCAATGACTGGTTTGGGCTGGTCTTGGCTAACTTGTTCGCTGGCCTCAGCTACGGGTTCTGGCAGCGCAAGCACAATAAGCACCACCAGAAGCCAAACTTCATTGACGAGGATCCAGATATCAACATCCGAATCCTCAGCTTCACGGTGGAATCACGTAACCGGAAGAAGGGTCTGGAGCGCTGGATGAGCGATCGCCAGGGTTATCTCTTCCCGTTCCTGCTTTTCTTGACTGGATTCGACCTGCTGCTTGACAGCTTTGTGGGCCTGACCCGCAAAGACCGCAAGGTCAGCATGCGCCTCTTGGAATTCGGACTGATGCTAGTCCGGCAGGTCGTCCCTTACCTGATCATGGGCCTGATGTTCGGCTGGCTTTGGGCCATCGCCCTTTGGGTTTTCATGATGATGATTTTCGGCTTCTTCATGGGTGCCGCATTTGCGCCTAACCACAAGGGCATGCCGCTAATCCCGAAGGGCTCCAAGATTGACTTCTTCCAGCGTCAGGTTCTGACCAGCCGAAACATCAAGGGCAGCTGGCTCAAAGACAACCTGATGGGTGGCCTCAACTACCAGATCGAGCACCACCTGTTCCCCTCCATGCCTCGACCGAACCTCAAGCGCGCTCACGCGCTGGTGGTGGAGTTCTGCGCGGAACGCGGCATTCCGGTGGTTGAAATGGGCCTGTTTGCCAGCTATGGCGTCGTCATGCGCTACCTGAACGATGTTGGTCTCAGCAAGAACTCCGATCCGTTTGTGTGCCCGCTGGTTGCGACGCTTCGACCCATTTACTAGACCTCGCGAAAAGCGAAACGGCTCAGGTTTCCCTGAGCCGTTTCCTTTAAGTTCAGCTTCTTACTGCTGGGTACCGCACTTGCAGTCTCCACCGCAATTGCAGCCACCTCCACAGTTACAGCCGTCAGTTGAATACTTGATCATTGCTACCGCCTCCGTTCTGCGGCCTCGACCGCAGTTCCATTATGCGCCTGTAATTCTGTGAGTTTCAGCAGACTCGTTGCGCCTGAGGCGAAATCTCGGTGGCGGCAGATATCCTGAAGCGAATGAACAAGTTCTTCGGTGCTCTCTTGTCACTCCTGCTAGCTCTGGGGCTTTCTGGAGTGGTTCCAGCATTTGCGGATGATTCGGCACCGAGCCCCGACCCAGTCGCGACTCCGATCGCTGTAATCGCACCGGCACCCCAAGAATCCATCGATACTTCCGCTAGCCCAGCCCCGGCCATCAAACCATCAAAGGTGATCAGCCTTGAGGTGCGAGTGAACTCGGTGTCGGCGCTTGTTCTTGGTTGGCAAATGCCCATCCAGACCGGTTCAGAGACAATTTCCGACTTCCGCATAACCTACAAGTTTGATGATTTCGGCACCTGGCTGACCTGGAAACACGCGCCATCAACCACCACCGAGGCAACTATTTCAGATCTGCCACTTGGAGTTGGGATCACTTTTGCGATTCGACCGGTGACGGAAACCATGGTTGGTGTACCGGAAAAAGTCCATCTAGTTACCCCGTCTCCAATCGCGCCATCTGCTCTCGCTGCTCCTGCCAAGGCTCAGTTCGATTTCGTGGCCGCGACTTGGAACGCCCATAGCGCCAAGCCCTTTGGCTACCTACCCGGGCGGGATTGCGCAAACTGGGCCAGCCAGTCGCTGTTGAAGCGAGGCTTCACGCAAACTGCAAAATGGCACGGCTATCGCAGCCGTAACCACGGAGCCACTATGAACTGGATTTCCAGCACAAAGCTGCGTGCATATTTGCTTTCGGCTGGCAAAGCCACTGTGCTCTCGGATTCGCAGCGCGCCCAGGTGCAGATCGGCGACATAGTTCAGTTCGATTGGTGGAATAAGGGTTCCCAAGAGCACACCGGAATCGTGACTCACATCGAAAAGGCGGCGACCGGTCTCAAGATTTACTACGCCAGCCACACCGCGCACGGTTTGTGGTGGAGTGTTGATCGCAGCATTCGAATCAGCCACCCAGGTGCAACCGTCAGCTACCTGCACCTTCCTTAGCCCAGGCCATAAAACGGCCGTAAATTGGGTGTGATGGCTTCAATGTCTCAGCGTTGCCATAGGTTCTTTGCATGGCTGGAATGCGGAATTGGGCGAGCTATTTATGGCGTGCTGGGTTCTCGGTGTGCGCAGTCGTCACAGCGACCGCAGCTGTCTATGCCTGGATAGTTCCATCCCTGGCCGGCGCAGCTGTCCCCGCGTTGACGCTCCGCAGTGAAAACTTGATTTACCAGTCAAGCTCCTACCTGGCCACATGGGATGTGGGTGGCAGATATGACTACTGCAGCCGCTACGAATACTGCTTTTGGCTGAAGCTTAGTGAGTTACAGCGCTGCCACCGAGGCATCGCGGTGACGATTGCCGTGAAATCAAAATACGACAGGCACCCCGTCGATGTCATAAACACGATCTCTAGGTCGATGTATAAGCCAAACGTTGCCACCGAGTTTGGTACCAACCTGTTGGATTCGGATTATTTCCAGATCACCGAGATAACCTGCGGCCTGCCTTCGAGGTCATTGCCAAGGGCTGATATTTAGCAGGGGTTCTAGACTGGCTGCATGAACAAGCCTTTTCTTTATTCGGTTGAACGCGAATACGACTCCACCATCGAAGACCTTTGGAAGGCCTGGGCGGACCCAGCGGCGTTGCAAATCTGGTACTCGCCAACCGACCTAAAGGTGGCGGAGGGCTCGGTGGAGAATGTTGCTGAGGTCGGGGGAATCTGGACTGTCGGCGTCGATGTTCCCGAGTACAAATTCGTTGCCTATTTTTATGGCTGGTACACCGAGGTAGAGCCGCTAGCGAAGTTGGTTCACACCATGCACTACACCCAATCCGCGGAGGAGTTTGAGGCTCGGGTCCCATCGGAATTGGCTCACACTGTAGTGGTCGACTTCGAGGCACGGGGCTCAAAGTCATGGGTCAAGTTCAGCCAGTATGGAGAGCTACCGGAGGGTCAGGCTCCACAGGCTCAGGCTGGAATGGAAAGCTATTTTGACAATCTTGGTAAGTTCCTGGCGTAGGACCTGAGATAGAGTTTGGCCATGACCGCGTTCGTAGAAACTCGCTCCCTGCCCGCTATGACTTTGGTGGGTTACGCCGAAGACTTCGTCAGCGCCATGGTGCCAGACTCCGACGCCAGCGAGGTAATCCCTGAGATCTGGGGAACCGTATTTGATCTGTTGGAAGAGGCCGATGAGTTTGAATTTGGCTGGGCGGTTGGAGTAATCTCGCCAAGCCAAGATAGGGCACCTAAACCAGGCCAGTTGAAGTATTTCGCGGGCCTGGTAACGGACGAAATCCCGGAATCGCACCCCGGCCTCGAAGTGGTCAAGCTGGAATCAAGCAACTACTTGGTTTGCGAGCACTTAGGTTCACTGGACGAACTGGCTGAGACCACCAAATGGTTTTATGACGAGTACCTTCCGACTGCCGGTTTCCACGTGATTGACGGCCCGCACCTCGAGGTCTATGACGAGCGATTCGACCCTGACTCCGATCAGTCCGTGGTCATGATCTGCGCGCCTATTGCTGGCTAACCAGCCGTCGGCACAATCCCGTTAGTTCGGAAGGTTGGCCTCGATAAGGCTGACAATTGCCTGGTCGTCGGGCTTGGTAATCGAGCGGAACCGACGAACTTCTCCCGTTGGAAGCGACAGGAACTTTTCAAAGTTCCACATCACTGGGCCGCTGACGCCGAGGCCGTCCTTGGCTTTGGTGAGCCTTTCGAAAAGAGGATGACGGAACTTTCCATTTACCCAGGTCTTTTGACTTAGCGGGAAGGTCACGTCGTAGTTCAGTTTGCAGAATTGCGAGATTTCTCCCTCAGATCCAAGCTCCTGCTTGAACTGGTCTGTAGGGAAACCGACAACGGCGAGTCCGCGCTGGCCATACTTGCGGTGAAGTGCCTCGAGGGCCTCGTACTGAGGGGTGAAGCCGCACTTGCTGGCCACGTTGACATAAAGTACGACCTTGCCGGCTAGGTCATCGGTGCTAATCCGGGTTCCATCAATCAGTTGAATGGTGATGCCGGATAGGTCTGCGGTTACTTTAGTCATAATTCCTCCGGCTTACTAAACCCGAATGCGGTCAGCTACATTTCCCAGTAGGTTGAATTCCATGGATGACATCAAGACCCTTGCCGCCAAAACCTATAACGAGGCATTCGAGGCAGTGGAGGCCGGGGACAACCCGGTCTGGGCGGTCGAACTCGCTGCAGCTTCTTTGAATCTGTGGCGCAGGGTGGGTAATGCTCAAAACTTAGCCATTGGTTGCTGGCTCTACTCCCGAGCCTTGGCTAAGGCAGGCGCCGGTCAGCTAGCCCTCGCGGCGGCCAAAAACTGCCTTCATCATCTAGAGAATGTGGACGAACCAGCCGACTGGCTCCAGGCCTCGGCTCTAGAAGGCTGGGCTCGGGCATTGGCGGCTGCGAGTGACGAGCGCTTTTCTACGGCGCTTTCCGAAGCCGAGGCAGCCATTGCGGCAATCGCTGACTCCGACGCTAGAGAACTGATCAGCTCACAGCTCGCCGACCTTAGGATGCATTAGTGCCGGGCATGAGTTTCGATGGTTTTAGGGCGGACTCGTTCGATTTCTTCACCGAACTAGAGGTCAACAACAACAAGGTTTGGTGGGAGGCCAATAAGGCCCGTTACGAGGCTTCGATTCGAGGCCCGTTGATGGCTTTACTGGATGAAATTGCTGGCGAATTTGGGGTTCCTAAGGTTTATCGACCCTACCGAGATACTCGCTTCAGTGGCGACAAGACTCCATACAAAGACAGAGCGGCTGCAGCCATATTCGGAAAGTCGGGTACGGGACTCTATCTGGAGGTTTCGGCAAAGGGCCTTGACCTCGGTGGCGGGTATTGGATGCCAGGCAAGGACCAACTAGAGCGTTTTAGATCGATAGCCGATGACGTCAGGCTTTTTGGTGACTTAGAGGCAACGGTCGAGGAATTGGCAGACGCAGGATTCGGCTTGTACCAGCAAGATGCGCTGAAAAGTGCACCGAGGGGTTTCACGCCTGATCATCCGCGCATTCACTTGCTGCGGCTAAAACACATGGTGGTTGAAAAACTTCAGGCGCCGTCTGATTGGATGTACCTGCCAACCGCCGCGGGTGTGATTGCTAGCGAGTGGCGCAAAGTGCAGATCTGGAACGACTGGCTTGCTTCGATGGTGGGGCCATCGAATGAGCCGCCAAGGGCTCGCTAGGGACTAGCTGGCGCCTTACGCAGCGTCAGCGAATAGGCAGCCGCGGCTAGGCAAAGAATGGCGGCGGTAATCCACGCTATGAAGTAGTCGCCCTGGTACTGGCGAATCCAGCCGGCAAATGCGCTGGCCAGGGCGGCACCGATCATGTGACTGGCGAACACCCAGCCGAAAACTAGGCTGGCATTTTGCAAACCGAAGTACCGGCGGCACAGTTCCACGGTTGGGGGAACAGTTGCGATCCAGTCCAGGCCGTAGAAAACGATAAAGAACAACATTGGCGGTTCTACATCAGGGCCAAGCACGAATGGCACAGTGAAGAGCGCCAGGCCACGTAACCCGTAGTAAGCCACCAGCAGGTAGGCCGAGTTAAAGCGATCAGTGAGCCAACCGCTGGCAATGGTGCCGATGAAGTCGAAGATTCCTACTACCGCCAGCAGGCCCGCGGCCATCTCAGTCGGCATGCCGTGATCGTGTGCCGCCGGGATAAAGTGCGCACCAATAAGACCGTTAGTGGTCCAACCACAGACAAAGAATGTGCCGGCCAGAGCCCAAAAGGCAGGAACGCGCAGCGCCGCTTTCATGGCGGCAAAGTTTGCTTTTACTGTCACAGGTGGCTTCGGAGCAATGTCGGCGACCGTGCCTCCGTATGGCGCCTGTGGCGGCTTGGGGGAGTTTTGGAAGAGAGTTATGAAGATTGGGATAAGAGCGATGCAGAAGACGCTGACAATCAAAGTGGCCTGGCGCCAGCCCACCGAGTCTGCAGTCTTGGCGATGAATGGAAGGAAAATGAGCTGGCCGGTGGCATATGCCGCCGAGAAAATGCCGGTGATGAGGCCTCGGTGCTTCACGAACCACGAGTTGGCAACCTGTGCACCGCCGGCAAGCGCGAGGCATCCAGTGCCGATGCCCACCATGATTCCCCAGTAGAGATAGAGCTCCCAAGGGTTGTGCATCACGGTCGTTAGGCCAGTACCGCTGGCGATAAGAATCAAAGCCGCTATCGCAACTTTTTTCAGGCCAAACCGATTCATCAGCACGGCCGCAAACGGTGCAGTGAAGCCGTAAACCAGGATGTTGAGTGCTACCGCTCCGCTGGTTGTGACACGGTCCCAGCCGAACTCCATCTCGATAGGCATATAGAGCACGCTGGTGGTGGACCTAAATGCCGCCGCTGCGATGAGCACCAAGAATGTGACGCCCGCGACAACCCAAGCCTTGTGAATCCTCATTGGCTCAGCCTATTCGTTTCAATGCCGCTCGCAGTGCTCCTAGAGCCTGAGTTGCCTGATCCGCGCTGGCGTCAGGTCCAAACGAGAATCGAACCGCGGTTCGGCAGACGTCGTAGTCGATTCCAATGGCCTGCAAGACGTGGCTCGGGTCGGAAGAGCCGGCTGCGCAGGCCGATCCGCTCGAGCAAGCAACTCCTGCGTTCTCTAGCTCCAGCAGCAGAGTCTCGCCGTTGATTCCCTCGAAGGTGAAGGAAGCTATCGCAGGGTGTCTTCCGCGGCGGCCGCCTGCTAGGGCCGAATCTGAAGGCGGTCCGGTTAGCCTCGCTCTCGGGTTTTCGGCCAGCACAGAGTCAATGAAAACCGAAGTCACCGCGGCTGCCTTGGCGCTATTGCTTTGCGCGTTTCCGAGCGTCTGAAGGGCCACCGCGATGGCCACCGCCCAAGCGACATTTTGGGTGCCACTGCGAAGTCCGCCCTCTTGGCCACCGCCGTGCAAAACCGGTTCCGCCTGGACCCTGCTGCTCAGGTATAGCAGGCCACTGCCCTTGGGAGCCCCAAATTTGTGTCCACTCAGGCTGAGTGCCTGAACCCCAAGTTCGCTTACCTTAAGCTCTTGCCAACCGGGTGACTGAACGGCGTCGGAGTGAAACGGCACTCCGTGCTCTCCTGCGATTTCAGCCAATTCGGCTATGGGGTAGTAGGTGCCGATTTCGTTATTTGCTGTCATCACCGAGACCAGCGTGGTGTCTGGCCGGATTGCAGCGCGCAGCGTTTCGGGGTCGATGGAGCCAGTCTGCCCTACCGGCAAAAGGGTGAGCTCAAACCCGTGTACGCGCACCAGATATTCCAGGCATTCCAGCACCGCTTGGTGTTCCAGGGGAGATGAGATTAGGTGTTTTCCTCTTGGGTTTGCCAGGGCGATGCCTTTGATTGCCAAGTTGTTGGCCTCGGTGCCGCCACTGGTGAAAATGATTTCCTCGGGAAGTGCTCCAAGGTAATCGGCGCAGGTTTGACGCGCCCAATCCAGCGCCCCCTTGGCACGCAGCCCAGCCTCGTGCACCGAAGCCGGATTGCCAAACTCCTCGGTCAGGTAGGGCCAAGCGGCCTTCAGGGCTTCGGCTCTTACTGGGGTAGTGGCGGCGTGATCTAGGTACAGCATGACTAGTCGATGGCTACGTCTAGCCCAAGGTCCAGTGACCGAATTTGGTGGGTTAGCGCACCAACCGAGATTACGTCCACCCCGGTCTCGGCAATGCTGCCGACTGTGGCAAGGTTTACACCGCCACTTGCTTCCACGACCGCTTTGCCCGCTATTAGCGCGACACCCGCTTTTAGGTCCTCGATGGTGAAGTTGTCCAGCATGATGGTGTCCACTTCGGCGGCTAGAACTGCTGGAATCTGGTCAAGTCGGTCCACCTCAACTTCGAGGTGAGTGGTGTGCCCCAACTCGCTGCGAACCCGCTTCAGTTCCGTGGTCAGGTCTTTGCCGCCGCGGGTCAGGATTGCCAGGTGGTTGTCTTTGGCCATTACGGCATCGGACAACCCATAGCGGTGATTGTGCCCGCCACCGCAGCGCACCGAGTACTTCTCGAAGGCGCGCAGGCCTGGAGTGGTCTTTCGGGTGTCGACAATCTTCGCCTTGGTGCCCGAAACTTCCGCCACATACTGTGCGGTGTGGGTGGCGATTCCCGTCATACGCTGCAAGAAGTTGAGTGCAACGCGCTCGCCGGTCAAAACTGCGCGCGCAGGCCCCGTCACCTTGGCCAGGGTTTGCTTGGCGGTGAAGCTCTCACCGTCTGCCACCAACAGCTCAACGTCAACCTCTGGTGATACTTGTTTGAAAGCCGCTTCAAATACCAGACCGCCGGCCATGATTCCTGGTTCGCGTGCCTCGAGAGTCGCGGTAGCCACTGCGACCGCTGGGATTAGGTATTCGCTAGTGGCATCGCCCCAGGGTGCATCCTCGGCGAGGGCACGGTTAACGGCTTCCTCGATGATCTGTCTGGTCAACATGCTTAGGCCTTTCGGATGGTTATCGGGCGAGCAAAATCTGGGTTGGTCTCTGGGTAATCCAGTCGATAGTGGGCGCCGCGACTCTCGGTGCGGGCCAGTGCGGCAGCGGTCACGGCCTTAGCCAAGTCCAGGAGGTTTGCGTCCTCATAGTCGGTGAAGAGCCGCTTCGACCGCTTTTGCGGCCGCCAACCCTTCATGGACTTACGGGCCTGACGGAGCCCCATGTCCTCGCGAGCCAGCCCAACAAGGTCCCACATTTGAGTCTGCAGTTCGACACGGTCAACGACCGGAGCATGGCTGTCGTAACTCAGATCCACGGCAAGTTCGCGCATCGGCTGCTGATCCCGGAATCTGGCGAAGTCGAAGTTTGCGGGCCAGGGCTGGTCCAACACCTCGGTGCAGCGGTCGGCGAATACCACCGACTCCAGCAAGCTGTTGGACGCTAGGCGGTTGGCTCCATGTGCGCCATTGCAGGCGACCTCACCTACGGCAAAAAGACCGGGAATGGAGGTGCGCCCGTAGCTATCAGTCGCCACTCCGCCCATCCAGTAGTGGGCGGCCGGAGTCACAGGAATCGGCTGTTTCGCCAGGTTCAAGCCATAGTTTCTGCAGGCAGCCGTGATGCTCGGGAATCGCTGGTTCAAAAACTCTGCGCCCAAGCCGGTGGCATCTAGCATCACTGGTTCGCCGCCCTGGGCAAGCATTTCCTGCTGGATTGCGCGGGCAACCACATCTCGCGGGGCCAGTTCCGCCATCGGGTGGATCTTCTGCATGAAGCGCTCGCCGCGGTTGTTGATCAGTACTGCACCTTCACCGCGAACCGCCTCGCTGATTAGGAACGAACCCGGGACTGCCAGTGCAGTCGGGTGGAATTGATAAAACTCCAGATCGGCAAGCACCGCTCCGGCGCGCAGGGCAATCGCCACTCCGTCTCCGGTGGTCACGGCCGGGTTGGTGGTGTGGCGATAGAGCTGACCCGCACCGCCAGATGCCAGGACAACTACGTCAGCCTCTAGGGCTTCGATTCCCTCCGAAGAGAAGACTTCTACACCGGTGACTTTCGGCACATCCGCGGTCTCGGTGAGAATAAGGTCCGTCACTAGAGTGTGTTCCAGAATTTGCGCTTTGGATCGCTTCAAGGTCTGCACCAGCGCGTTGCTGATGCCCGCGCCGGTTGCATCGCCACCCACGTGCAAGATTCTGGCGTGTGAATGAGCGCCTTCCATGCCGAGGGCGAATGCAGTCTTGTCGCCGGCCTCGGCACGGTCAAACTCCACGCCGAATCGAATCAGCTCGTTCATGCTTTCTGGACCCTGCTTGCAGAGAGTCTCCACCGCCGGCTGCCAGCAGAGACCCGCGCCCGCGTACATGGTGTCTTGGACGTGCTCTGCCACCGAGTCATCGGTAGCGGTCACGGCCGCTATGCCACCCTGCGCGTAGTGTGTGTTGGACTCACCCAGCACATCCTTGGTGATGAGGGTAACCTCGTGCTTGGCGGCTGCCTTAACTGCGGCCAAGAGGCCAGCTACTCCGCTTCCTACGACGATTACCTTCACGTTATTGCCCTTACTGTGGCTTTGCTGCCAGCATGCGTTCTAGAGCCAACTTGGCGCCCGCCTGCACCGAGTTGTCTACGACAATCTGGTTCACGACGTTGCCCTTGACCAGTTCTTCAAGCACCCACGCCAGGTAGGCAGGGTGGATTCGGTACATGGTGCTGCATGGGCAGATGACTGGGTCGAGGCAGAAGATCGTGTGTTGCGGATACTGTGCCGCAAGACGCTGCACCATGTTGATCTCGGTGCCAATTGCGAAAACCGATGGCTCGGTGGCGCCATCCACGGCACGGCGAATGTAGTCGGTCGAGCCATACTCGTCGGCGGCTTGAACCACGTCCATCGGACATTCGGGGTGAACAATGACTCGAACACCGGGGAAGTCCTGGCGGGCCTTTTCAATTTGACCCACGGTGAATCGCTTGTGCACGCTGCAGAACCCATTCCAGAGAATGACTTTGGCGTCTTTCAACTGTTGTTCATCGTTGCCACCGAGTGCCTTTCGGCCCCACCAGAGTGGCATTTGATCAAGCGAGACACCCAGCGCCAAAGCGGTGTTGCGACCCAGGTGCTGATCTGGGAAGAAGAGCACTCGTTCGGCACGCTCGAATGCCCACTCCAAAACAGTTTGGGCGTTGCTGCTGGTGCATACGATTCCACCATTGCGGCCGCAGAAATCCTTTAGCGCCGCCGAGGAGTTCATGTAGGTGACAGGGATTACCGGTACCTTGCCTGCTGCGTTTGGCTCGGTCCCATAAATCTCGGTCAGCTGGGCCCAGCAGTCTTCGACGCTGGCGGTGTCGGCCATGTCCGCCATCGAACAACCCGCTGCCAGATTCGGCAGAATCACCTTTTGGTCATCGCTGCTCAGCACATCGGCAGTTTCCGCCATAAAGTGCACGCCACAGAAGACGATTGCCTTGGCTTCGGGGTGTTTGGTTGCTGCCACTGCCAGCTGATAGCTATCGCCTAGATAGTCGGCATGCTGAACGATTTCATCACGCTGATAGAAGTGCCCCAACACAACGACCTGGTCACCGAGGGTGGCCTTGGCGGCGCGGATGCGCTCATGCAGTTCGGCCTCGCTAGCACTGCGGTACTCGGCTGGAATCTGAGCCTGCACCGGTGCCCCGACCGGGATGTGGTCCTCGCTGGACGCGCCTGGGCCGTATTCGGCAATGCCGCGGTCAAATTCCCATGGTCCCTTGGCCAGACTGGTGCTGCAGGTCGAACCCTCTACGCCCTTGACGGCGAGTTGAATTCGTTCATTTACGGATGCGGTGGTGCTCATCTGCTGCTTGCTCTTTCTAGTTGGAAGACTTGTTCAGGGGACCGCGATCGGCCAGACTGCGGGATTTGTCATAGGTGTACAGGGCCGGAGGTCGATGGCTTCCGCCGGCTTGGACTTTTCCGGTGGACAGGATTGCGCCGCTGGCTTCAACGCTGCGGCGGAAGTTTCCTTTGTCCAGAGCCTTGCCTAGGACAATTTCGTAAACCTCGCGGAGTTCCGCCATGGTGAACTCTTCACCCAAGAACCCGTGCGCCACCCGGGAGTAGTTGACCTTGGCTCTTAGGCGCCACAGGGCGTACTCAACAATGAGGTTGTGATCGAAGGCTAGTTCGGGCAGGCAGTCGGCTGCGAACCAGTGCACGTTTTCGCTCTCGATTGCCCGGTCGGCCTCGTCTGAGCCTACGAGCGCCCAATAGACGATTGAGATTACGCGTTCAGCTCCAACTTCAGTTGCCGAGCGGTCTGGATTGCCAAAGCTGTATAGCTGCTCCAGGTAGCGCGATTCCAGGCCGGTGGTTTCGCGCAAGTTTCGGGCCGCAGCGTCTTCCAGTGACTCGTTACCCACAATCGGTCCTCCGGGGAGGGCCCATTTGCCGAGATGCGGCTCGCGGATTCGCTTCACCAAAGGCAGCATCAAAGACTTCTTGCCGCTTGCATCCGCGCGCAGCGCAAAGATCACGGTGCTTATGGCCAAGGTGGGCTGCACGGTTTCCTCACTGCTCGAATCGGTGGGCTAAGAGTATTTATGACTCTAACTGAGTCTAACACTTAGTGTCAAACTGACACTAACCCTTACAAAGGATGACCTTTGGCAACCTCATCGGGTCGCATGCCTTACTGGCACTAAGGTTGTAGGTAGCGGGCGACGATGCCCGCTTTTGTCACAAGAGAGCAGTACCATGAACCACCAAGATTTCGTGAAGAGTCTACGTCCGGACCGAAACTTAGGAATGGAGTTGGTGCGCGCTACAGAAGCGGCCGCTATTAGTGCCCGCCACTACATCGGCAAGGGCGACAAAAACGTCGCCGACGGTGCCGCCGTCGATGCCATGCGAGCCTTCCTCGCCACCGTGAACATGCAGGGCGTCATTGTGATTGGTGAGGGCGAAAAAGATGACGCACCGATGCTTTTTAATGGCGAGCAGGTCGGAAACGGCGAAGGTCCGCTCTGCGACATCGCAGTTGACCCAATCGACGGAACCAGCCTCACCGCTGCCGGGCGCCAGAACGCTCTGAGCGTGATTGCCATGGCGGACCGTGGCTCAATGCTGGATGCCTCAAGCGTCTTTTACATGAACAAGTTGGTTGCCGGTCCTGAAGCCGTAGGCCTTTTGGACATTCGCATGCCAATCGCTGAAAATATCCGACTGCTTGCCAAAGCCAAGGGCAAGGAAGTCGGCGAAATGGTCATTGCGGTGTTGGATCGCCCTCGCCACGCCCAGTTAGTTGAAGAGATTCGCGCTGCGGGTGCCGGAACGCGCCTGTTGCTCGACGGCGACGTTGCGGGCGGAATCCAGTCTTCGCTTTATGGCAACCGTATTGACATGTGCGTCGGCGTTGGTGGCAGCCCGGAGGGCATTGTAACTACCTGTGCAATCAAGGCTCTTGGTGGCTTCATTCAGGGTGTCTTGGCCCCTAAGGATGAGGTCGAAGAAGCCAAGGGGTTGGCTGCGGGTTTGAAGATGAACCACGTTTACGAAGCAGACGAGCTGGTGAAGAGCAACAACACTCTGTTTGTTGCGACTGGCGTAACCGACGGCGGCCTGGTTCAGGGTGTCCGTCGCAAGGGTCCGATCATTCGCACAGACAGCATCATTCTGCGCAGCGCCAGTGGAACCATCCGTCGCATTCAGTCTGACTACAACGCGGAGCGCTGGGGTTAGAAATGTCCGCGATGCCATTGGTCAAGCACTGGATTTCAGGAATTCAGACGGCCGGTGCCAGTGCGCGCACGGCCCCAGTTTTTGACCCTGCTCTAGGGCAGCAAACCAAATCAGTTTGTTTGGCAGCTCCTGTTGATGTTGAAGCCGCGGTAGCCAGTGCGAAGGCTGCGTTTCCGGGGTGGCGTGATACTTCACTAACTAAACGCCAGCAGGTGATGTTTAGCTTCAGAGAGCTTTTGAACTCCCGCAAGGCGGAACTGGCCGAGATAATCACCAGCGAGCATGGCAAGGTCCTGTCGGATGCCTTGGGTGAGATTACGCGGGGTCAGGAGGTGGTTGAATTTGCTGCGGGTATGCCGAATCTACTCCGGGGTCACTACAGCGAAAATGTCTCCACCGGTGTGGATGTTTACAGCCTGCGGCAGCCCCTAGGTGTGGTTGGAATCATAAGTCCATTCAACTTCCCTGCGATGGTGCCAATGTGGTTCTTCCCAATTGCAATCGCGGCGGGGAACACAGTGGTCCTAAAGCCTTCGGAGAAAGACCCCTCAGCCGCGCTCTGGCTTGCTGACCTTCTAAAGGAAGCCGGCCTCCCGGACGGCGTATTCAATGTGCTCCAAGGGGACAAAGTCGCTGTGGATGGCTTGTTGGAGCACCCCGATGTTGAAGCTATTTCGTTCGTTGGGTCGACCCCGATAGCAAAGTATGTTTACGAAACTGGTTCCAAGGGCGGGAAACGAGTTCAAGCTCTCGGTGGGGCTAAAAACCACATGCTGGTATTGCCTGATGCCGACTTAGACCTTGTGGCCGATTCTGCGATCAACGCAGGATTCGGTTCAGCCGGTGAGCGCTGCATGGCGATCTCGGTACTGGTCGCTGTTGAACCAGTTGCCGATTTGCTGATTCCAAGAATCGCGGCGCGGATGGCGGAACTGCGGATTGGAGATGGGCGTAGAGGATGTGACATGGGACCTCTGGTGACCCAGATCGGAAGAGCGTCGTGTAG